>Ga0115012_10000989_pt1 | contig 16279 bp, 15 predicted proteins | sample TroAtlMetagenome_FD_88706 | JGI IMG/M metagenome (GOLD analysis project Ga0115012, IMG submission 88706) | Marine eukaryotic phytoplankton communities from Atlantic Ocean - Tropical Atlantic ANT10 Metagenome | ecosystem: Environmental > Aquatic > Marine > Oceanic | place: Tropical Atlantic...
GCATATAAGTCAACAGGAAGGTAACGAAATTATTTGTTCAGCAAAGGTGACTGCCATTCGCCAGAATAGTAAAAGCATATTAGTGAAAACTGAGAAAGAGGAACATGAGTGCCGGTATGTAGTCAACTGTGGAGGTTTGTATTCTGATAAAATCACTGCCATGACTCAAAATCCAGATTCCAAAATTGTTCCATTTCGCGGAGAATACTATGAGGTCCGTCAGGAGAAACAACATCTGTGCCGGAATTTGATTTATCCGGTTCCGGATCCTGATTTTCCTTTTTTAGGTGTACATTTTACACGCATGATTGACGGTTCATTGGAGTGCGGACCAAACGCTGTTTTGGCGTTTGCTCGTGAAGGTTACACACTCAACACAGTTAATTTTTCGGAACTAGCCGAAATTTTGAGTTATTCCGGATTTAGAAAATTAGCGTTGAAATACTGGCGGGCTGGTGCGGGTGAGATGTGGCGCTCATTCTCTAAAGTCGCATTTGTTAATGCATTGCAGCGACTGATTCCAGAAATAACCCAAAAAGATCTTGTAAAAGCTCCAGCTGGAATTCGCGCTCAGGCTGTTCTACCGAACGGTATGCTAGTTGATGATTTTTTGATTCAGGAAAACAAAAACATGATTAATGTCGTAAATGCACCTTCACCCGCCGCTACTTCTTCACTCAATATCGGCAAGCACATTGTAGGGATTGTCGCAAAGAGGTTTTGAACTGAAGAAGTAAGAAATGTTTTAGTGGATTTCAGGCTTCCTAACTGTTTCTTTAAATTTGCTTTAGCTAAATTTTAACCCTAGCCCTGCCAGCGCAGCAACACCTCCTCTAGCGCAGCTACAGGAAGAATAAACTTACCACTCATAGATGGAACTAAAAACTCATTGTTTGGCCAGCAAAGAGAAAATAAGTTTTCAAAACAAAATTGCCCGCTGTTAAGAAGTGGACGTATTTCTAATATTTTGACATCGAAAGGTGCAAATATAACATTTGTTAGACCTGCTCCGTGTGCCCCGATTACGTGAGAAGTCGAGCTAAAAAGCTCTACTTGTTCTCGAATGCTCATCTGCTCCAGATATACTTTTCGGAATTCGTGTTTTTCAAGTACCCCTAAAAAATCATCCTCATTTGATAAGTGACGTTTAACTGCTAATTTTCTTGAAACATAAATCTTTTCTTGATTTTTTTTCTCTTGATAAAAAAGTTGAGGATACAAATTCTTTAAAAAAGTCCGGATTTTTTTGACTTTATCTATATTCCATTCAGGAGTTTTCATTTCCGGAATAATAAGTTTTTCAACATGAAAAACATCAGCACCTAACACCTGTACCTCAAAACCTGCCTCCCTGAGGAAATCAAGAAACACAATCGGCATAAATTCTGGGACTAAGACCGGAAATCGCGGAGCATCAACCAAGTGCGAAAGCAAATCGGTCAATAGGTGGTAATAACTATAAATATGTGGAGAGATACCTAAATGGTAGGTACCATTAAGTAGACTGGCATTTGAAGGGTCAATAAAACCTTGACTCAGTCGCGCTTCTATGTAACGGCGGTGTTTTCCTGCAACAGGATTTTTTTCAGGATTTGAAAGATGCCAAGGATATTTCTGAAAATGAAACCAGATTTTATTTCCGGACTGTACTAAACCATCACCAGCGGAAAGCAAAGCATTTTCAACAATCAATTGCATGTTTAATTTTTAACCAGCCCACTCAATCATCAGCTGGGCATCAATCAAAAAGCACTCAACCGTTAGTTGTCAGTGTTCAGTTGAGAAATCAGTGCATAAAAAATTATCCCGAGGAAGCACGCACCAACGCTTATCAACAAGTTCATGTCTGTTTCAGAAAGAAACTGTCAAAAAATCAAGACGCCATTGAGGGGAATCTTTATTATAATCGAGTCGAGGAAGTGGTAATATTTTTTCTGGACGTATTGCTAAGACGTTTGAATTAAGTTCTAGGTGAAATAAACCCTTTGTTTTACTGTTACTCATGAAAATATTACCTCCGGATTGAGAATCATAAATCCCGAATCCCATTCCAATAAACAAGCCAAATGCTGAACCTTTGGTAACATATTTAGGAAATAATTTGTCTTCTTGATCTTCTTCCTGCAAAGCCCATAAAGCAAGACCAGAAACACCGCCTATCGCGGCACCCCAGAGACTACTTTTAAAGACTATTTCTAAAGTTTCCGCACGCGCGTCAATAGTACCGCCAAATAATAAGCTGACGGAAATGGCACATATGCCCAAAGTTCTTTTTAGCCAATTCATTCAACCCTCCATGTAATGACGTTTTGCTAATTGTTAATTGCAGATATTTGCTCTGCAGCTTTTATCTTAAAAAATTAATGCAATTTGAATGCAACTGTGTTTAAAAGTCATTTATGAAGTTTGAGTTAAAATTAGATTGCTGATCAAGTATAAATTTAAATTCTTTATTTATGTTTCAGAGAGTTATTTGTGCATAAACTAGGATTTTTTACCCGTCATAACCTCTGAAATAATTCTTAAAAAGAAATTCCAAAAATCTTTAAAATCACAAAAAACAGTAAAATTAATCCACCTGCAATAACAAGGTGCATCATAAAGTCATCTTTCATACATTTTTAATAATAAGAATTTATCACCCTGAGCAAGATAACTTAGGATTTTCTAGAATAAGAGTTTCAAACTGAGTTAACAAATCACTGCGGGTTTCTGTTCTACCGAACAAAATCGAATAATTTTTCCTTACCAAATCCGCAAACAGACTCTCTCGTTCTTTTGAACAACCCATTATTTGGGCAAACGCAGTCAAATGATCACCTTTTCCGCGGGCAGCATCTTCATTCATAAATGACCACTGACTTTTCAGATAATGATTGCGCTGATGTTGACTGTAATCCCAATCCTTACATCCGGCAGTGCCGAATGTACTGGCACCTGTATAAGTTGGTGAAATTGTAATATCAAGAGAAAATGCTCCAGGATCATTAGAGGCAAAACCCATCGGACCACCCTTATGACAACCCCAAGCATTAACCAACCCAAACATACCCAAATATGTCAGCAATAGTATAGTTTTCAAATTCATTATAATAACATTAAGAAAGTTTACAATTGTGACGTAATTCAGAGTCCTCCATGATCCATTTGCTGAGCTCAATTATAAATTCCTTAGTCTGTTTTGCTGTTTTAAAATACTCAACAGTTTGTTGTCGGTGCTCCCATAACATTTCGGCAAATAACTCAGAGGATGATTGCGAACATTCCATCAACCTAGACAAAGCTTCCAGATGAGGTCCTTGACCACGAACAGTTTCTACTAATAAGTGTTCGTGAGAATTCTTAATAAATTGACGCCGCTCATGTTCAAGATGCTGTGAAAATTCCCAATTTTTACAACCTGAGGTTCCCGAGGTACTCGAGCTTGTAAAAACCGGAGAAAATGTCAAATCTACCCAAGACATGATAGGATCTTTGGAAGAAATCCCCATGAATCCTTCCCCACGGCAGGCCGCCTGCAATTTACAAGTCTGGGCAAAAAGCAAAATAATTAATGCTCCAAAGTAAATGTTCAAAAGATATTTGCGCAGGATGAAAAGCGGTCCAAACATGAAACTCCACTATTAGAAAAGATGTCAGGCTAAACTATAGACTCATAGAGAGCAGTATAGTTATAAGCTCCGAACTTTTTCGGCTTTACGGATTACTTGTGTTTTCATTGAATGAATACCTTTGGAAAGTGCTTTGTATAGATTTTCATGGTCTGCTTTGCTGGAAAGTGGTTTGTTCCTGAAACTACAATTGATCCCAACATGGTAAGATTCTCTATTGACTTTATTCAAAGTGACATGAAAGGGGAATTTGTCGTCAGTAATTTTGATCAGTTCTTCAAATGCGTGATTTACGTGTTCACTTACAGCTTTAGAATTTCGAATGTTGTTAAAAGTGAGGTGAATGGTCATAAGTTCTCCTTCAGGCTAAAGACTTACTCGCAAAAATGCTGAGAAATCAACTGTTTCTTGTAAAAATAACAGAAATTCAGAGTTCATAAAATTAACTTTTTACTTTGGGGGTGGTGCGTCTCCTGGATTGGTCATGGGCATTGTTTCAGCTGATTTAGACTCAGAACTGCTATTAAAAAGCTCTGCTAGTGTTTCAGTGACTACAGACTCTTCACCATCTTCTAAAACAAATAAAAAGTAACCAGGCAACAATACAAGCAGGTAAGATAAAATGCCGAAAACGATGATTATTACAATTCGCATAACTTTTTTATAAAGAAAAGAAGTAATCCAGCACAATTACCCTAAAATTGGGGATTAATGCAGTGTAACAATCTCAAAGGATTTGGTCAATTCCGTAATCATACTAAGTTCAATTTTTTCTAAATCAAGGTCATAAAATAGAAAGTAACAGAACATTTTCTGCATTCTCAGAACTATTATCTCAGCATAATTTAAAGATACAAGCACTGATAAAAATTGATACTCACTGTTACTGCCAATAAAAGCATTTACACATTTCTTTTGTTAAAACCATTTTTACTGGAATTCCCCATTGTTTATGAACTTCGATAATAAGAGTATAATGGATTTTATATTTGAAACTTTCTATCAGATTGACAAGTCGCTCGACAAAGACAAAGGCAGTAAAGAACTTGGTCTAAGTTTGTGTAAAACTATTATCGAAGAACACGGTGGTACAATTCCTGTGAAAAGCAGCATGGGACAAGGTACTAGATTTTCGCTGCTTTTACCCTATTCTTCTTCAACTATTTAACTGGATTAATTATGTGGAAAAAAATATTTAATCTAAAATTCTGGCTACCTGTTCTAGTGCTAAGTCTAGGAGCAGGGATCACTATGGCGCTCTTAAAAAACAAGCCAACTGCACGAAAAAAAGCTAACTTTCAAAGAGGAAAACTGGTAGAGGTCATTGAGGTAAAATTGTCTAATCCACAAATTGAAGTACGTACGCACGGGCGTGTTAAAGCAGCTCAAAAAGTTGTATTAAGCGCTCGTATTGGAGGAGAAGTGATTTGGATTAGTCCTAATCTAAGTGAGGGTAGTTTTTTCAAAAAAAACGATTTACTTTTAAGCATAGGTATCCGGCAATCCCAGTCACGCTTAAAAGCACCTTTTAACGGAGTGGTACAAATGAAAAACGTAGATTTGGGGCAATACGTTAATCCTGGGTCGCAATTAGCAACACTATTGGGAAGCGATTTTGCCGAAGTTGTGATCGACTTACCAATGTCACGTCTTGATTGGCTCCCAAAGCAATTGTCGAAAGAACTTCCAGCTAAATCCTCTGAAAAGCTTGCTGGACAGTCAAAGTCCACAAATCAATATCAAATACCTGCGGTTATCACCTTGGCAGGAATTAACTCAGCATCTGCATGGCCTGCAGTGGTCAAACGTCAATTACTTGAACTTACCCCTCGTGGAATGATGGTTCAGTTAATTGCTGAAGTTATAGATCCTTTTCAGCTTAATATTTCTCCAAGGAGAAATGATAAAGGAATTTCCGGGAACGGAGCTTTTGAAATAAAAAAAGAGGGAACGTTTAAAGAGGAAACTCCTAAAAAAGCAGATTCTCTTAATATTCCACTATTTATTGGTTCATTTGTAGATGTTAAAATTCCTGGACGGCAACTAACAGATGTGGTACGAATTCCTGCTAAAGCGCTTCGTGACCGTGACACAGTGTGGGTTGTTGTGAATAACGAATTACAAATACGTAATGTTAAAATCGCCCATATAGATTTAGACAATGTATATATCTCTGGAGGAGTACAAATTGGAGAAAAAATTGTTACCTCACCTATAAAAGGGGCTTCGAAAGGGCTTAAAATACGTGTTGTTGGTGATAAAGAGATCGGCGCTGAAAAACCATCTAAAAGAAGGGGCCAGAAGATGGAAGGTTCAAAAGGAAAATGGAAAGCACGCTTAAAAAATTTAAAAAATGACTAGTAAAATTTTTAGGGGACAAAAATGATTCGCTGGATGGCAGGACATAAAGTAGCTGCAAACTTGTTGATGGTTATTATTTTGTTTGCTGGATTAATGGGAATTATGAATATTAAGCAAGAAGTCTTTCCAGAAATGGAACTAGATTTCGTTGTTGTTGGTGTACCATATCCAGGAGCAACCCCTGAAGAAATTGAAAAATCTATACTACTTCCAATTGAAGACGCTTTGGGAGGAATTAATGGTATTAAAAAAATCACTGGAAATGCAAAAGAAGGTCAGGGTAGTTTTCGAATTGAAATTCTAAATGGGGCTGACAAAGATGAGGTTTTTGAAGACATAAAAACCGCTTTAGATGGATTAACATCACTTCCAGAAGACGCGGAAGAGTTACAAATACAATTGCCAAGAATTCGTAGAGAAGTCTTAAATATAACTATTTATGGTGAAGCCCCAGCTAGATCTTTGATTGAACAGGCTCAAATAGTGAGAAACTATTTACTCTCTCATCCCGATATAACACAAGTAGATATTGAACAAAGGAGAGGCTTTGAAATGACTGTCCAAATTTCTAAGTCATCGCTACAACAACATTCATTAACATTAAATCAAGTTTCAAATATAATCAAAAAAGCTAATCTGGATTTGCCTGGTGGAAAGATTAAAACTTCTGGGGGAGATATCTTAATAAGAACAAAAGAAAAAAGTTATACCGTAGTAGAATTTGCAAATATTCCAATTATTTACAGTGATCAAGGTATTTTAAGACTTGGCGACATTGCCAATATTTCGGACGGTTTTGAAGAATCAGACATTCGGACAAGTTTTAATGGGCTGCCTGCAGAGAGTATTGAGGTATTTAGAGTAGGGAAACAAACTCCGACAGATGTTTCTAGAGCTGTTCGCTCTATGATTGAAGAATTGAATGATCAGATGCCATCTTCAATTAAATTAGAAATAGTTAATGATCGCTCCCTTGTTTTACAAGATAGGATAGATCTGCTAATGAAAAATCTTTGGCTTGGACTGATTTTAGTTTTTATAACCCTAGCTATGTTTTTAAGAATAGATTTAGCATTTTGGATAATGATGGGCATACCTATAAGTTTTGCTGGGGGTATGATTTTAATGCCAATTCTAGATACAAGCATAAACATGATCTCATTATTCGCTTTTATTTTGGTTCTGGGAATTGTGGTTGATGATGCAATTGTAGTTGGTGAAAATATATTTGCACATCAGGAAATGGATAAGAGTAGTTCAATAGCAGCAATAGACGGTGCAACTGAGGTAAGTTCACCAGTATTAATTACAATACTTACTACTATAGCAGCTTTCATTCCCATGTACTTTATTCCAGGAACTACAGGGAATATTTTTTCAAATATTCCGAATGTATTAATTGTAGTTTTATTATTTTCCTTAGCAGAGGTAATGTTTATTTTGCCTGGACATCTTTCGCATCTCAACCGAATAATTAGTTTTTTTCTTGCCCCAATAGGTAAAATTATAGAACAGCCCAGGCGCTTTCTTAGTTCAGGGATGGTATGGTTTTCTCAAAACACTTACCGTAAAACACTCGAGCGAATTATTGAATTTAGGTATTCCTTCCTAGCTTTAGGATTGGTTTTTATAATGGTTTGCATAGGCTTGAGTATAGGCGGGCATATGCGATTTACTTTTTTCCCTACAATAGAAAGAGATAGAGTCATTCTGACAGCGAAAATGCCATTTGGAACACCGGCAAACATAAGTAAAGACATTGAAAAAAAAATGTTGAGTTCTGCATTAAGTTTGCTCAAAGAATATGAGACCGAATTAGGGAAAACAGTTCATGATGGCGTATACAGTAATGTTGGTAGAGGCGGTTCAAATAATGCTTCCGTAAGAGTATATCTAAAACCCTTAAAGGAAAGAGGTTTCCCAGCAAATGAATTTTCACGAAAGTGGCGAAAAAAGATGGGAGTAGTCCCTGGGATTGAATCATTAAAGATTAGATCTGGATGGAGAATGGGATCTACATATGATATAGATTTGCAATTAAGTCATCCGGATCCGATTGTACTCTTTGGGATAGTTGAAGAGTTTAAGGATAAATTCTCAGAATATCCTGGAGTAAAAAACATTGAAGACAGTACTGAAGATGGGAAAAGAGAAGTTCAGTTAAAACTAACTCCAGAAGGACTGACTTTGGGCTTGGACACCTTAGAATTAACTCAACAAGTACGTAGTGCTTTTCAAGGAGTTGAAGTTTTAAAATTCCTAAGAAATAGTGATGAATTGAGTTTAAAATTAGTCTTACCTTTAGAAGAACGCAAATATTTGAGGGACTTGGAAGACTTGGTAATTATTACCCCTAATGGGGTGAACTTACCTCTTGCTCAAGTGGCCGAATTGAAATACGGTCAATCTTTTAGTGCGATACGTCGCATAAATGGTAGGCGAATAGTTAGTGTAAGGGCACTTGTAGATTCTGAAGTTACAAACACTGCTGAAGTAGTTATGTCGCTCAAAAATTCTTTATTGCCGGAAACTATAATGCAGAACCCAGAACTTCAATACTCATTTGAGGGTGCTCGCAGGGCACAAACTAATACCATGGAAGGGGTAAAAAAAGGTGGTGTTATTGCTTTAGTTTTAATTTTCTGTTTACTTGCTTTGCAATTCAGAAGCTATTTTCAACCTATTATTATCATGGTAGCGATTCCTTTTGGGATGGTAGGAGCAATATTAGGGCACTTACTGCTAGGCTATGATCTTAGCATAATAAGTGTTTTAGGAATTGTTGCTTTGACAGGTATTGTTGTCAATGACTCACTAATTTTAGTTGACTTTATCAACCGAAGCCACGAAAAAGGAGCAGCCGTTTTGGAAGCAGTAGTTGAATCAGGTGTTCGGAGATTTAGACCAATATTATTAACAACACTAACTACTTTTTTTGGTTTAATGCCAATGTTGTTTGAGACTTCAATACAAGCTCGGTTTCTCATTCCAATGGCTATAAGTCTTGCATTTGGAGTTTTATTTTCAACTTTTATAATACTATACCTAGTTCCTGTTCTTTATACGATACTGGAAGATACAAAGTTATTGATAGAGAATTTAAAACAAAGAATAGGGATAAAACGTGAAATTGTTTAAATATTTAAACCAAAAATACATTATAACCAAATACTTTTTGGTAACTAATGAAAATAATTTATTCTTAATTTCAGGCTAATGAATTTCAAAAAAAAATTAAAAGTAAACGGAGAAATGATTATAAATATATCATATTCTAAAAATTATTTAGATTAATTAAAATTAATGATTAGTTGTTTTAGATTAAAGTATTAAATTATTGAGTGTTTTAGCATTTGAATCATACATTAATGATTCTTCCAGGTTAATCGTTAGGAATGCATACAAAATTGAGGGATTCTTAAATAGCTTTATTGTATTTAGGTAGACCCCAATATTCAGGGTCAAAGTCTTTTAGTGAAGAAATTATTTGGGAAGCATTTTTGTAGAATTTATGATCCATATTAGGATCAGGAACTACAACCACAGACATTCCGGCAGCTAGGGCTGCTTCTGTTCCGGAAGGTGCATCCTCAAAAACAAGACACTTCTCAGCTGCAACTCCAATACGTTTTGCCGCTAGTAGAAAAATGTCAGGAGCAGGTTTCCCTTCTTTCAATTGAGGGTCATCTCCACGGATAATTTGCTCGAATTGTGAAAACCACTTTTTATGTTTTTCGTATTTTGCCTCAAAAATTGGAGATGATGAACTAGTAGCAATAGCTTGCGGAATTCCTCTTTGATTAAAATGTTTGGTCAGAGCTTTCGCTCCCGGCAAAGCCTTCGTGTCCCTAAATCGCTCAAGCAAAACATCTTTTCTTGAATTCAAATAATCTTGTGGTGTAATAGGTAAATCCAAACTTTCTACTATAATCTTTGCTGCGTCAATTGATCTTCGACCAATAATCTTTTTTTTGATCGACCAATCAAAAACCTTCCCATATTCTGAAACTATATCCTGAGTAACTTCGGTGTAAATTCCTTCTGTATCAAGGAGTAAGCCATCCATATCATAAATTATACATGAAATTTCAGGTATCATTGTTCGGGCTTTGGTTGTTTTTCAGGAGATTCAATAAATTGTTTTTAAAGAGGGATAGCCAATGAAGTATTAAAATAACGAGGGTGCATATTTTCGCAAATCAACAATTTCTTTTTTGCCGTTAGCCAGTTTGTAACTTACAGAATATTCATTTATCCACTTCAGTTTTAAACTGTAACTAAAGTCTTGAATCTCGAGATTTTGCAGGCTTTTAATTATTTTTTGGTTTCTATTAATAAGATGCAGCCTGAAAGTGTAAATCCTTTGGGTAAATTCCTGACCGCTGGAATTTGTATCTGTGCTGTCTCTTGAACCCGTAATATGATAAAATATTGCGTGATTAGTTGTAGTAGCTACACCTGCACCTGTCCGGAGATGTGGAAGCAGTGGAATAACTTTTCCCTGAAATATTCTGAAAACTCTTTGAATCCCGAAAGTGTTGTTTGAATACTGATAGAATTGCTGATCAACCTTCCAAAAACGAGCATCTCCATCTGCATCATTTTTAATAATATCTAATCCCATAATTCTATTTTTATCACGGAAGAGATAAACGTAACTTTTAGTATCTTTTATACTGGTAATGTTTAGAATCACCCGTTGAGGATGAGAATCTAAAAGTTTTTTTTCGTAGTAAATCCCATTACCCATTCTGTTCTCAGGATAGATCTGGTAAGGGCCAATGTCAATTATTCCCTTGTGTTCGTGATCTCTTGGAAAAATATCTACTGCACTAACTCTATAAGGTAGCAGGAGTAAAAGTAATCCTATTAAATAAAAAACCATTCTTTCTTTAGACTGCCGCAGTCTTTTTATTGGAGGCCTCAATTTTTTCTCTTCTATATGGTTAAGTAAGAAGATCAACATCTTAAAAAATTTTTGTTGCGTTGGTATAAAAATTCTAAATCCGAGAATATTCAAACGAAATAACAGAGCAGACTTTGATTCTCCTATTTCAGGTTTGCTACTTCACTTTCATAGTGGATCTCAGATTTCTTGTTATTAATTTGATTATAACAAACTATTCTACTGAAGTCAGTGAAATAGTGATTGAGCAACTTGAGTCCTTTGATACTTGATATTAGAATAATAATTAGAATTTGTATCAGATGCTCAAAAAGTGTCAAAATTTGTATAAAATTTAGCATAATTCAGCTTAACAAATGTCTACCACTAGAACTTTAAAAAAACCTCCCAGAACGTTTGTGATTGGCACAAGCGGACATATAGATCATGGAAAAACAACCTTGGTCAAAGCTCTCACAGGAGTGGACACAGACCGTTGGATAGAAGAAAAAAAACGTGGTATTACCATTGACCTTGGATTTGCTCATTATGAGGACAATGAGGGAAACAAACTGGTATTTGTAGATGTTCCAGGACACGAAAAATTTATTCACAATATGCTCGCCGGCGTGGCTGGGATGAGTGCGGTACTGCTTGTTGTAGCTGCAGATGAAGGAGTTATGCCTCAAACAAGGGAACATCTGAATATATGTAATCTGCTTAAAATTCAAACTGGGATCGTTGTAATTACTCGGATTGATTTAGTGGAAGACCCTGATATGGTAGAACTTTGTAAAGAGGAAGTTGCTGAATTAATTAAAGGTACGTTTCTAGAAGGCAAGCAGGTAGTTCCAGTTTCAGCTACTAGTGGAGAAGGATTAATTGAACTTCGGGCAGCATTATCAAAATTGCACAAACAAATCCCCACACCCGAAATTGAAAAACCTTTCCGCATGAATGTTGACCGTTCCTTCACAGTCAAGGGATTCGGAACAGTCGTAACGGGAACAGTTCTCTGCGGATCAGTCAGTCAAGATGAAGTAGTACAGCAATTTCCAAGACAAAACAGTATTCGGATACGCGGCCTGCAGGCTCACAATATGGTAGTCAATCGAATTTTTGCAGGACAGAGGGCTGCTCTTAATTTGGCCGGGATTGAAAAAAAAAATATTCAACGAGGTGACCAACTGGCAGAAGAGAAGTCATTACTCACTAGTTATATGCTAAATGCATCTTTAACCTTGCTTGAAAATGTCTCTGAACCTTTGAAAAACAGGACACGTATCAGGCTTCATTTAGGAAGCCAGGAAGTTTTTGGAAGGATTGTTCTTTTAAAGGATAAAACTTTATCCGGGGGGGAAACCACATTGGTTCAGTTCCGGCTGGAAAGTTTGGTCAGCGCAAGATACGGTGACCATTTTATAGTCAGGAGTTTCTCACCGATGATTACTTTAGGTGGAGGTATGGTGATTGACCCTTCCCCCAGTAAATCAAGAAGAGTAATGTTTGAACTTCCTGAACGTCTCAAGCGACTGCACGAAGGTGACGAAAATATACGTTCAGCTGAAGTGATATATCTGCAATCCGTGAAGGGTGTGATTGAAACAGAATTTTCGGTACGTACTGGTCTTTCCCCTAAACGGTCCGGTAAAATCCTGCAGCTTCTACAAAGTCAGCAGCAGGTGCTTTGTGTCAATCCTATTTCAAAACGTTACCTACATGTCGAACATATTGAACGTATAAGTGATTTTTTGTGTAAAGTCCTAGCATTACATCATGAAAAATTTAAGGATCGTGAAGGAATGACACGTTCTGAACTGGGTGGAAAAATCTCTTTTATTTTTACAGAAAAAGAAGTTGAAATTCTTTTAAAATATATGGTTAAGCTTTGCAAGTTCTTACAAAAAGGACAGTACTTCGCCCTCGAGGGTCATCAGACAATAGTTTCTCAAGAACAGGAAGTGGGCTTAGCGCTCTGTCTTGAATTGATAACGGCAGGAGGATTTCAGCCACACCGTCAGACAATGTTGCTGGAAAAACTTAAAATGAATGAAAAAGACGGTGTTGCAATACTCAAATCAGCAGTACATTCCAAACGGCTTGTGCGTGTCTCGAAGGACCTGTATTATTCTCCAGTACAAACAACAGAGATTTTATCGCTGCTAAGAAAATTTTTGCAGGCTAATAAAAAGATTACTGTCATTCAGTTCAAAGAATTATTAAACATTTCTCGCAAACATGCTATTGATTTGCTTGAGTATTTTGATAGTCAACACCTTACGATTCGGGAAGGGAATCATCGCGTTCCCGGTTCAATTTTGTCTTCCAACTAACAAAAGATGAATTTGAATAAAAAAACAATTTTAAAACGAGTAGGAATCTACCCCCTCATTTTCTTTGTCCTGCTGAACCTATGGATTATACAGGTATTTGCCGGAAAAACTTTTGCCCAAAGTATATTAAGCGACCGTGCGTGGTTAGAACACAAGTTTAAGTTGAATGTTGATACTAAAACCACTGCCAAGAATGAGCTGAATAGAGGAACGACATTTCCACTCTCTGACGTCTTTTTGTCTTCACAAGTGCCACACCTTGCAGAGAAATCTACTCATACTAAAAGTCTTGCCCTAAACGATTCAGCGCCTTCATTAATATCTTCAACCCCTATACTGAATTCGAAAAAAAAGGAAGAAGATAGTTTAATGCTTTCAACCCCTTTTTTCAGGAAGCTATTCCCGTGGTTTTCCCAAAGCGATCATAGGAGTTCCAAAAAATCTACCAAAGTATTTTTGTGGATACCGGAAATTGAAAAGCTACTCATCTCAAATGCCGATGCAGCAAAGGAAATGTATCTGGAAATTGAAAACCAATTGGAAATTGAAGAACGCACACAACTCAAAATTAAATTGCTTTATCATTTGAATGAATGGTCATCTGCAGAAATACTTGCCAAAGCGTTTTTAAACGAACGACCACAAAGTCCAATTACGCCAGTTATTTTTTATTATTTGAACAAGGCTCTACAGTCTCAAAAAAAAGAACTTAGTCAAAATCTGATTTTAAAAAAACATACTGTTAAAAATTTAGAACCAAAATTGCTAAGTGATTTTTTACGTATGCTTAGTGATGAAGCTTTAATGCAAGGTGATCTCTTCACCGCAATTCGATATCGACTTGATGAATTAAAAAATGCTGGGACTTCATTAATGGCTGATACGGAAAAACTGGCTAGTCTTTTGAAAGAACTAAAGTTTGTTGAACAATTAAATAATTTATCATTAAATTTCCCAAATTTAACTTGGTTGCAAGATCGAATACCACCATTGAAAATCGAAATACTGGTAAAACAAAAGCGTTACCATGAAGCTCTAAAAATTGTAAATCATCAACTCAAGATTGCCCGTGGGACCAATCACACAGTAAAGATTGAGCTACTTAACAAAATGCAGAGTAACCTTTCCAAAGCCATTAACCTTAATCCTCGCCGAATTGGAGTGATTCTACCTTTGAGCAGTACTAACACAAAGGTTGCAAGCTTGGCCCACGAAGCTCTAAACGGTTTGAGGATGGCACTGCGTGCTTCTGAAATAACAATAAAGAAACCTCTAGACACATGGGAACTAGTGATTAGGGATTCTCATTTGAATCAGGAGAAAACAAAAAGTGCAATCCGTGAACTGGTAGAAAAAGAGGGGGTAATTGCGGTCATTGGACCTCTCGCTCGAAAAACTTCTGAAGCTGCAGCGAAAGAAGCGGAAAGGTTGCACATACCATTAATTTCCCTTTCGCTTACAGCCGATATTCCTGAATTTGGAGACTATGTTTTTCGTAATAATCAAAGTTGGAAAAAGGAAGTTCAAGAATTGCTGGATTATGCAGTGAGTGAACTTCAAGCTTGCCGCTTCCTTATTCTTTATGCAAAAACTAGAGAGGGACGACAAAAAATGCGACATTTTTGGGATGCAGCCTTGCATAAAGGTTGTAAAGTGGTCGCAACTGAAGGTTTTAAAAATGACGGTCAAAAAAGTCTAGTGAATGAATTTGATACTTTCACCGGGAAACTTCAAAGAATTAGCGCAAAAGATAAAGGTATTTTAATGGAACTCAAAGAAAAGGAAGTCCCAATTCATAATTTTGATGCAGTGTTTGTAGCTATAGGTTCAGGCGGAGTGAGTAATTTGAGCCTTATTTTTCCTTATAGTGCTGTTTACAAAATGGAAAAAACGACTTTTCTGGGAGACAACGGTTGGAATGATGCAGCACTCCCGTATGCTCATGGATTGCGAGGTGTAAAAAAACTTGTTTTTGTTGACACCTTCTTTCCGCAGGATAATACTCATGCCATGCAACAGTTACTAAGACTGCATGAAAGGATTCTATATCGACATCAAAATTATCTGGGTCCAACCCCATATACTGCATATGCTTATGATACATTGATGATCTTGATACATTTGCTGAATGATGAGAAAAACCAAAGTCACTGGGATTTACGCAATGCACTTGTAAATATGAATAAATTTTCGGGAGTTACAGGTAATTTAAGCTTTGATGAAAAAGGTGAAGTTCAGCGGGGGATTAAGCTCTTGACTGTCCGTAGAGGAAAAATACAGATGTTCAAATAGTATTAATTAAATAAATTATTTAATCGCTATTTGACAAAAAGAGATTCCAAGTCTTTGAAAGGTACCTGTTCGGGCTTTAACTTTTGAAGTGGTTGAGTTTCTTCACCTGAATTTTTAGCAATTTCTAGCAATGAATTATCAGGAGAAGGTTCATTTTTGATGCCATGGGGAACGATGTCTCCGGTATTCTTTGATAATTTTTCAGGTCGAATTTCAGCTTGGAAATTACGCTTAGACTGAAATTTCATCTGTAACTTTTGATCCTCAAGTGGTTCTTCAATTAGATCTGCAACTTGTCGTAAGCGATAGCTGTAATGACGGCTAACTTCAAATAGCCTCCCACCCGGTATGCACTCTGGACTGTCCTGGAATGAACCAAAATCTTCCACAATGACAGCATGTTTAAGTGCTTCTGGACTTAAGTAAACCAAAACAGGAGATGTTTCAGACTCAATTATTTCCTCTTCCTGAGGTTCGAATTTGAACCATTTCATATTACCTCTTCTCAAAAAACTAGACACTGAATTTTTCACCCTACAAAATAAACTGCGAAAATTATGCCAAATATACTATTATTCCTAAAACATTTTGTGGTTTAACCCCATTAAAATGCCCCCTAAAAGCCTTCCCTTGATGAGCAAAATAAAATCTACAATATAAGTTAGATATATCTTTTTTGATATATAAGAGATACAATTATCTATCATAACTCAAGATTTAATTTATCCTATAGGATAACTATTGACTTATTTCTATAGGATACCTAATTCCTCTAGGGATTTTCAAAAATCAGGGAA
>Ga0115012_10000991_pt1 | contig 16273 bp, 12 predicted proteins | sample TroAtlMetagenome_FD_88706 | JGI IMG/M metagenome (GOLD analysis project Ga0115012, IMG submission 88706) | Marine eukaryotic phytoplankton communities from Atlantic Ocean - Tropical Atlantic ANT10 Metagenome | ecosystem: Environmental > Aquatic > Marine > Oceanic | place: Tropical Atlantic...
TAACGAGTACATGGGGTCACAAGGTTTAGCTGGTATAGGGCAAGCAGCCGATTTAACTAATACTGGCTTTGGATTTGGTCAAAACTTTGCTGATTTATACAATAGATCCAACGCAAACACTATTGGTGCAGCACAAGATTATGCTTTAGCTAACTCACAGCCATTAATTGATGCTGCTATGCGAGGTACTAATCGTAGAATAGATGAACAAGTATTACCTTCTATTAATCTAGGTGCGTCTGCCAGTAATAATACCAATAGTTCTGCTGTAGGAATAGAAAGAGCGTTAGCTAATAGATTTAGAGGAGATAGAGAAGCACAGGTAACAACTAATATTAACAAATCTTTGATGGATGATTATTTAAGACAAAGTAATTTACAATTTGGGCAAGGGTTATCAGCTAATCGTGGTTTACAAGATGTTTATAATATCGGAAATACAGCTATAGATGCTGCTGGTAACAGAATGTTGACCGCAGGAGGTAACTTACGAGGTTTTGATCAAGGGTTTATGACAGATCAATACAATAGATTTAATGCAGCAAGAGATTTACCGTTAGATTTACAAATTAAATATAAAAGAGGAATACTAGACAATACAGCAGTCCCTAATTCCCCACAGAATCCTGTAGTTAAAACTTCTAGTACCGCAGCAGGCGCATTAGGTGGGTTAACAGCAGGACTCGGTTTATATAACCAGTTTAATAGTGCATTTAGTAACCCAAATACAATGAATAACTCAGGAATGACACCAAACACAGGATTTTCTCCAACAGGGTTTGGATATGGCAGAGTAGTACCTCAATACGGTATGTTCGGACAACCTATAGCTTAAAAAGAGGAAATAATGGCTAACAGTAGAAACTTCACAACACAAGGTTTGGCTTTATACGATAGAGCTAAAAACGCATTTAGTAACCTTAATCAAAACCTACAGCAACCTAATCCTTATGGTGGCATTGGTGGAGCTGAAGGTTTAACTAGAGTTGGTTTAGAAATGTTATCCAAAGCTCCTTTAGGATTGTCGGCAGCTTTAGGTGCTGCTGGTCAAGCTAAAAGTGGTATAGAAGATTACAACAGAACCCTACAACAAGCCGAAAAAGACAGATTGTTAAGATTACAATTAGCCAACATGGATAACATGGCTAGAGAAAACGTAGCTATGATTAATAATTCTGGAGATGATGGCTCACTAGATCCCACAACCTTAATACAAAATTCACAATATTTAAACTCTAAAAGAGAAGAATATCAAAATATGACTGTAGAAGAAAAACAGTCACCAAAAGGACAGCTTTTAAAACAAGAAATAGACGATATTGTAGGTATAGGAGGTGCTGGGAAATATAATCCAGTGCTTGCTTACGAAAAATCGCGTGGGCAAACTGCTGGAAAACAAGGTCGCGAATTTGATGAACCTTTAACTGTAGGTCAAGTTTCTACCGATGAAAAGTTTGGGACTTTCTACGTCAATTATATCGGGGAAAAAGGAAGGGGTGCTAAAAATATAGGAAACTTTGAGAAATTAGAAGATGCACAAGAAATTATGGAATATGCAGCTAAAAATGGAGTCAAGATCTCAGGGATTCCACAAGGTATAATTGCTAATAGACCTTCGTTAGCAGCGTATTTCAACGAACAAGGTGTTATGGCACAAGAAAGAGTAGCAGCCGTTGTTCAGCAATCATTAAAAGAAATTCTAGGCGGTCAGTTTACCGAAAAAGAAGGAGAAGCTTTAATATTAAGAGGCTACAACCCAAATCTATCGGCAGAAGAAAACTTAGAGAGATTGCTAGATTTAAAAGCTCAAGTTCAACAAATTATTGAGAGCGAACAAGATACTGTGTCTTACTATGAAAACAACAATGCTTCTTTAGCTGGTTACAAAAGAAAACGATATACGGTAGATGATTTTTCTAGGGATTTAATCAAAGATTATAAACTGGATATAATTGATATGTCTGACCAAGAAATACAAGAAGCTTATGTAGCTGCTAATGACGGTTCTTTATGGGAAAAAACTCTTGAAGAAGAAGTGCTTAGACGCAATGATAAGAGAAGACCATGAAAACTTTAGAAGAATTAAAAAAACAAAAAGCAAAACAAAAAACTTTTAAAGATAGGGCAGTAGAAACTATTGGTAATATTCCTTCTAGTACATCTAAATTTGTTTCTGATACTTTAACTCCTTTATTAAGCCCAATAGATACAATAAGCTCAGTGGCAGAGTTAGGTTTAGGTGTAATACAGGCAGCAATACCTGAAGCCTATAGAGAACCCAAATACCAAAAAAACTTAGAACTAGCAGAAGCCGTTGGTGAATTTTATGTAGACAGATACGGTGATTTTGATAAGGCAGTAGAAACTTTTACTAAAGATCCTGTAGGATTTATGGCAGACGTAGCTATACCTTTAAGTCTTGCCAGATTACCGTTAAGCAGTAGTAGTGCCGTAAGTAAAGTAACTAAAGCTATAGATCCAACAAATATACTACTTAAAACTGCGTCAAATACCCCCAAAGGATTAGCGCTTTTAAATGAAGCTACCGTTGGAAAATTAGTTAAAACACAAGCTGGAATAGGGGACGGTGTTTTAACTGATATATACAAAGGCGCACAAAAAGGTAAAGAAACTACAGCTTTAATGAGGGCGCAAATGGCTGCTGATAAAAGTTTTGAAACAGCATTAGAGCCTGTTAACTCTTATATAAAAGGTTTAGACACTTTAGCAGACAAAAGAGCTGCTAAGTACAGAGAAGGTATGGCTAAACTGAAACTAGACAAAACTAAAGTTAACCCACAAGCTGTTTTAGATGATTTTAATAAAACTAAATCTAAATTTACACAAGCTACAAAAAAAGGAGAGGTATCAACTCCAGAAATTAAAAGTAAAATTACAGAAATACAGGCTTTTGTAGATGAGTGGGTAGCTAATCCAGATTTACATACCGTTGAAGGTTTAGATTTTCTAAAAAAATCAATGAATGATTTTATGCCTGACGCAACTAAAGCTGGAAATTCTAAGGCTTTTGTTTCTGATTTTAGTAACAATATACGAAATACTATTGTATCTGAGTTTCCAGAATACACGCCTGTAATGAAACTTTATGAGGAATCTATAACTTTACAAAATCAAGTTAAGAAAGCTCTTGGAGAAGGAAAAATAGAAGACGTAGAAGCTATAGCAAGAAAATTACAAGCAACTACTCGTAATAATGTAAACACAAGTTTTGGACTTAAAGGAAACCTATTAGATGAACTAGCTGAAAAAGGAAACCAGCCAAATTTAAGGTATCAATTAGCTGCTAGCTCTACGGACAGTGTTATCCCAAAAGGTCTTGGTAAATATTTAACAGCAGGTACAGGTGGAGGAGGACTTTACGCGGCTACTGCAACAGGTAATCTGCCACTTGCAGGTTTAGCTGCTGCTTCTACAGTTTTGTCATCACCGCGATTATTAGGTGAAGGAGCTTTGCGCGCTGGTCAATTTAAAGGTGCTATTAACCCATTCCTTAATCCGCTTTCAAACGTAAACAATACTCTACAGTCTATTTATAACCCTGCTTTACAAAGTTCAAGAGTGCTTGAAGCATCTGGTATCCCACAACAAGCTGAAGAAGATAGGAGAAGGGAATATATTAGAAATTTACAACAAGGAGCTATATCCCCTTAACATTTTAGAAACAGGAGAGCTACATGAATAACAACGCAGTAGATTACTTAAATATTCTACTCAAGATAGACACAGTAAAATCCCACAAAACACTCTCTAACCAATCCAAACAAATAATATACAAAGAAATACGAGATCAACTACCTCCTGAAATGTTGTCTACAGCAAGTTTAGGTACTCGTAAAATAATATTAGATATTCTTGAGGATAATATAGATGAGAAAAGCACGACAAAAAGCACCTCCCAAAAAGAAAAAACATCCAACAAAAGCACCGAAGAACAATTACTTTGCAACGCTGATGTCGACACCAGAGGGAAGGGCATTAAGAAAGGAATGGTCAACAAGACCAAGAAAAAACGGAGGTAGACCAAAAGGTGTACCCGATGGTTATAGAAAAGAAACCATTGAACCGTTAAGAAAAAAAGCAAAAGAAGAAGCAAAAAAGGTAACAAAAATTATGAGTGAAAAATACAACATTGAAGACGACTATCAAAAAGAAGCTTTGTCTACAGCCGTAGAAATCATGCGTCTTGTAGGTGAAACCAGAGAACGTCTTGCAGCAGCTAGACTGGTTTTAGATTTTACTAAATCAAAACCTGCCTCTAAAAGTGATGTATCTATCAGTAAGGCTGAAGACTTTTTGGCTTCATTATTGAATGAGGATGAGCAACAGAATGAACAAGAAACTAGCGAAAGTAAGAAAGAAGTTACTGAATGATTTTAGTTTCTATGCCAAATCAGCTTTAAAGATAAGAACCAAAGAAGGAAAAATAGCACCACTTCAACTAAATCCAGCACAAGAGATACTTAATAAAGTAATCAATGACCAGATGGATACTGAAGGTAAAATCAGAGTCATAATACTCAAAGCAAGACAACAAGGATTATCTACTTATACAGGTGGTTATTTTTATTTTTCTGTAAGTCAAAAACCTGCAAGAAAAGCAATGGTCGTAACGCATCATGCGGATTCAACAAGAGCCTTATTTGATATGACAAAAAGGTTTCATGAGCATTGCCCTGATATATTAAAACCACATACAAAATATTCATCAAGACGAGAAATTAACTTTGATGTTTTAGATTCAGGATTTGTGGTCGCAACAGCAGGTGGAGAAAGTATTGGACGAGGTGAAACCTTAACTCACGTTCATGCTTCAGAATTGGCTTTCTGGCAAAAAAGTACGGCATTAGATAACTGGAATGGATTAACCCAAGCAGTACCAAACACAAAAGGTACAGCCATATTTGTAGAATCAACAGCCAATGGTATTTCTGGAGTTTTCTACGATCTATGGAGAGGTGCATGTGATGGTAGTAATGGTTTTGTACCTTGTTTTATACCGTGGTTTACTGACCCTAATTACAGAGAAAAAGTACCTAAAAACTTTGAAAGAACCCCTGAAGAAAATGATCTAATCAAAGAATATGATTTAGATGATGAACAGCTCATGTTCAGGCGGAGAAAAATAGCTCAGAATGGTATTGATTTATTTAGACAAGAATACCCAGCAGAGCCAGAAGAAGCTTTCTTAACTACTGGTAGACCAGTATTTAATCCAGAGCAACTACAGAAAATCTTAGTTAATACACCTGATTTAATAGATAGGTTAGCATTAGAAGGCGATGAGTTTGTAAACAACGCTAGAGGTGAATTAACAACTTACAGAAAACACCAAGATAGTGAACAGTATGTTATTGGTGCTGATGTTGCTATGGGTGTAAGAAATGGTGACTACAGTGTAGCTCAAGTTTTAGATTCAAAGAAAAGACAAGTAGCTATCTGGAGAGGACACGTTCACCCTGATTATTTTTCTGAAATACTTTATGCGTTAGGTGAATATTACAATCAAGCTTTTATCTGTGTAGAGAATAACTCTCACGGAATACTAACCTGTACTCGTCTTGCAAAAGATATGAATTATCCTAATTTTTATACTGAAGTACAGGTCGATAAATTAACTGACAGAGAAACTATAAAGCTTGGGTTTACTACAACAGCAAAAACAAAACCTTTAATAATAGATCAATTAAGAGCTTCAATGCGTGAAAACGAAATAGAGCTTAATGATAAAACAACTATTAGAGAAATGATGAGTTACATCGTAACTGAATCTGGAGCAATGCAAGCAGAAGCAGGAGCGTTTGATGACACTATTATTTCTTTGGCTTTAGCTAACCACGTCCATGAAGGTGCGTGGCAACCTGTTAAATTTAATGACGACTTTTATATTGAGATGGTTTAAACATGGCAAAAAAACAATTTGATAAATTGGATGATACAAATATTATTGCACTTGTAGATGATAATGTTAGACAAGCAGTAGGCTACTACGATTCTGAAATATCTAATGAACGTACTAGAGTAATTGATTACTACAACGCTACACTTCCAAAACCAGTACATTCAGGAAACTCTAAATATGTATCACAGGATGTATACGATGCAGTAGAATCTATGAAATCAGCACTACTAGAAACATTCTCTAGTGGTGGAGCAGTAAACACAGTTAAATTTGATGCTGTAAATGCAGATGATGTAGCTCAAGCTAACACTTGTACTAATTATGTCAACTATGTAGCACATAGACAGAATGATATGTTTAGCGTTATGAGTAGTGTTATCCATGATGCTCTTGTAGCAAGAAATGGTATAGCAAAAGTTTATTGGCAAGAACAAGAAGAAGTCACTCCAGAATACTTTGAGAATCTAAATCCTGATGAATTAGATATGCTCATATCCCAAGATAACATTGAGTTAAGTGATAGTGTAGTAGATGAATTTGGGTTTACATCTGGAGAGATACTTGTATCAAGAGATACTTCTCAAGTCATTATAGAAAACATTGCACCTGAAGAATTTTTAATAGAGCCTCAAGCAAAAAGTCTTGATGACGTTTCTTTTGTTGCTCACAGAACTAGAAAAACTTTATCTGAGTTACGAGAAGAAGGTTACTCAGAAGAAATCATTGGTAAAATTGGAGATCATTCCGATGTTGACCATGAGACAGACCCAGAGGTATTAGCTAGATTTGATAACGTAGGATCTAGTCTTGCCTTTAACAATAACGACTACCAAGACCAAGTACGATCAGTACAAATTGTAGAAGCATATATACATTTGGATATCGAGGGTTCGGGTATAGCGGATTTGTGGCGTATCACCAAAGCTGGCAATGCACTGTTATCGAAAGTGAAAGTGACCAGAAAACCCTTCATTACGTTTTCCCCTATACCTATCCCTCATTCTTTCTTTGGTAGTAATTTTGGCGACAAAGTTGTTCCGACACAAAATGCAAGAACTGTATTAACAAGGTCAATTTTAGATCATGCTGTAGTTACTAATAATCCAAGATACATGGTTACTAAAGGTTCTTTACCTAACCCAAGAGAACTTATAGATAACAGAGTAGGCGGTATTGTAAACGTAACAAGACCTGATGCTATAACTCCAATGGCTCAACCTAATTTGAACCCATTTGTATTCCAAACTATCAAGATGCTAGATGAGCAGCTAGAAGATACAACTGGTGTTGCAGCTATATCTCAAGGTTTAAATAAAGATGCTGTTAGTAAACAAAACAGTGCTGCCATGATAGAACAACTACAAACTATGAGTCAGCAAAGACAAAAGATTATAGCTAGGCATTTTGCAACTCAATTTATTAAACCAATGTATCAAGAGATATACGCATTATGTGTAGAAAATGAAGATCAAGAAAAGATTGTAGATATTGGTGGTGAATATGTCGCCATTACACCTGCACAATGGGCTGACAAAAGAGATGTAACTATTAGTCTGCATCTTGGTTATGGTGAACAAGAAAGAGAGTCACAGAAAATGATTGGGATGCACCAAACATTTACTCAAGACCCAAGTTTACAACGTATGTATACACCTAATAACCAATATGAATTAATGAAAAAGGTTATGGAATTAAATGGAATAAAAGATGCTACAACATTCTTAACACCTCCAGAACAACTACCAGAACCACAGCCAGATCCAGCAGCAATGATGCAAATGGAATTAGCACAGAAGCAAATGGAAATACAAGAAAGACAGACTGTTATAGGTGAGGCTAAATTACAAAGTGATATTGAGAAAGATAAACTCAAGCATCAATTAGATGTCATGAAAGCTGAGAACCAATTTGCTATCCAATCAGATCAAGTTGATATCAAAGAAGACACGTTAGATCACAAGAAAGCTGTAGATGCTGCTGAATTAGAATTAGCAAATAGAGCAGAAGAAATAACCGCAATTGCAAGTCCAAACGCATAGGAGAAAAGTATGCCTTCAGGAAAAGGAACGTATGGAAAAAAAAGAGGCAGACCGCCTAAAAAGAAAAAGAAATAGTAACCCCCCAAGCCTCTTTATTGAGGCTTTTTTATGTCTAATTAAAGGAGACACAAATGAGCAAACAAGAAGAAACCCTAGTGAAATTAGGAGACGATGCAGAAGAACTTATGAATACTCCTGTATTCACGAACACAATCAATGCACTTGTTGAAGCGACTTTTCAAGCTTTTATAAATTCTGAGCCTGATAAGTCAAAAGAAAGAGAAGTAACCTACACTCATTACAGAGCTATTGTAGATATTGTTAATACATTGAAACAACGGATTTCTGTAAGAGATGAAATTAATGAGAAACTAAAAAGCGATAACAGCAAAAACGAGGAGTAAAGGATCATGTCAAACGATAACGTCCAACAAAACCCCGCGTCTCCAGTAGCCCTATCAATAGATGAAGCTGCTGAAGCCATTTTAAATAACTGGAGGGACGCTGATGAGCCATCCCAAGAAGGTAATTTAGAGGCAACCGATGATTCAGGTGAGACTACTGATGAAGCGGTAATTGAGGATACTGAAAACGAAGTAGCCGAAGATGAGAATGAAGACCCTGAGCAAACATCCCAAGAAGAAATTGAAGATGAAGACAATAGCGAAACAGAAGATCAAGATGAAAATTCTGAAGAATCGGAAGAAGAATCAGAAGAAGAATTAGAAGTCTTACCTGATGAAGCTATTGTTGAAGTTACAGTGGATGGGAATGTAGAGCAGGTATCTGTTAAGTCTCTGAAACGATTACACGGACAAGAAAGTAGTCTTACCAAGAAGTCTCAAGAAGTAAGTAACCAGCGCAAAGAAGCAGATGAAGCTCTTAAACAAGCTGATTTTGTGATGCAAAGTATGTTAACTAGAGCTGAAGAACGATATAAGCCTTATGCCGAAGTAGACATGTTGTTAGCCTCTAAAACAATGGAAGCTGATGATTTTGCTCTATTACGTTCTGAAGCAAATCAAGCTCAAAGTGATTTAAAATACTTAAAAGAAGAAAGTCAAAAGTTTTATACTGAAGCTCAAGAAAAGATGGTAGCTCAACAGCAAGAAAACGCTAAAAAAGCTATAGAAGTCTTACAAAGAGATATACCTGAGTGGAGTACAAAACTGTATGACCAAATTCGTGAGTTTTCTATAACATCTGGATTGCCTGAACAGGAAGTTAACCAGTATTCAGACCCGACTGTAATTAAGTTATTACATAAGGCTATGCTGTATGACAAATCTAAAAAGACAGCCAATGTTAAAAAGGTGAAAGCCAAGAAAACTAAAGTATTAAGATCAAAGAAAGCTCCCCCATCACCTAAGCAAACTAAAGATGTTCGTAAGCAAGCAGCCTACGACAAACTTAGAACTCAAGGTGGTAATGATTTAGATGACATATCAGCAGCAATCTTAGCAGGCTGGGAATCTTAAATTATCTTTAACCTTTAATACAATAGGAAAATCAACATGGCTACATATACTACCTACACTTCTGTAGGTCAAGCCGAGGATGTATCATCTCTTATAGCAATGATTTCTCCAACTGCCACTCCTTTTCAAAGCATGGTCAAGAACGAAAAGACTTCTGCAAGAACTTTTGAGTGGATGGAGGATGCGTTAAGAGCTAGTGCTGACAATAAAAAAGTTGAAGGAGCAGATGCTTCTACAATTACTATCAGCCCGACTACACTTCGCAGCAACACATGTCAGATTATAGCTGAGGCATTTGCTGTCTCTGGTACTGCTGACGCTGTTAAAACACATGGTCGCGCCACTGAAACTGCGTATCAACTATCAAAAACGCTTAATTAATAGGCTCATTTATAAGTAATTATAAAATGATAATTGGGTGAATTGCTGGGAACTCCTAACATGTAATGGTGAGGACAATCAGCAGCGAAGCTAACGAAAGGTATAAAAGTAGTTAGAACGTCCAACGACTAGAAAAGTGACTAACCAAAGAATAATCTTTTCCAAGAGTACCCAACATCCCTTCGGGATGAAGATATAGTCTAAGCAATATGGAGACATATTGAAGTAGGTCATAAACAGGCTTACGGTAATATAACTGTAAAGTAATCAAGAACGATTATGAAAGAGCAATGGTAGGAATCTCTAATGCACTAGCAGCAGGAAACGCTAGTACCGCTAGAGAGATGGCATCAATAGATCAGCAAATCTCTACAACTTTAGATGCAGGTTCAAACTCAACAGATGCTTTAACAGAAGCAAAATTGTTAACTTTGCACCAAACATGTTACACAAATGGTTCTGAACCATCTGTATTCATGATTAAACCTGCTGATGCTACTATCATTGCTGGTTTTGCGACTGCAACTGGTAGAAATCGTGAGATTGATGCGAAGCAACTTACTAATGTGATTGACGTAATTCTAACTCCATTCGGGGAATTGAGGACTGTAATAAATAGACAGAATTTAAGCACACATGGGTACTTAATTGATCCATCTATGTTTAGGACTGTTACGTTACGTCCATTTGCAAGAACTTTACTCGCTAAAAATGGCGATGCTGACACACACAATGTTGTCGGTGAAGTTTCTGTGAAACACATGTCTTTCGCTGATTCAGGAATGATTACTGGATTGTCGTAAGTAATAAATTAGGGGATTGGTTAGATATAGGGTTTTGCTCTCCTTAACTATGTCTAATCTTTCCCTTTTTTTTAATTTATCAAAAGGAATATTTAAATGTCAACAAAAGACAAAAACACACCTTTTAATGATGTTGAGCAACGTCTGGCTAAAGATCCAGATTCATTAATGACCCTCCAAAATCAACAGCAGATACCACAAAGTTACATTGATGGTTTAAAAAGTGATAAATGGGATTCAAGGAGTACAAGAGCAGGTGATTACATGCGAGTAGCAAGTATTCCTGCTGTGGTTTATGACCAATGGAAAAGAGAAGGTTTTGATGCACTCAAAGAACCTCCTAAAGAAATATTAAAAAGATTAAAACAGCAGAATTTAGATGCGTTTATAACTACTAACAAGCGAGTTTATTAATAATGAATTACGGTGATCTAAGAACACATTTTAAAGCACTACTAAATCGTAGTGATATAACGGATGCACTAGCAAATACTTTTATAGATCAAGGTATTGCTAGAATCCAAAGAACACTGAGAATACCAAGTATGGAAAAACAACATACATACACAATATCAGCTCAGACTTCAAAAGTAACAATACCAAATGATTTCTTAGAAGCCATAGATTTAATCTACGATAACCACACGTTAAGTAGAGTACCTATGAAAGAAATACAGGATTATAAAAAAGCAGGACAAACTGGATCTCCCCACATGTTTACTAGAGAAGGTGGATCTTTCTTGTTATATCCAGAGCCTACAGGTGGGAGTCTAATATTAAATTATTACGCTCAATATACAGCTTTGTCTGCTGATTCAGATACCAATGTATTAACAGATATTGCATCAGATTTAATTTGCTATGCAGCTTTAGTTTACGCAAGTGATTACTTTCTTGATGATCGTAGAACTGTATTTGAAACAACGTATCTTTCATTCTTAATAGAAATACAGGAACAAGCTAACGATGCTGAAATGTCAGGCAGTCTTCAATCTATAAGACCTGCTTATCAATTAGATATATAGTCCGTGGAGTAATTAATGGCAAAAACAAGTTTTTATTCAAGCTCTGGAGCTACAAGCACCGAAACTGATGCTATTGAAGGTAGCGTAAATGCAGCAGCAGCCAGTCAAGCAGCAGCAGCTACATCAGAAACCAATGCTGCTGCAAGTGCTACATCAGCAGCTTCATCGGCTTCAAGTGCAAGCTCAAGTTCTAGTAGTGCGACTACTGCAAAAACAGCTTCGGAAACTGCTAAGACAGCTAGTGAAACAGCCAAGACTGCCAGTGAAGCCGCCAGAGATTTAGCACTTACTTATAGAGATGCAGCAGCAGCAAGTAGCTCAACTTCGACTACAAAAGCCAATGAAGCATCAACTTCAGCAACAGCAGCAGCCTCTAGTGCTACTGCAGCAGCTTCAAGTGCATCGGCAGCAAGTTCATCTCAGTCAGCAGCCGCGTCAAGCGCGACTTCGGCTGCCTCAAGTGCTGCTAGTCTAACTACAGAAGCCATACAAGATATTGTCGGTGCTATGTTTAGTAGTAATACAGAGGATGGTGCTTCGCTGGTATACCATGACAGTGATGGCACAATTGATTTTACTATCAGTACTTTAAATCAAAGTACAAGCGGAAATGCTAGCACAGCTACAGCACTTCAAACTGCCCGAACGATACATGGTGTATCTTTTGATGGTACATCCAACATAGATTTATCTGAAGTTGTCCAAGATACTGTCGGTGCTATGTTTACATCAACTAATACTGAGACAGGTATTACTGCAACGTATCAAGACTCAACAGGTGATATTGACCTAGTTATTGGGACTTTAAATCAAGATACTACAGGTCTAGCTGGGACAGCTACAGCACTAGCTACAGCAAGAACGATAGGAGGTACAAGTTTTGATGGTACTTCAAATATAGATGTAGCTTTAGCTACTCTTGCTACCAATGTTGTCGTAAGTGACAATGAAAGCTCTAATCAAGATTGTGCAATAACTTTTGTTAATGATCTTGATGGTGCTGCAAGTATTGGTCTACAAAGTGATGGTAATTTATTTTATAACCCATCTACAGGAACACTAACAGTTCCTAATGTAAGTGTTACTGGTACACAGACAATTGTGGACTCTGTAACCATGAACGCAAGTAACCAAGTAGTATTTGAAGGTAGTTCGGCTGATGCTCATGAAACTTTCCTTACATCAATTAATGCAACAGCAGATAGAACCATATCGTTACCTAACGTATCAGGTACTCTACCAGTATTAGCAGCAGTCTCAGACACTCAAATTACGTCTACTCCTGAAGAACTAAATATCTTAGATGGAGTAACCTCAACAGCAGCAGAGATCAATTTATTAGATGGTTCATCGGCTAATACTGTCGTCAACTCAAAAGCAGTTATTTATGGATCTAGTGGTGAACTAGCAGGTGCTTTAAGTACAGCAGCCCAACCAAACATTACCAGTGTTGGAACTCTATCTAGTCTTACTGTATCTGGTGATGTTACTGTTGATACTAATACACTAAAAGTTGACTCAAGTAATAATCGGATTGGTGTAAATAATGCCAGTCCTGATGTGAGTCTTGATTTGGGATCAAACACTGATGCAGTACACATGCCTACTGGAAATACGGCAGCTCGCCCTAACTCACCAGCAGCAGGTTACTTTAGATATAACTCAGAAACAGCTAAATTTGAAGGCTATACTGATGAGTGGGGTGCGATTGCTGGAAGTGGCGGTAGTGGTTCAGCAGTAGAGACTCAAATATTCGTGGGAGATGGTAGTGATGTAACATATACATTGACTACAGCACCAGCCAACGAAAACGATTTGATTGTAATGATAGATGGTGTCTTCCAAGATCACAGTGTCTACTCATTGTCTGGGAACGTGCTTACTTTTGCTACTGCACCATCTAATAATCGTAAAATAACTGTGTATCATTTTGTATCTGCTGTAGGTGGATCTAATCATTCTATAGCGACCATGACTGGAAATGGTAGCTTAACCACACTAAACTTACCGACTGCACCAGTGCATGAGAACAACACTACAGTCACATTCGATGGTGTCGTACAAGCTAGAAATACCTATTCAGTATCAGGGACTACTGTAACTTTCAGTGAAGCTGTACCTTCTGGTGTCTATGTCGAATGTGTATTAGCTAAAGCAACTAACATATCTACAGCAACCCAATTGGTAGACGCAGACTCGGATACACTCATTCAATGTGAAGAAGGGACTGATGACGACACTATACGTTTTGATGTAGCAGGTACAGAAGTATTAACCATAGCTGAAGGTGCTTCTAATACAGAGATTAAATTTAAAGGTACAGCTCCAGCACTAATAATAGGAGATGCAGGTGCAGAAGATACTAAAATCGTTTTTGATGGTAACGCTCAAGACTATTATATTGGTCTTGATGATTCTGCCGATGATCTGGTAATAGGTAAAGGTTCAGCAGTAGGAACTACACCAGCAATTAGTGTTGATGAAGATTTACATACTACTTTGGGTGGTAATCTAATCCTTAGTGGTACAAGCAGAGTAAGATTCGATCATTCAATTATTGGTGATGATCTTTTTGATACTGACTCACTAGGTTTAGCTTGTGACCATACCGAAAGTATGAGGTTTGGTATAGAAAACGCAGATGGCTCTTTTACTGAAAGAATGAGAATGGCTAACTCTGGTTATCTATACATAAAAGACTCAGGCAACGATCATTACGGACTTGTATTAGAAGCAGACAATAATGATGCTTGGATTAGAATGGGACATAATGGTACAGATGGTCGCATACATACAACTTACAATTCTTCTGCGGGTGCTACACCTTTATATCTAGGTACTCATAGTCATCAAACTGCCATGATTATTGATACGTCTGGAAACGTGGGAATAGGGAATACTGCCTCTGCAAGTTTGAATGAAAACGGTTTTTATTGTATGGGTAATGGTTTAAATACATATTCTGTACAAAATGGAACAGCCTCAAGTACTTACCATGTTTACGATAGAAGTACAGCAAATTATAAATTCTATCTTACTTATTCGGGTAACATATATGCGACTAATACTACTGTAAATGGTATTTCAGACGAAAGACTAAAAGAAAACATAAAAGACTTAGATCAAGGGTTATCTGATGTATTAAAGCTAAAACCAAGAAAGTTTGATTGGAAAGAGGGCGAAGGTTCAGGTGAAAAGAATGTATCTGGTTTTGTAGCCCAAGAAGCTGAAGCATCTGGATTTGGAGAGTTTGTTGGTAATTTCAAACACAACACTTTATCTGATGCAAAATCGTTTGGTCAAGGTGGATTAATACCAGTTTTAACAAAAGCAATCCAAGAACTAAGTGCGAAGAACGATGCACTTGAAGCAAGAATCAAAACACTAGAGGACGCATAGATGACAACCAAAGTACCCATAGAACTATCCAGTACCCCAAGCATAGTTGATGGAGGTAATGCTACTGCTATAACCATAGATTCTAGTGAAAACGTGGGGATAGGGATTACCAGTAGTTTAGAAAAATTTACAGTATCTAATTCTTCATCAGGTATCGTTGGTCGTTTTACTAACAACACAAACCAAACATTAGATTTGGGTGTTGTTTCAGGATCAGGTGCAGCAGGTGGTGTTTACTACAATAGTGCAAACTCTGGTTATCAAGCATTTCAAGTTGGTGGTAGTGAAAAGATGCGTCTATCAGGTAGCAACCTACACTTAACAGGTGGAGCAGATGTCAGAATCCAATTAGGCACAAGCGGTACTGGTAATGCTGCTGTCAGTAATAATACAGTCAATATTCGTGGTGATAATGATTGGATGAAACTGAACGCGGCTGGGAATGGTGGATTTATCTTTGAAGAAAATGGTACTGAAAGGATGCGTATAGATTCGTCTGGACACATTGGCATAGGAATTTCAAGTCCAACTACTCATTATGAGAAAGTTTTACATATTCACGAATCGTCAGGCTCATCAGCTATTCACATGACAAACAATACTACTGGTTCTGCTCAAGGTGATGGTACAGACCTTATTATGTACGGCAATGATTTTTATTACTGGAATAGAGAAGACAACGGAAATATGATTTTCGGAACTTCCAATTCCACAGAAGGTACAACAACGCGAATGACTATAAATGGTATCGGTCAAATATCAATGGGTCACGCAACTCACCCTGATGATGTTCTTTATTTGACACGCGCGGGTAATGGAAAACTGTTGCGGTTTTACTCAGGATCAACTGAAGTAGGTTCTATTTCAACTAATACTTATTCTTTACCCTCAGATAAAGATTTTAAAAAAGACATCAGTGATTTAACTTTAGGTTTAGATTTTATTAAATCATTAAACCCTAAAACATATCGTCATAAAATAGATGATAACAACACTCCATTATCTACAGGTTTACTTGCACAAGAAGTTGAAGCATCTTTGACATCATTAGGTGTAACTAAAAATTCACTCAATCTTGTTCAGCACATTCCAGATGAAGATGATAAACAATCACAATATTGGATGAGCAATGAAAGTCTTATCCCTGTACTAATAAAAGGTATGAAAGAACAACAAACAATTATTGATGACTTGAAATCAAGAATCAAAACATTAGAGGACGCATAGA
>Ga0115012_10000992_pt1 | contig 16272 bp, 15 predicted proteins | sample TroAtlMetagenome_FD_88706 | JGI IMG/M metagenome (GOLD analysis project Ga0115012, IMG submission 88706) | Marine eukaryotic phytoplankton communities from Atlantic Ocean - Tropical Atlantic ANT10 Metagenome | ecosystem: Environmental > Aquatic > Marine > Oceanic | place: Tropical Atlantic...
ATGGACTTAGATTATACATTTAATGACCCCAAAGACCCAAACAGATTTTACTATAGGTCGGATCATTATAATTTTGCAAAAAAGGGCATTCCCTCAATATTTTATTTTAGTGGGGTACACGAAGATTATCACAAAGAAACAGACACAACAGAAAAGTTAGTTTATGAAAAAGTAGAAAAAACAGCAAAACTCATTTTTTATACCGCGTGGGAACTTTCAAATGCAGATAAAAGACCAACAGTAGATAAAGAAAATGATTTTAAACTAAATAGATATTAAAAGTCAAACTTTATGCCTTGTGCAAGCGGAAGGTCTTCAGAATAATTAATAGTATTGGTTTGTCTTCTCATATAGGCCTTCCAGGCGTCTGATCCCGACTCTCGACCACCACCCGTTTCTTTTTCTCCCCCAAAAGCCCCTCCTATTTCTGCGCCAGAAGTACCAATATTAACATTTGCAATCCCACAATCAGACCCAGCATGCGATAAAAACTTTTCAGCCTCACGAACACTATTTGTCATTATCGCAGAAGAAAGACCCTGTGGCACACTATTTTGAATATCGATAGCTTCCGAGATATCAGCATACTTCATTAAATACAATATAGGCGCAAAAGTTTCAGTTTGTACAATTTCCGACTCATTAGAAGCCTCCGCAATAACAGGCCTTACATAACAGCCCGAACTATATTCGTCGCCAGATAAAACACCGCCCTCAACCAAAACACGGCCACACGACTGTATTTTAGAAATAGCATCTAAATACATTTTTACAGCATCTGAATCAATAAGTGGTCCCATGTGGTTTTTTTCATCTAATGGGTTGCCAATTTTAATTTGCTTATAAGCAGCAATTAACTTTTCTTTAACATCATCATAAATAGATTCATGTATAATAACACGCCTTGTTGTTGTGCACCTTTGTCCAGCTGTTCCAACAGCCCCAAAAACAACACCAACAACAGCAATATTTAAATCAGCCTCAGGTGTAATAATCATAGCATTGTTTCCCCCTAACTCTAGTATTGTTTTTCCAAATCTTTTTGCAACAGTAGAACCAACAATTCTACCCATTCTTGTAGAGCCTGTGGCTGAAATCAGGGGAACACGAACATCGTTGGTCAACCACTCACCCACAGAACTGTCACCATTAACCAAGCAACAAACCCCCTCAGGAAGATTATTGTTTTTTAAAACAGTAGCCATTATTTTTTGGCAGGCAACAGCACAAAACGGAGTTTTTTCAGAGGGCTTCCACACACAAACATCTCCACAAACCCAAGCTAAAGCAGAATTCCAAGCCCAAACAGCAACAGGAAAGTTAAAAGCAGAAATAATACCAACAACACCAAGAGGATGATATTGTTCATACATTCTATGTTGACTTCTTTCAGAGTGAAGAGTTATTCCACAAAGCTGTCTAGATAGACCAACAGCAAAATCACAAATATCAATCATTTCCTGAACCTCACCCAAACCCTCTTGATAAGACTTCCCCATTTCATAAGAAACTAATTTTCCAAGATTAGACTTATTTTTTCTTAATTCATCACCGAACTGCCTAACAATCTCTCCTCTTTTTGGGGCGGGCACCATTCGCCACACCCTAAACGCCTCATTAGCAGATTGAATAATATCATCATATTCTTTTTTAGTAGTTTGTTGAATTGAACCAATTACACTTCCATCAACAGGAGAAGAAGAAACAATTTTAACTTCACCAAGAGAACTCCAATTTAATCCACTTGATGTGCCCGAATGTTCACTAGAAACACCAAGGTTTTGTAATATATTTTTCATTTATTTATTTGTTTTTTAATTAAACAATCTAACAACATCCATCCCATTTGCATAAATCAATAAAGCAAATAACATGATCATTCCCGCTATTTGTAATGGCATTAAAACACTTATGGGCAACTTCTTGCCAGTTATCATTTCACCAACAGCAATTAAAGCATGCCCACCATCTAGCGCAGGAATTGGAAGTAAATTCATAATTGCTAAAATTATAGAAAGTAAAGCTGTCATAGACCAAAAAGAAAACCAATCCCAATTACCAGGAAACATTTTTCCAATACTAATCACACCACCAACATGCTTGTATCCCCCTGTTTTAGGATTAAATATGGTTTTTACTTGCCCCCAGTACATTTTGACCACACTCTTTGTTTTTATTAAACCCGCGGGAATTGAAGCTAACAATGAGTAAGATCTAAGACGCTCATATTCAGAAGATAAATTTGTAACCCCAATTAAACCATCATCACCGAGAGTCATACTCAACTCTTCCAACCAATCATCGCCCCTTTGTATTGTAAGCGTTATGGCTTTTCCCGCATTTTCTTTCAAATATATTAGCGCCCCATTAGACAAAAATGAGGTCTCAAATTCATTAATAGCAACAATACGATCCCCTTTTATTAGGCCACTTTTCTCACCAATTGAATTTGGCATAAAATCATCTACAACCCAAGGGATTCGGGGCTCCAAAATACTGCCCACATAATTTTGGATATTATTAATAACAGTATTAATGTCTTCAGGATCTATTTTAATAGAATTAGGGCGACCATCTCTAAACACGGTAACCTCTTTGGCGCCCTCAAAAAGAATAGCGCTCATAATTAACATAGGGTTATACTCTTTTATGTCAACACCATCAATTGACAATATTTGATCACCATCAATAAAACCCAACTGTTCACCCCCCTCATTAAAAGAAAAGCCATGCTTAAAAGAATCCATAGGGGTGTATTTTTCGCCCCAAGAAAAGAGCAGTGCGCTGTAAATAAACCAAGCCAACAGAATATTTACAATAATTCCACCCAACATAACAATCAATCTCTGCCATGCAGGCTTAGACCTTAATTCCCAAGGTTGAGGAGCAGACTCTAATCCCTCGGCGTCCATAGACTCATCAATAAAGCCAGCTATTTTTACATAACCACCAAGTGGCAACCAACCAATTCCAAATTCAGTTTCACCAATTTTCTTTTTAAAAAGAGCAAAATTCCAATCCATAAAAAGGTAAAACTTTTCTACTCTGCAACCAAAAAATCGCGCCGTAATATAGTGGCCAAACTCATGTAAAACAACAAGTATAGAAAGGCTTAAAATAAGTTGAAGTGTCTGTATCATAATGATGAAATTAATTCAGTTGCTTTTTGTCTAGTGTCCAAGTCAATACTTATATAATCTTCAATACTTGGATTGTCCACAAATATAGATTTTTCCAACGATTTTTCGATTAATTTAATCATATTTAAAAAGGGTATTTTTTTATTTAAAAATGCGTCTATAGCAACTTCATTTGCGGCATTTAATGAGCATCCAGCTGAACCCCCCTTCGCCAAACAATCATAAGATAATTGTAGGTGTGGAAACCTAGATCTGTCCGGCTCTAAAAAGCTAAGCTCTTTTATTTTTGATAAATTAAACTCTGAAATAGGATGTTTAGACCGATGTGGGTAAAATAAAGCATATAAAATAGGAATAGTCATACTTGGAAGACCCAGCTGAGCCTTTACGGAGCCATCCACAAACTCTACCAAACTATGTATAATAGACTGGGGGTGCACAATTACATCAATATTTTTTTCAGATATGTCAAATAACCACCTTGCTTCAATTAACTCAAAACCTTTATTCATTAAAGTGGCAGAATCAATAGTTATTTTGGCCCCCATATTCCAATTAGGATGATTAAGAGCGTCTGTTATTGAAATATTTTTAAAATCAGGTTTTTCAAGTTTTAAAAAAGGCCCCCCTGAGGCAGTGAGAATCAACTTGTTGATAGTATCATGTTTTTCTCCAACAAGACATTGAAAAATTGCGGAATGTTCCGAGTCAACAGGAACAATAGAGACGTTGTTTTTTTTCGCCAAAGCCATAATTAATTTTCCTGCAACAACCAAGGTTTCTTTGTTTGCAAGGGCGATGTTTTTTTTTGCATTTATTGCAGATATAGTTGGCAATAAGCCCGCACTACCAACAACAGCTGTTAAAACAAGGTCTACCTCATCTTCTTTTACAAGCTCACACAAAGCCCCCATTCCCATAGAAACACTGGTCTTAGATTTTGTTAGGTTTTTTTTCAAAAACCCATAACCCTCTTCACTGTTAACAACCACATGTTTAGGCTGAAACAAAAGAGCCTGCTGATATAATAGTTTATAATTTTTATTACATGATAACACAAAAACACAAAAACTAACAACGTGTTTTTCTATAACCTCTAGGGCCTGCACCCCAATTGATCCCGTTGAACCAAGAATAGCAATACTTTTTTTATTTTCAGACATATTTTTTTAGTAAAAAATCACCAATACTTCGCTTATTTGATAAGTGTGGGCATTTGTTTTGACCACCAAATTTACCAATAGATTTCATATATTCACTAAACCCACCCGACTTAACAGTATATATTTTTAACACATCAATGACCCCCGAATTAACTAAGTCATTATAATAAATATTTTGAACCATCATTCTTTGGTTTAAGTATCGTGAAAAGTCGACCATGTTTTTTGGAGGAACAACAAACTCAATAAACCAGTGGTGACAAGAACCTTGTTGTTTGTTTGTGCTAACATATGGGCACACACTAAACTCAGAGACAATTCCACCAAACCTATCTAAAGCCTCGTTTAAGGCTTGCTGAACCTCTTTCTCTATAACATGTTCTCCAAAAGCAGAACAATACTGTGCCGCTCGACCACTAAAAACAATCTGATAAGGATCTTTAGATATAAAAGACACAGTGTCACCAGTATTATAAGCCCAAAGACCAGCAACTGTAGAAACAACCATAACATAATCAACCCCCAACTCAACACCCTCTAACGGAACACGATTATTGTTGTTGTTGTTAAAATCAGATAAAGCAATAAACTCATAAAAAACACCATGATTAGTTAATAGTAATAGTCCTTTTTCACCTAATAAGTTTTGATAGCCAAAAAACCCCTCTGATGCAGGGTAAACCTCAAGCGTGTCGATACCTCCACAAAGTTTTAGAAAAGATTTTTTATAAACATCAAAGGACGTCCCACCATGAATATATAATTTCAAATTAGGAAAAACGTCTTTGGCGGTTTCTTTTTTAGTGTGTTTTAAAAGAGCTTCAAGATAGGTGATAACCCAAGGGGGAATGCCGCCCAAGATTTGCATATCTTTATCCCAGGTCTCTTCCACAATTCTTTCAATTTTTAAATCCCAAGGAGATAAAGAATTTGTTTTCATAGAGGGAAATCGATTTTTTTTAAGATAAAAAGGCACGTGTCTTGCGGCAATACCAGATAATTTACCAAAAGGCACTTTGTTTAAAAACTTTAACTCAGGAGAACCCTGAATAAACATCATGGCCGCATTTGAAAAGTTATAGTTATTGGTTTGATGCGCATACAACAAGAGCAAATCTTTTATTGCTTGTGATTGAAAATTCCACATTTTTTTTGTCAAAGGAATATATTTTGTTCCAGAGGTTGTTCCAGAAGTTATAGCAAAATACATGGGTGAATCACAGGTTAATATATGTTTATGACCCTGAGATATCAATTCAATATATTTACGATATGATTCATAGCTAGAAACAGGTATTTTGAGCATAAAATCATTATAGTTTTTTATTAGAGGCTGATGCAGGTCTTTTAAAAACAAAGACGATTTTCCGCGCGATATTAGATCATGTAAAATATTTTTTTGATGCATTAGTGCATTTTTTTGGTCACTAATGCTTTTTTTCAAAGCCCTTTTCGCAATAGTTTTTAAAATAAAAGACAGTACTGACATATTTAAAAATCTATGTATTCCAATGGGTTAATGGGTGATCCGTTTTGCCACAACTCAAAATGCAGATGAGGCCCCAAAGAACCTTCGCCACTATTTCCAACAACACCAATAACCTCTCCCGCTTTTACAAGGTCGTTAATTTTTCTGGTGACAGAAGAATTGTGCATATATACAGAAATAATATTTTCAGCATGTTGAATCAAGACCGTGTATCCACTTTGAATTGACCAATCTGAAAAAACCACGACACCATCTAGCGCGGCCTTTACAGAGGCATCAGCATTACTTACAATATCAATCCCAAAATGGCCCTTAGCAACCTCAAATTGACTAATTACAACACCTTCCGCGGGCCTAAAAAAAACAAAATCTTCCATTCCAGCATACGACATTTCATGTGATGTGGGAATATTATAAAGATCTTCATTTTTAACCAGCTCACGCAATGTTGAATCAGCTTTTGAGGGAGAGAAGTCAATATTATCAAAAACAAGAGTGCTGTCATTATTAATGGTTACAAAACTATCGACAACCTCACCCATAAGAATTTTATGAATAACATTAATATATAGGGATTTTTTTCGCAAATTATCTTCTAGGGAGTCTACTGTTATTATGAGCTCAATCAATTCCCCTTTTTTAAAATTAACATTTTTAGGCACGAGGTTTTTAACAGGGGTGTATGTAATTAAAAAAAAGCATAAAACCAACAAAAGAAAAAACAAATAAATACCATAAGAAATTAATTGATAGCCATAAAATCCAACAATAGGAGTTTCTTTTAAAGAAGATTTATCAATAGAAGAAACACGATAAGATTTTAGAAATAAATTAAACAATAAATTCGAATGACGCTTGGTTGACTTAGCCATATTTTATTTAGATATTGAAACAAATATCGGAAATACTATTGTCAAAATACTCGGATAGTCAAAAAAATAAAATAATTTTATTACCGTTATATCTTGGACATTGCATATGAAAATAGAAACAAAATATATTCAGATAATAATTTTTGGGGCCATCCTTTTTGTTGGTTGCTCCACACAAAACGATGCTTGGCCCAATAGAATGTACCACCAATTAAACACAAAATATAATGGGCTTTTTTATGCTGAACAATATCTTGAGGAGGGCATTAAAAAAATAGAGAAACTACATGCAGATGATTACACAAAAATACTAACAATCAACAAGCATGGCTCCATTAAAGATGTACAATCAGCACAATCAGCACTAGATAATGCTATTGAGAAAAGTCAGGTCGCAATACAACAGCACTCAATGGAGATAAAGGGAGAGGAAAAAAACAAATTAATAGACAGAAGTTATATGGTTATTGGAAGGGCACAATTTTATAAAAAAGATTATAACCAGGCGATAAACACATTTAGCTTTCTTGTAAGAAAATCTCTGAATCCAATGATTCAGTCAGAGGCGCTTTTATGGGCAACTAAATGTCACCAAGAACTAGACAACAAAGAGTCAGTAAGAAAAAATATAATTCTTTTAGAAGAGGACTTTTATTTAAACAAGAAACAAGATGCCTACCTAGATGAAATACAAGCAGATATTTCAATTAAAGAAAAATACTATGCTGAGGCGATATTTTATTTGAAAAAGGCGCTTAAAAAAACTAAAAACAAAAACAAAGAAGCTAGAATAAATTATGCACTAGGACAGTTGAGCTTATTTTTAAGTGAGCCAAAATTTAATGAAGCCCAACGTTATTTTGAACAAGTAATAAAAAAAAACCCAGAGTATGAAATGGTTTTTAACGCAAAACTTATGAGATCCAAGGCTTACGACCCAACACTAAAAAATGGTCTGCGAAGCAGTTTTGAGAAAATCAAAAAGAGCCTAGAAAAAATGTTAAAAGATGACAAAAATATTGAATATAAGGACCAAATATATTTTGCCCTAGGAAATTTAGAGTTAAAAAACAATGACACCATTGCAAGCACAAACTACTTAAAGATGTCAACCACTAAAAGCACATTTAATAATGCTCAAAAAATGGAGGCACATTGGGCCCTGGCTAATATTTTTTGGAGCCAAAAAAACTACATAGAGGCATATCACCAATCAGACTCAGCCTACCAGTTATCAGACTCAAAAACAAGCTATTTCAATGATATAAAAAATATGCGCAGAAGCGCACAAAAAGTTGCCGTGCAATATAATATTATTAATCAAGGAGACAGCATTATTAATCTAGTTAGCCTGCCAGAGCAACAAAGAAACAGTATTATTGATTTATATATACAAGAATTAAAAGAAAAAGATCAGGCAGATAAAACATTAGACAGTCAATCCAGAAGCAGCTTTAATTCATATGAATTTAATCGGCAAAGTCAAAATAGCATGAATATATCTTCAGGTGGCGGTTGGTATTTTTATAACCCATCAGCCATTAGCCTAGGTTATTCCGAGTTTTTATCTAGATGGGGAAATAGAAAATTAGAAGATAATTGGAGAAGGAAAAATCAAAATCAAATTACGCCAGATTTAGGAATTGATGGAGAAGAAGAACGGGTGGGTCCCACAGAAAAAGAAAAGTATAGTAGAGACTATTATCTGGGACAATTGCCATTAAGCGAAGAAGAACAATTAATTTTGCTGTCGAAAATAGAAACAGCCTATTATGATTTAGGCGGCGTATTTAAAGAAGACTTGGAAGACTATGAGCAGTCGATTGTGGTTTACAATCAGTTAATAGACAGGTTCCCATCAACAGACTATAAGCAGTTAATATATTTCGACATACACAATATACATAAATTGAGAAATGACAGCATAAGCGCTAAAAGCTTTTTAAACAAAATAAAGCAGGAATACCCAAACAGCACCTATTTACGAGCGCTCGAAGGAGACACAACTTTAGATATTGATCGAGATGCAGAAACTTATAACATGGCACACAGTTTATATGTTGATTTTTCATCAGAATCATGTGATGAGCTCCAAAAACTATTAAATAGAAATAAAAACAATATTTTTATTGCACAAATGGAGTTGTTAAATGCATTTTGCCAAGCAAAAAAATCAGACAAAAAAACATTCATAGAGAACTTAAATGAAATTCGACAAGATTATCCCAAAACGGATATTTCGGGCAGAATAGACACCATTATTTTAATTTTAAAAGGAGAACTAGATTTTAATCCAGAGAATATATATAAGAATGAATTTAACCAGGAGCACTATTTTTTACTTTCAATAGAAGATATTTCAATTAATTTACCAGAGTTACAGTTGTCGATATCAAAGTTTAACCAAAAAAACTATAAATTAGACAGCCTTGAAACGAAAAACCTACTATTAAATAAAAGCACACAATTACTGCAGGTTAACAGGTTTAAAAATAAAGAAGAGGCCCTTGCGTATTATTCTTTAATTCAAGAAAATGATCAGACTCAAAAAACAATAATGAAGCCCGAGATACGACTCTTTATAATTAGTGAAAATAATTACAAAACCTTATTAAAGGACAAAGACATTAATAAATACTGGTCATACTTTAATCAAATATATTTATTAAATTGAACTAAAATTAGATCACATTATGCTGAAATCAATTGATAAAAATCACGAAATTAACTTTATTGCTAAAGGGTCTGTATTAGAGGGTAGTCTTAATTCTGAGTCAGACATTAGAGTAGATGGCTGCTTAAGGGGCTCTATTAAAACAGGAGGAAGAATAGTTTTAGGCGAAACAGGTGTTATTGAGGGAGAAGTTTCCTGTAAAACAGCAATTATTGGAGGAGAACTTAAGGCCAGCATTGTGTCACAAGACCTACTTACACTTAAGTCAACCGCAAAACTTACTGGTGAAATTATTGCGGGCAAGCTTGCCATTGAGCCGGGTGCGGTTTTTTCAGGCAAGTGCAGCATGGGTCCAGTTATTAAAGACATTAATAAAAATAACGAGAACAAGGCTTCGACTACAAAAGAAAAAATAGCATAAAAATAAATGAAGCAACAATTATTCAATAACATATTGTTGTCTTGTTGTCTTGTTTGCGCTCTCTATGGCTATGATCAATTTGGCACTATTAAAATTCATTTAATACACTATGTTGCAGTAGCATTTTTTGCAACAATATCTTTTTTGCAAATTATACTCTTATCTAGATATAAAAACTCACCTCAATTTTTTGTTTTAGTCTTTAATTTGTCGGCGATTTTAAAAATGGGATTAAGTATAGTTTTTTTAATTATATATTATTTGGTTTTCTCAAATAATACAAATAATCACGATAAGATTTTTTTCTCAATTTTTTTCTCAGTTAGTTATATCGCATTTTTAACTTTAAATATTTGGAAAGGAATAAAAAATGAAAAAAAATAAAAAAAAAATATTTCAAAATTATATAATAGGCACTCAGGTTGCTATAACTGTTTTTTGCGGGGTTTTTTTAGGCTATCAATTAGACTTACTGTTTGCAACAGAACAAAACTACCTTACTTTTCTGTGCTCGGTGCTTACAATAATTCACGTTTTATATAGATTAACAAAGAGATTTCAAAAAAGAAAATAAAATTTTTCAAAAATTATGAAAAAAGCTAATGATGTAAAGTTGTTATTACTGATAAATTAATTACTTTTGTTCACGACTTATAAATGACCGTTTTACAATGGCTCGAAATGCGACATTATTCTTTTTTATTTTCCTTACAAGTCTGGCGTTTGCGTATCCATCAGAAAATATAAGTGTCTCGGGTGATTCGGGGTCAAAAAACGAGAAATTTAATCCAGGTGAAATGATAATGCACCACATTATCGACTCTCACGAATGGCACATACTTGACTGGAAAGAACACTCTATATCAATACCTCTGCCAATAATTATTTTTCATGAAGGAAAGGGCTTAAAGTCTTTTATGTCCTCAAAGTTTAATCACGGCAAAACAAGCTATTTAGGATACAAAATGGATCACGGTAAGATAGTTGCTATCGATAGCTCAGGAAGCATTAATAAAGAAGAAACTCAAAAGTTATGGGACTTTTCAATCACTAAAAATGTTTTTTCCCTGTTCTTTAGCATCATTATTATGTTGATAGTTTTTTTGAGAATTTCTAAAATATACATTCGGAATGCCAATCAAACACCTAGAGGTTTACAGGGTTTTTTAGAGATTATGATTTTATTTGTGCGAGATGATATAGCCAAGCCGTCAATTGGCAATAAGCATTATAAAAAATATATGCCCTTTCTGTTAACAGTATTCTTTTTTATTTGGCTAAATAACTTATTGGGACTTATACCTTTATTTCCGGGAGGCGCAAACCTAACAGGTAACATTGCTGTTCCAATGATTTTGGCAGCAATGGTGTTTATTATAACTATTTTAAGTGCAAAAAAAACTTATTGGCAACATATTTTTGCAATGCCGGGTGTGCCAAAACCCGTATTACTAATACTAACTCCTGTTGAAATAATGGGCATGCTATTAAAACCATTTGTTTTAATGATTAGACTTTTTGCAAACATAACAGCCGGCCATATAATTATTCTATCTTTTTTTAGTTTAATATTTATTTTTGGAGAAATTAATCTAGGTGCCGGATATGGAGCATCAATAATGTCTGTGGCATTTGTTATTTTTATGAGCTTTTTAGAGATATTAGTAGCATTTTTACAGGCATATGTATTTACACTATTATCTGCAATCTACTTTGGAAATGCAGTTGAAGAAGAACACTAAACAAATTATTAACAATTAAAATTTTAAAATATGGTATTATCAATTTTATTAGAAGCAGCAGCCACAGGATATGGGGCTACTATGGGAATAGGTTACGGAGTTGCAGCACTAGGTGCAGGAGTTGCAGCATTAGGTGCAGGACTAGGAATCGGCAAAATTGGGGAAGGTGCTCTACAGGCTATGGCGAGACAACCTGAAGCAATGAATGACCTGAGAGCCAGTATGATACTTATGGCAGCTCTAGTGGAGGGTGCTGCGTTTTTTGCGATGGTTGTAGGGCTACTTGTAATGTTTATGAAATAATATTTAATTAAAAACAATTATTATGGAACTTGTTACACCAGGCATTGGTTTGCTGTTTTGGATGTTACTTTCGTTCTCTATTGTGCTTGTGCTTTTGAAAAAATTTGCATGGAAACCAATTCTAAACACATTAGAAGAACGAGAAGACAGCATTCAGAAAGCATTAGATAGTGCTGAGCAAGCTAGATCAGAGGTTGCAGAATTAAAAAGTCAGAAAGAGCAAATTTTAAATGAGGCCAAATTAGAAAGAGAAAAAATAATTAGATTGGCCCATGAGGAAACGAGCGCATACAAGCAGGAGCAAAAAATAAAAATAGATGAACAGTTTAAATTAAAAGTAAGCTCAGCAATTGATGAAATTAATCAACAAAAGCGCTCTGCCATGGAAGATTTAAAAAAAACCGTTGCGGAAATGTCGGTAGATATTGCAGAAAAAATCTTAGAAAAAGAGCTGGAAAATGTAGAGCAACATAATTCGGTGATTTCGGACAGTGTAAAAGGATTAGATATTTAAATAATTATGCAGGGCACAAGAGCTTCTTTAAGGTATGCAAAAGCCCTATATGAAACAGCCAAGACACAGGCGGTTGTTAGTGATATTTATAAAGATTTAGAATTGCTAAAAAGCATAATAAATGAAAAAACAGAATTTTTTAATATAATTCATAATCCAACAATTAAAAGAAACACAAAAGAAATTTTATTTTCGAAAATCTTCAAAAACCGCGTGCAAGATTTAACGATGGAATTTTTATTGTTGCTGTTAAAGAAGGGGCGAGAGGCGATCCTGCTAGAAGTAATACATCATTATATCGATTTAGATATGAAAAACAAAGGGGTTTTATTAGCTGAACTGATTTCGGCCAAGCCTATTTCGGAACACATTAAAAATGATATTAAAAACAAAATCAGCGCTACAAGTAAAGTGCAATTAACAGAAAAAATAGACAAAAGTATTTTGGGAGGATTTATAATCAACATAGGAGACTCTCAATATGATGCAAGTGTTCGCAAGAAAATTAATAATGTGAAAAGAGCATTTAAACTATAAATTTTAATAAAATGACAGAAATTAAACCATCCGAGGTATCACAAATACTAAAAACAGAATTAAGTAATTTACAAACAGCATCTAGTTTAGAAGAAACAGGGAGTGTTTTAGCAGTTGGTGATGGAATTGCCCGACTATATGGGCTTAAAAATGTAGAGTCTGGCGAGTTAGTAGAGTTTAATAACAACAGAGACCAACAGGCTATAGTTTTAAATTTAGAGGAGGATAATGTGGGAGCAGTTTTGCTGGGCTCATCCTCTAATATTAAAGAGGGTGATATTGTAAAAAGAACCAAGAGTATTGCATCTATTCAAGTGGGAGAAGGAATGTTGGGTCGAGTTGTAGATGCAATGGGACAGCCAATAGATGGCAAGGGCCCAATACAAGGAGAAACATATGAAATGCCATTAGAAAGGAAAGCCCCTGGGGTTATTTATAGGCAGCCAGTAACAGAGCCTTTGCAAACAGGGATTAAGGCTATCGATTCTATGATTCCAATAGGAAGAGGTCAAAGAGAATTAATTATTGGGGATAGGCAAACAGGAAAAACATCAGTTGCAATAGACACAATTATTAATCAAAAAGAATTTTATGAACAAGGAAATCCCGTATATTGTGTTTATGTTGCCACCTCTCAAAAGGGCTCAACCGTTGCAAACATAACAAAAATGTTAAGTGACAACGGAGCACTTGCGTATACTGTTATAGTGGCAGCTTCGGCATCTGATCCCGCTCCAATGCAATTTTATTCTCCTTTTACGGGTGCAGCAATAGGAGAATTCTTTAGAGACACAGGCAGACACGCATTAATTGTATATGATGATCTATCTAAACAAGCGGTATCTTATAGAGAGGTTTCGTTATTATTAAGAAGGCCCCCGGGAAGAGAAGCATATCCAGGAGACGTGTTTTATTTACACTCTAGGTTGTTAGAGAGGGCCGCCAAGATAAATAGTTCAGATGCTATTGCTGCTGACATGAACGATCTACCAGAATCCATAAAGGGTTTAGTTAAAGGAGGTGGTTCGTTGACAGCCTTACCAATCATAGAAACACAGGCCGGAGATGTATCAGCGTATATTCCTACAAATGTTATTTCTATAACAGATGGTCAAATATTTTTAGAGTCCGATCTTTTCAATTCTGGTGTTCGTCCAGCAATTAATGTGGGTATTTCTGTGTCTAGAGTAGGAGGAAGTGCTCAGGTAAAATCAATGAAAAAGGTGTCAGGAACCCTTAAGCTAGACCAAGCTCAGTACAGAGAACTGGAGGCTTTTGCAAAGTTTGGGTCAGATCTAGATGCCGCGACTACAGCTGTTCTTGATAAGGGTAAAAGAAATGTTGAAATTTTAAAACAAGGACTTAATAAACCCATGAAAGTTGAAGAGCAAATTGCGATTATTTACTGCGGAGTTCAAGGGCTTTTAAACAGTATTAGTGTAGAAAAAGTTTCAGAATGCGAAGAAGAGTTAATTAAAGTTATGCATAAAGAATATAGCGATACTTTGACTGAGTTAAGAAAGGGGAGCTTAACAGATGAGTCTAAAAAATCAATAGAGTTGGCCCTAAAGAAAGTTTTAACTAATTACAGCTAATGTAAGCAATGGCGAACCTAAAAGAAATAAGATCAAGAATTAGCTCTATTTCATCCACGATGAAAATCACGAGTGCCATGAAAATGGTTTCAGCAGCAAAATTAAAAAAATCTCAAGACAGACTGCAAAGCATTAAGCCATATTCTTCTGCGCTAAAGAAATCAATTAATAATGTTTTACCAAGCATAAATTCTTCGGAGATCATGTTATTATCCAATTTTTGTGAAACAGAGAGAGTTTTAATAATAGCAATAAGTTCAAACAGGGGGCTTTGTGGCGGATTTAACGCGAATATTCTTAAAAAAGTACATAAAGAAACAACAGAAACAACAAGTTTTTTTTGTGTTGGAAAAAAGGCCGCTGAACAATTTTCAAGAATCAGTAAGAATATTGTTAAAAAAGAGACAGAAATACTAGATCAACCGAGCGTGCAGGCCTGTAGAGAAGTTTCAAAAAAAATAATAAATGATTTTACTAGCGGAAAATGGTCAAAGGTAGTAGTTGTTTATAATAAATTTAAAAACGCCGCAACACAAACAGTAGAGCTAGAGCAAATTTTGCCAATTCTTTTAGAGGATTCTAGTGAACAAGAAGAAGTAGTTAATAATAATGTAAAAGATTATATTTTTGAACCCGATAAAACAGAAATAATTAATTCATTAATACCAGAAAAAATCCACACCCAACTATTTGAAGCAATATTAAACTCTATTGCTGCTGAACATGGGGCTCGCATGACTGCAATGCATAAGGCCACTGATAATGCACAAGAATTAAAAGATGGATTAACCCTAACTTACAATAGGCAAAGACAGGCAGCTATAACAAATGAAATACTGGAAATAGTTGCTGGCGCAGAAGCCCTCAAAGGCTCCTAAAGAGCAGTTAGTATTTAGAGCATTTCTTATTTCAGTATATTTAATATTTTATGATTCTAAAAAGAGTACCATTAAGTCAACAGATTTTTTTTCCAATGATAGGGCTGATGAGCTTCGCGCTATTTTTTGTTGCGATTTTGAATATTCAGCAAATAAAAAAAGACACAACGAATTACAATAAAGATAGATTAGACAGAAAAGACAGGGCTGTTGCGAAGTCTATAGAGGCAATAATTAATTTAAGTCCAAAGTATAACGTTGATTTAAAAACAGCATTTAAGCCAATACTTAAAGATGTCGGATATATTCATAAATTAAAAATTAATATATATGGTCTTGATGGAGAATTTATTTGGTCATCAGATTCGACACTTTTACAAGATCAAGATATTATAAGACCTATTTCAAAGAGTCTAATTGATTCCTGCTTTACTTCCAAAAACAAAAAAATCAAATATGAAAAAGGAGAGTATTTTGGGACGTATAGAATTTTATTTAAAGGTAAAAACACAAAAGGACTAACTTCTTCAGAGCCAATTATCACAGACAATCCATTTTGTGTTTTAGATGTAATTTATGATAAAAGCACAAAAAATGAAGTTACAAGCAAGACAAATCAACAGATTAAAAACCTAATCAAAATATATATTCTTCTATTTATTTTTTCTGGATTTTTCGCATATTTTCTATTAAAACAAATAACATCCCCACTAAGATCAATATCAGCCCATTTATCGTCGGCAAAAATAGATAATATTGCAAAACCGTTGCACTGGCCAGTAAAAGATGAAATAGGATACTTAATTAATGATTATAATAATTTAATGAAAGAACTTGAAGTACGAACACAGCAGTTAATAAAAAGTGAAAAAGAGGGTGCCTGGAAAAAGATGGCAAAACAAATTGCACATGAAATAAAAAATCCCCTAACACCAATGCGATTA
>Ga0115012_10000993_pt1 | contig 16269 bp, 16 predicted proteins | sample TroAtlMetagenome_FD_88706 | JGI IMG/M metagenome (GOLD analysis project Ga0115012, IMG submission 88706) | Marine eukaryotic phytoplankton communities from Atlantic Ocean - Tropical Atlantic ANT10 Metagenome | ecosystem: Environmental > Aquatic > Marine > Oceanic | place: Tropical Atlantic...
CCAAACAATACTGTTGGAATCATACTAGTTGCTTTTTGTGAGTTGTTAGCACCTTCAGGTCCTACTACTCCTCTAATATTACCTTTACCAAATTCTTCATTAGGGTGAGTTGCTACTGTTGAACCATATGCCATCCAGTCTGCCATAGCACCACCAATGCCTGGTAAGAATCCTATAAAGGCTCCAATGGCTCCGCCACGTAGGGCGTCCCATTTCATTTTCCATACTACTTTAATACCTTCCCAAGTTTGTTTCACTTGAGTGTCTTCTTTCATATGAGCTACTTGTTGGCCTTTCCTCCAGCCATCTAATATTTCTGGGAAAGCAAATAGTCCAGCAACAAAAGGCATAAGTTGTACACCGTCGCCTAAGTATTCCCAACCACCTGTGTATCTATCAAAGTTTGTTAATGGATCAGTTCCTATAAGTCCTATTCCAAGTCCTACAAGAATTGCTATAATACTTCTAAACCAAAATCTGTTACTAACAAATCCTACACAGGCAAGAGCCATTACCATGAATGCCCATAACTCTGGAATACCAAAGTACATAATAAGTTGTACATACCAAGGCAATAAAGCAAAGGTTAGTGTACCCCATATAAGTCCGTTAAGTGTTGAAGTTGTAATTGCGGCCGTTAAAGCATAAGTGGCCTTGCCTTGTTTTGCTAACGGGTATCCGTCAACCATAGTTGCCGCGGCAGAATTGGCGCCTGGTATTCCTAATAATATTCCCGAGTATGTATCGCCTGTTGTACTAGCGGCGACTACTGCCATACAAAATATTACGCCTAAATAAGGATCAAAACCAAAGTAACTAATAAATCCAAATAAGGCTACTAGTCCTGTTGTAGCACCTGCACTTGGTACTAGTCCTACAATTAGACCATATAGTGTACCGGCTAATAAAGTGTAAATTTCTTCCATGTAGATATCTTTTTCTAATAATTGATACTAGTAATTATTTAGAAAAGCTAATTGATCTTTAAAAAGTGATTACTGTTGTTTTCTTTTGTGTATAGATCTTGGAGTAGTTTGATTTTCTGCTTTTTTAACTTTAGGACTTGAAGATATAACACCAGCTAATTTTTTCATATGGTCTACAGTTTCTTCAAAATTTGGCTCATCAATTGATTCCATTGATGTATGCTGATCAACATACTGGTCAATAAAGCAATTAATAACTTCTTGTCTATCGTCATCTAGATGTAATCCATTTTCACCAGCACATATTTCTAGCTCTCTATCAAACTGTTCTGGGGACATTTTTACTGCTTTAGCAAGTCCTGGTTCACCGTTTTTGTCGAATACCATTTCTAACTTATCTAATAATTGCTCTGGATCAATGTCTTCTTCAACTTCTTTTTCATCTTCAGTTGGTTTGTATTCGTATCTTGGATCACCTGCTTTATAACGTTTCCAAGCCGGAGTATTTAAATCTTTGTCAGCATCTGTTACCTGCATTTTCTCAGCTTCTTCAACACTATCTTCTTCCATTCTATAGTTTTGGTCAAAGTTAGGATTTACTGCTTGAACCATTTTCTTTAAAATAGAATCATGTGGCTCTTGGTATCCAGCCTCGGCCGCTTTTTTCAACCAAGCATAAATTGCCGGACGAGCGTCTGCTTCTTCACCATTTTTTTGGTGTACAACATACATTTCATCATATAATTCATCATCACCAAAGAACTTACCAATAATATCTGTAGCGCCATCTGTACCAGGTTCGTCAGTATTACCTACTGGAATAGGCTTACTCATTACTTGAGCAAATGCTTTTACTTCAGACTCGCTTGATGGTAAATGCCAAGTTCCTTCTTTTACAACCGAGTCAGTCCATTTTTCAAAGTCTGCTGATTCGTCTTGTGGCTTCATTTTATATTTAGGATCAAAGTCTTGTACTTCTACATCACCTTTAAGCCATTTACTAGCAATAGCTGTCATTAAGTTAGCATCTGTTTTATCAGTAAAGCTATCATCTAAATTAAAAATAGCTCTAGCTAATTCATCGTCTTTAGTACGAACTGATATAGTTGCCATAATACGTCTAATCAAAGCGTGTAAAGGATTTTCTGTATGATCTAAACCTTGTGTATCGTTAGGTTTTTTAAATTTGTTTGCTTTAACAAAAGCAAATTGTTTTTTAATTAAAGCATCTTCTTCTTCATTTGGTGTTACAACAATTTTTGATTTACCTTGAATGATGTCATGTATAGGACTATTAGATTCTTTAATTTTTCTTTGTGCTTTAAGTACAGTAGGTAACATTTCATCAAATTCAGTTTGGTCTACTGTTCTTGTTAATTTTGTTTTTAATTCTTCAATGTCTGATTCATCAAATACTGATTCAGTTGGCTCAAAGTTTTCTGAATAAAGTTTGTAGCCTTTTGGTTTAGAAAGAGTTATTAAAGTTTCTTTTAAACCTTTCCATCTTTTCTTAGCATCAGCAATTACACTTCTAGCATCTTCGTTAACAAATCCGTCAGCACGATCAAGTTTACGAACAAAGTTTCTTAGCTCATACATTTCTTTTACACTTTCAATAATGTGTGACCCTAAAGCGTCATGTGGGTTACCGCCATTATGTATGTGTCTTGCCATTGCTCTAGCACCTGGCAGGTATTTGTATGGAAATTTAAATCTTTCCTTTGAACTGTTTTCAATAAAAATAGATTGTATTTGTCTACTTCTAGATCCCATCTTATCTTCATCTACTGGTGTTCTGTGTTTTACTATAATTCTTGCTGACTCAACTGTTTGATAACTTGTTTTAGTTGAACCATATAATTTGCTGACTGATTCCATTGTAATTTCATCCGTTGTATATTGAGAACTATTTTTAGTAATAGCTTCGTAATCTCGTTTGTCTAACTGATTTTTTCCTATGTTCCTAACATCAAAGTTCATCATGTTTTTCTTAGCAAACATTCTCATTTCTTTTAAAAAGTTGAACCATTCACGTTGTATTGTGTCTGGCAAATCTCCACTTAAACTTTCAGCAAAATAAATTGTAAAGTTTTTAGGGTCAATGATGCTAACTGTTACAGGTCCGTATTTTTCACCTTCTACAATGTAATCAAAATCAAATAATCTTGCTTGATTTGACTCTAAAACAGCACCAGCATTTTCATCAGCTATGTTTACTGCTCCAAATTTACTTGCTAAATTTTGATATAGTGTATCGGCTATTTTATTAATCAGTTCCATATTATTATTTATCCATTATATGACTATACTAGGCATTGGCTCTATGTAGTCGTCCTCGCTTGATCTCATATCTTTTTGTATATTAGGGTCATATGAGCCTAAAAATGTAGCTATTCTTAAAGCTAAAACAAGTGCCATAACTAAATCGTCGTGTTCGCCTGGTTTACCTTGGTAACTATTACCACTTGCTACAAAAGTTTTTAGCTGTGATATAAGCGATTTGCTATGTACTTCTAGTTTATTATTTTCTATTAGTTCTTTTAACTTGGCACAAGAAGCCAATTTACTTTTGTGTGTTGTATTAAATCCTTTTCTAAAGCGTCTAACGTGTCCACTTCTAGCAGGCTCACTCATAAAATAACCGTGTATTTGTTCTTCGCCTACTTCAGCAATAGAAACAAGTGCGGCCTCTCCAAGCGTATTGTTTTCTACGCTATAATAGATATTGTTATTATCATTTGTAATACCAAATATATATTTTGTAATCTGTTTTATAATATTAACTTGGGCTTGTACAGTTGTTTTATTATGTTGCCATTCAGCACATTGTTTCATGCCGGGTAATTCAAAAACTTGTATAGCACTATAGTCGCCTCCTGTACCTAAACTAGGATCTAACGATACAACATAAGTCTTGCCTTTTTTAGGTTTATGATACCAACGTATTTGCCCTTGTTTATATAAAGGTTCTCTACCTTCTAAACTTGCTAGTATAATAGGATTGATTAATGTTTCGTCAAATATAATTGGTTCACATTCGTGTTCACGTTTAAATCTTTCAATACCAATTCTTCCACGTTCTTCATCTGCCCACTTATCATTCCTGTCAGGGTGCTGGTCCCATAAAACTTTATAAGCATGGAAACCATTAACACCTACATCTTGCTCATTACCAAAGTTGTCTAATGTTTTATTTGCTTCTGTCCATAATAACCAAAACTGGTCTTCGTCTGAGTTTGGTGTGCTTGTAATGATTGCTTTACCACCTGTTGCTAGTGTAGGTGATATTGATGTCCAAAACTCTGTGGCTATGTTATTCCTTACGAAAGCAAACTCATCACAGTATAGTAAGGTAATGGACATACCTCTTCCTGTATTTTCTGTAGTTGCTTGTGAAACAATTCTACTTCCGTTTTCAAATTCTATACTACCTTTATTGTAGTTTGTAACTCCTGCTCTAATATGATCTGGACAAAGTTCATACCCATATCTAATACGTTGCATAATTTCTTGGGCACCTTGATATTTGTGTGCCGCGATTAATATTACACTATCAGGAACAAACATAGCATACCAAAGTAAGTAGCCGGCCGCTGTAGTAGTTTTACCCATTTGCCTACTTAATAAGTTAATACTAAATCTATTGTTATGATAACTTTCTACTAGTTCTTCTTGAAAGTCATACGGGTCGTACAATAGCTTACCTTTTACAGGGTGCTGTATATAAAAATATCTATCTAAGAAATATGCTGGACCTGTTTTAGGATCAGCACAAGACATAAAGTCATTAAGCTGATCTTCTGTAAAGGATTGTCCTTTATTAGCCTTTTTAACTAATACACCATCTAAACTTTTACTTGCCATTATACTTTATACACTTTATCTACGTTTATATATTCAGTTCCGCCCCAATAATTTGAATGAGACAGGTATGCTTCTTTAATTACCGCATCTATCTCTTTATGCCAGAACCTTATGAATTTCACTGAGCGTGGAAATCTAGGGGCCACGTCCTGTGTTTGCCATGTAAACTCATTTATTACATGGATATAATCAGGCATATAATAGAACACCTGAATGGTGACTATTTTATCATCAATAAACACCCTCATACTATTACTTATGCTAATAAAAAACCCAACCCCTATAAAGCATAAGAGTTGGGTTATATATTCTTTTGAAAATTAGTAGTTACTTTTTGCCTTGTGTAATTTTAGATACAGGTTTTGACGACCACATACGGCATGACCAGTATCGTGCCTTTGTTCTTGGACCTGGATTGGAACAGTTATGCCTTGCCCTGAAGCTTTTTCTTCTCTCAGGATCATCTCTTTTAATTGATAATCCTGTAGTGTCTCCAAATGAAACTTTTTTTACATTTTTTGTTTTTGGGTCTTTTACATAAACGTAGAATTTTTTTGAACCGCCTCTAATTGGTTTGCCTAAATTTACTTTTTTGCCTTGGTATTCAGCATCTTGTAATTCTTCTGCCTTAGATTGTATTTGTTCAATTGTTTCAATTTGCTCGTCGTGATCTTGTAGTAAGCCTAGTTCGTCTAAAATTTTATAGCCTAGTTCGTCTACTTGAATAGTAACGTCATTGCCTTCACGTTCACAGTCACACTCGAGAGCTATTTCTTCGTTTACTTGTAACTCTAAAATGTCTCCAGCTATTGGACCGTCTGATTTGAGTTTTGCTTCTTCGATATACTTAAATAAATCCACCGAAGTATTACTCCATATCGTCGTACGCTTTTTTCAACTTCATAACAAGTCTGTTATGTCCGTCGTTTCCTACTGTTGGCATTGCCTTAGGACCATTAACGCCACCTGACATTTTGTTAAGTTGAGTATCTACATCACCGTATTGTTCGTCTGGTGAATTAGAATATTCTTCAACTGCTTCAGGTTGATTAATGTCTGCTACTGTTACAGGTCTAACACCTGCTAAATCTAAGATAGTTTTTAAAGCATCAGTAGTTAATTCTACATCTGCTTCAACTGTTTCTTCTGGAGCTTCTTCAACTGGAGCTTCTTCAACTGGAGCTTCAGGTGATTCAACTGCTTCTTCATTAGACTCTTCGTCTTCTAACTTATCTTCAATTTTGTCAGCCATCTCGTCTTCCATGCCTTTTGTAAGAACTTCCTCAGCATTGTCTTCCTCTGCTTTAGGTTCTTCAACTACTGGCTCTTCGTCACTTGCTTGGCTGTCTAATAATTTTTGTGCTTCTTCTTTACTCATTTTACACGGATATTTTTTTCCGTTAAATTCAAATTCTGACTGACCAGCTATCGCCGCCTTTGCCGCCGCTGTGTTAAAAGCATTATCTTCTTCGATTGCTTCCTGGTGTGCTACTTCAGATTCAGAATATCCAGCTGTTTGGATATCTCTTAACAAACTAGCAACCTTATGTAAATCTACATATTTTGTATTATGGTTCATAATTTTATCTCCCTACTGGTGATTTAGTACCTTGGGGTAAATCACTAGTTGTTTTCGCTTTTTCTGTTTTGCCACCTGCTATTTCTATTTCTGGTGTTTCTTTTTCTAGCTCTTTAAGAAATCCTAATTTTGCTTCTGCTGGTGCTTCATCTTCTTCATAGTCAGTACCTAGTGCCGGTTTGTATTCGCCACCTTGTACTTTTACAGCTTCTTCTCTAGCAATTTCTTCTGGATGGTCGCTGTTAATAACAACAACATGAGTTCCAGGAATACCTGCTAGGTGTATTAAATCATTTAGTACTACTGCTGGTGTGCTAGGATAGTTTAATGTAACTTCAAAAATAGAAACTTCACTATTACGAAGATTTTGAAAGTCCATAGGATGTTCTTGAATTGGTGTAACTTTTGGAGAGGTAATATCTTTTACATCATATTTTCCTAATACTCTTTCAATTGAGTCCATTAGCTCAGGTGTGGCTTCTGTAGCCAATTTAATTCTAAACTTAAACTCTCTTATTGATTCAGTTAAATATTCTGTAAATTGTTTCATTTCATCTCTCCGATCTATTATAACTATTTATTATCTTTTTTAAGAATTTTGTCAAGGAGTTCATTGCGACTTAATATAGTTGCCTCGCCATTTTCAGCACCGTCTATTTTACCCATATCACGGTCTATTCTAGCGTCTAAGGCCTTCTTACGAAGCTGTAATTCTACCATTTTTAGCTTTTTATCTATCTTAGCCTGCTTGGCATTTAACGTAATAGTTAACATTTTACTAGCTGTATCAAATATTTGACCACTAAATCTAGCTTCAACGTTCATACCTAAATCCATTAAATTGTTAAAAGAATCTTCAGATTTTTTAGCAATATCGTCCATTTCTTTATCATTTGCTGTTAAGTTTTCAACACCTGCTAATGCTGATTCAATAGTATCAACTTCTTTTAATTCGTGTTCTACCTTCTCTACAACCTCCATAGCTTGTTCTTTTTGCTCCTCAGGTTGTATCTCAGGCTGTACTTCTGTTGAATCGTCTGCTGGTGCTATATTTAAAAGCTCTTCTAGTTTCTTTGTCATAATATACTCTTATAATTCGCTAATGTTATTTAGCCGCGTCGTTTGCCTTGATGGAATAAATCGTTTTCAGTAACTACTCTAAATCTCAATCCTTTTTGCTTACACCATGCTGTTGCGGCCTCCCATTTAGCCATATTTTGTACTACAGCTAATTGTCTATTTTTACTTTTGCCGGCGGCTTCCATGGTGGATTGATTACTAGGTTTTATTTCAATTACTTCAGATCTTTTCTTACCTTTAGCGTCTTGATATTGTACAAAGAAGTCTGGTACATAAGTTGTTCTTTTACCAGTTAGTGGATTTTTATAAGGAATTCTTACAGCTTCACTGGCCCAGCCAATGACACTAGGATTGTTATCACAGAATTGCATAAATGCCCATTCCCAGCTTGATCTATAAATTGGTGTTTTTGTGCCAGCGTACTTTCCAGGATTTCTTATTGTGTACTTTCCTCTGGCAACGCCTTTGGCTATCATTCAACTATGTTCCTCAGCACTGATGGATTAGATGTTCGAGAATTAGCAAATCCTAGTACACTAGTTTTTACTCGATAGTTGTTAACAATGGCTATAAGATTTTTTTGTACATCATCCATTGTTTCATCTTTTAAAGCATCAATCAATACCATAACATTAAGGCCACCATTAACAGCAATTTCAAAAAGACTGTCTGTTAAAGTATTTGCCGTAGCATGATCGTCATTACATCTTTTTAAGAAAAAACTTTTTACTGCTTGTTGTTCTACAGGATCAATTGATATTGTTTGATTAAAATATCCATTAAAGAAATCTTGTGTTTTAGGTTTGTCTTGTGCTACCTGATCAACGTTAGTACTGGCGTATAAATTTTCCATTATTGAGCTCCATCATTGTCTACGTCTAAATGTGGCCCTACAGCCGTTGCTGTTCCGTAATTAAGATCACCTTTAGTTGTAGTTAGTACAGTTTCTACTTTAGAAGATTTTTCAATAGCCCAATTTAAATGAGGATTTTTAATTGCTGTACTCATATTGCTACCTATTTGTGTTCTAGTATTAAGTCCTTCTGAAATAGCACCACTGCCATGTAAACTAACACCTGTAACTCCTCCTGGAAGTTGAAATCCTTTAGTTGTAGCATTACTTGAGGCATATCCTGATTCGCCTGTAACAGTTCCTGTTCCTTGTATAACATTTGTCTTAGGTAAAGGATTATATTTAGAACTCGATCCTGCGGCACTTGAAGCCGATCCTGGGAAAGCAAAAGGATTTTCTCCTTTGATTGCTTTTTTAATTCCTCTGAAAGCTTCTTGTCTTACAAAATCTTTTAAGTCTACATTTTGAAAGTTTTGTATTGTTCTTAAACCTTGTATCGCGGCACTACCAAATTTACCATTTGCTAAATCTTCTGTAATCTGTCCCGCTGATTGAAAAATACCACCTATACCAAATAATGATGCTGACCCTCCACCCGATGGTGATAAAGGACTTGCTTCTTTGTCATAGTGTAAATCTCCAAACCCTGTTGGTGATCCTACTCCGCCGATATATCCTGTAGCATACTTAACAAGTTCATAGTTAAGTTGCATTGAGTTTTCTAATATATCACTTTGACTGTGATCATGACTGTCATGATTAAAGTTTGTAATTAGAGGATTAATTAGTGTGTATTCTGTAAACTTCTTTTCATAGATACTGTAAATTCTTATATCATCAAAGAATGGCTCAGCATGGGCTCTTTCGTAACCAAACATTCTAGCAACCCTTGAATTATATGTGTCTTGGTATCTATATGTAGCATAGTTTTCATATGCTTGATCTGTGTAGTAATAATCCATATAAGCATACCACATATTTCTTGTGATATCTGACATATCATCATGTAGTCTAATGTTTACTGGATTAAAATTAAGTTTAGATTGTATATTACGGTGACGATTGTATTGATTCATTGTCGTAACATCAAAAGAATATGTTGGCAAATCTGCTGATTTAACCAACATACTAATTTCTCTTTTTGTTTCGTCTTTGACTATCGCCGCCGCGGTTGGTGAAAGATTAAACACAACATAGAATAAAAACTTATGTTTCGGTGCTAACCTATAATTACCATCTCTAAATGTTCTAGAGGCGTGTTGGTAATCCCTTAAGGTCTTCCTACCGGTCAAGGCATTTAGAAAAGCATTCATGCCTGCCATGTTAAATTACCCTGTTATAACTGATCCTGCCGCTCTGGCTACTGCCGCGCCTATTCCAGATCCGCCAGCGCCTGCTGGTAATTGTACAGCATTGTCAAATCTTAATGACATAGATATACTTGCCGGTTCTGAAGAAGCATAGTTCAAGTCGTTGTAATTAACATTCTCAATATAACAACCATATAATTCCCACTCTTCTAATGAAGTAGGAGCAGATGATCCGTTACCGCCATCTAATAGCTCGAATCGTGTTAAGAACTTGTAATCAATACCAGCTGAAGCTGAAGCTTGTTCCATGAAGTCAAATTGCTTCTGAACTTGCTCGCCAACTAGTTTTGACACGTTACTTGAAACGTCATCCCTTAAATTAACTGTTACAGGATCCCAAGTGTGTTTACCAATGATATTAATCTTTGAGTTGTAAACGTCTACAGGAATCTGTTCGAAGTTAACGCTTGGACGGGTAATATCCATTACCTGTTTAGTAAGCTCTGAACGTGATGTTGAAACACCAAAGTTTTCAAAACTCACTCTAAAGCGATATTTAAGTTTTGGCATAAGCAAACCTTGTGCTGAAGCACTTTGGCCGCCTGCTAGAGGAACAGTAAATTTGTTCAATGAACTTACTGACATTTGTACGTCTCCTTTAATTGTATTATACTATTATTTATCATATACTGGAACCAAAAAAATAGGCGCTCTAGGCGCCTATTTTAAATGATTTAATTAAATTTATACGCCTGATATTGATCCAGTATTTTGAATTCTAACCGGTATATAAATGAACTCTACTGCTTTAACAGGTTCAACAGCTACGTCAATATAAAGTTCGTTTCTGTCTATTCTGTCTGAAGTATTGTTAGTTTCGTCACATACTACTAGGTAGTCATATAAACCACGTTTAGCAACCAAGTCATTCATTAGTGACTCAACAACACCTTTAACTTCGTCTCTAGTTAATTTGTCGTTTGGTTCAAATACAAATGGTTTTGTAATTTCGCCTAGTCTTTCTCTAATGTAAGCTACTAATCTAGCAACGTTAATTCTGTCTAACGCTGAAGCAGAGCTATGTCTTGTTTTGTTACCAAAGTTAAGTATACCAACACCTGGGAAGAATGAAATTGGGTTAATTTTATTTTCATAAAGAGTATCTCTTAATGATTCTCTAACACCAATTGTTTTAAATTCACCTTCTGCTGTATCAATATAACCTAATGCTGTAGCATTGTCTACGCCACCTCTTCTAGTACCTGCTGGAGCAAACCAAGGAAATGAAGCTTCATCCGAACGTAACATTGTTCTTAACGCCATATGTGTAGCCGGAACAACAATTTTGTTGCCGTCTAAGTCTGTAGTGTTACCTGATGGATAAAACACACCTAAGTATGTGTCAGCTGTAACTAAACCGTTGTCATTGTTATCAATAGCAAGTTTAGTATTTGTTGCCCAGTTTTGAATATCTGTGCTATTTGGTGCTAGTCTAAACGGAGCGTCACCTAGGATAAATCCTGTGTTACGTCTTTCGTTATTTAAAGCAACCAAGTCAGCCATTAATTCAGCATATCCTGGAGCAACCAGTACGTTAAAGTTACGTTGTTCTTCACGGATTTCACTTGATGTTTTAACAGCTGATTTCATCGCCGCTACAACAACATTTCTCTGAGCAAGTCTACCAGCAAATGGTGAACCGTCATTTTGTAATCCTGAAATAGTTACCCAAGCATTAGTTTCCGCTGGTAAAACTTTACCTGGGAACGCTGTAGCATTGAAGTAATTTTTAGTGTATTGTTTAACGTTGTTTGAACTACGTCTTAGGTTAAAGCCTAGCATACCTTTAGGATATAAAGAGGCACTAGGAGCATCTAAGTCTAAGTAGTCACTTGTTAATAATGTTTTAGTATCTGTCATAGGTGATGTTGTAACATCATCTGCGCCACTATCATGGAACCTAAAGTCGCCAAAGTAAATACCATCTTCAGTTGTTTGGTCTGTATTATCAATAGCAACCCATTTGTCTTCAGAGTCAACTGATTCCCATCTGCTTAATTTAGGGAAGTTGTCTAAATCGCTTGAGTCTAACCACAAGTCACCGTATACTAAAGCTGTATCATCTGACTGTGTAGTTGGTGCTGTTGCCGAAACAATTACACCGTCTGGTGAAGTGTTTGACAAATTAAAGCCTCTAGCATCTGAAGTTACTCCTTGATAACCTTTCCAAGCACTACCATCGTGTATCATAACATCAACTTCATCTACTGAACCGTTAAACCACATACGTTTGTCTGCTGGATCACTAGTTGGTTGTGTGCTACTTGCTGAGTAAGTAAATGCTTCCCAGTTACTAATAATTAAGTCACTGTTATTACCTTCTCTTATGTAAGTGTCTGAAGAGCCAAAACCTGCATCAGTAATTGGAGTACCACTAGTATCTTTAACAACAATAACACCACCTAAATCGTGTGTCATTGTAACTTTGTTAGTACTAGAATCTCTTGATACTGTTAAGTTAGCAATATTTTTAGCTGTTAAGTCTGCTACAAAAGTTTCTGCTGTTGTACCACTCATAGTAACTGTTACTGCTGTACCTAAAGTTGCTGTTTTATCTGAAACTTGAATTGTAAATGTTTCAGAAGCAACAAATGTAGGTGAACTTGTTCCTGTTACTGTAGTGGCTCCTTTAGCCGTTCTTTTGAATACTTTGTATCCTGCTCTGCTGTTATCAGCTGGATCATACTTAACATAAATTGACTCAGCCGCAACATTTAGTCCGCCGCCTGCTTTGTCTAATCCATAGTTAGCTGATTGATCGTTTTGATAAATTGGAGCTGTTAAAGTTTCAAATAAGTTAGTTGTACTGTTGTATTTTTTAATACTAACATTAGCACCTAAATTTGGTGTAGTAGTTTTAATCCACATAGAACCACTTGGTGCTGGTTTAGTGTCTGAACTTTTAAATTCTGGAACACTAGTATGAGCACTCACTTGTAGAGTTGGAGCATAGTAAGTACCAGCCGCCAAGCCACAAACTGTGAGGATAGTTCCTGTCCCATTAGCTATTACTACTTTACCGTCATTTGTACTATCTGCTGAAGCTGTACTATCAGCATATATCTCTAACTTATTATTAACAACGTCAGCTGTAACACCTGGTATACCACCATTGGATATATCAGCCGCCATCGAAGTAACAGTTGTACTTGAAGCTGTAATTACGTTGCCGTTGATTGAAATTGTATTTCCTTGTACGATTGTAGGTGAACTTTCTGTTCCCTGTGCTACTGGAAATGATTTTTGCCAAGACGCTGTTCCAACCTGTGTCCAAGCATTGTTTGATTTTTTGTAGAACACTGGATTTTGAGTGTTAGTAGCATCAATGGCATAATCACCAATTGATCCATAAGCACTCTTAGGAACTGAACCTGAGATATCACTACTATCAGTTATGATCTTAGGAATAACGTTAGCAAATTTCTGTGTAGACTTATTCCATACTTGAATACCCCATAATGATTTTGAAGTGTCAAGCCACATTGTATTTGCCGCCGGTGTTCCTGTTGGTCTACCTGCTTGTGTAATCAGTTCTTTTAAGTTTACGTCTGCTCTTAATACATAGGCTCTATTGCTAACTCCCAATACGCTGTAAGCCGCCATAAGTCCGTACTCGTTTGTTTCAATACCGTGTAACGGAGTGCCTGATGTACTTTTGTAAAAGTTTGGTTCACCAAAGGTAGTAACTAACTCTCTTTGTGATCCAATTAAATATGTTTTTTCTGCATTTGCTTTAGTAGTACCTACCGCTGTCGCTGTGCTTGTACCACTAGTTTTGTCTTGGGCTGTAGCTATAACAATTAACGGAATCGTTCCAACAGCCGTTGGAGCGTATTGTGATTCGTCTGTTACACTAACTTGTATACCCGGTGATATAAGTGCCATTCTGTTTTCCTCACTTTAATTAAAGTTTTTATATGTATGTATTTAGCGATAATACTAAAAATCGCTTAAAATAAATGCCCTTTATAAAGGGCACCACCGTATAAATACTCGTATGACTAGGCCTGTTTGTATAATGTGTAATGCTCCTGCGGCAGTTAATTACAAAAAAAATGGAAAAACTTATTATCGTAAGTTTTGTGATGTATGTGTTAGGGAGAAAAAGAAACCCAATCCATTTAAAGTACACGGCTATCGTAAGTCAAGTAGTTGTGATCATTGTGGGTATAAAAGCAAATATCCTGATAGTTTTTTAATCTATTACTTAGACGGCAATAAAGCTAACACTAAAATATCTAATCTTAAGACTATTTGTTTAAATTGTAGAGTAGTATTAGGGCGAGAAGGTTGGACTAAGATTGCTGGCGATCTAACGCCTGACCTATAACTGTATGTAACTCCTCAACCGTTCCTGTATTAGCAAGAGAAACATCAAAATTAAATCCTGCCCAACGCCATTCGCTAGGGTGTACATTTGGGTGGCTTTTTGATATAGGATTGTCTTCAGGTACAGGATTATATGCTTTGTTTAATTCACCAGCTTGTTCCCAATATTCAGGTTTTTCGTTTCTCCATACTTCCCAAGTATATCCGCCAATATCTTTAATCATTAGCAATTCGTTCCAAAACCTACAATCAGGTATTACATAGTTTTTATCAGGATTGTCTAGTATTTGTTGTTTAACTAGGCTTACCCATATTCCATCAAAGAAGCCCTGTCTTAAACATTCTGTTCCGTAAAGTTGTAATACACGTCTAGGTGTTACTGTTTGACCTGTTTCTTTAGACCAATAGTCGTCTGGCTTTTCTCTAAATTCTCTTGACTCTACAGTATCACCTTCAAGTAAAGCTCTATCCCAGCCAAAAAGTGTAGATACACCATCTTTTAATCTATCAGCAAAACTTAATTTTATAAAGCCTTGCTTTTCAACTAAAAAATCAGCAACCGTGCCTTTACCTGAACCGATTAATCCACTTATTCCAATTATCATACTTGTATTATACTATATTTGTTGAGCGAATGTCAACTGTTTTTTTATCTTTTATTATAAAACACGGTCAACGTGTATTTCTTTATCGAAAGAGATTATCCTATCCCAAACTTTACCTTCTACACCATCACATCTAACAACGTCTTGTCTATGGTGTTCTGGATGAGGATATCCTATACCTAGTCCTACAATATCTTTAGAGTTTGAAACATTTAAAAATATTTTTCTTAAAGATTCATCTGTAAAGGCTTTATGGACATTTTCTTCAAGTACTGTTTGTGAAATACAAGAACAAAATCCTGTTTTATATCCTAGATATGAGGCCGCTAAAGCTGTGGCTCCTGAGGATATTCCTATGCCTAAGTTTGTATTAACATAATAGTCTTCTTCACAATCATCTGGATTAATAGCGTCAGCATCATTTCTACTCCATTTATGGTAATAAAGAAATAACAATGGAGCACTTACTTGAGCATTTCTCCATTTATTGTTAGCTTCATCTTCTTCGAAGATAGCACTATCATGAACTACGTCATTTAATTTTTGATTTGTACTTACAAGTAAACTGTAATAGCCGATATTTTGTTTTGTTGGCATATTAGTTGCTACTTGAACTAATGTGTCGACATCATCTTTATTAACAGGTCTCGAATGATCCCAATTTCTTTGACATCTTTCAGCTACTAATGAGGCTTGGATTAAATCCATGAGATTAACCTATAACAAAACTTAACGGCAATCCGCCTTCTGTATAGTTTAATAAATCTTGTTCTAGTTTTTCTATTTCAGCGGCCGCTTCTTGTTTTAAAGCATCACCATTCATACTAGTACCACCTTGTGGACCAGCTACTGTGGCAAATTTACTTCTAGCTTCGCCTAGCATATACTTACATTGTGCTTTTGTGTAATCATATATCCAAGGTTTAGTTCTATGATCTTTTAAAAGTGTTACGTCTGGTTTGTAATTGTATAACCAAAGCAATATACTTTCGCCAGTTTCATTAATTTTTCTAACGATTGTTAATTTCTTAGATACAGGATTAAAAGTAAAGTTAATGTGTCCACCAAACATTCTAGCTGTTAGTTCTTGGTACTGTGAAAATAACTCATAAGTTGCCAAGCCACCAACTCGTCCAGCCTGCATTAAGTAAACATTAACATACCCTGCTTCAAATGGTTCAAACATATTAGAACCATCTCCTTGACTGGAGCCTATTGTTCTACGAAATACTTGTCTTACTTCTGTTACTTGACTTGGTAGTATGTACTCTTGTGTATCTTTTACTAATTCTAAAAAGCCATAGCTTTCTTCAACGCCATTTGAACTACGTTGTCTGTACACATCGGCCGCTTTATTGAAAGCAATATCATAATGTTGTGGATCTAACTCCACATCTACCATGCCATCACCTAGGCTGTAACGTACAAAGTCTATAAGTTTTTGTTTTTCAGTCTGAAGTTCGGTGTTTGCCATTTTTTGTTCCTACGTTTATACTAGTATTTAGCTAGTTAGCAGGAGGATTGTGTCAGGATTAATACGACCGTTTAGCTTGGTTTCAGTTGTTTTAATAGCTTCAAAGAACTTTTTACGTTGTATTTTACCACATTTCTTAAACTCTGCTAGTTGCTCTTGTGGTTTACGAAGTGTTTTAGCAAGACTTTC
>Ga0115012_10000996_pt1 | contig 16259 bp, 7 predicted proteins | sample TroAtlMetagenome_FD_88706 | JGI IMG/M metagenome (GOLD analysis project Ga0115012, IMG submission 88706) | Marine eukaryotic phytoplankton communities from Atlantic Ocean - Tropical Atlantic ANT10 Metagenome | ecosystem: Environmental > Aquatic > Marine > Oceanic | place: Tropical Atlantic Ocean...
ATCAGGAAGGCAATAAACCATGCGCCGAGATCGTAAGCAATCCGCGCTCTTCCTCCATATGGAATATCCCTTATGGTTTCTCCCTCCCGCAGGCTGCCCGATGAGTGCAGCTTGCGCTGCATGACCTCTTTCAGGTAGTTGACCCGCACACCCTTCTGCCTCGAATAGAGTAGCTGAGCCATGTATTCAGCACCTCCTTCACTCCACCACGGATTCGTCTGGTTGAGGCTCTCTCTTGTCTGCTCCTTCCTGCTGCGGATATGCGCGTGCTGGTAGACGTGAAAGTATTCGTGCAGCACGACAGGCTTATAGTCTTCCTCTCTTGGTCCGGGATTTTTTCCGGACATGGTAATGATAAATCCGGACCACTTATCTCGTTCGTTTCTGCGTGTATTCAGCCCTGCATTACCGTCCCGCGCATAGTCGGTGAAGTTATGGCTCCTGTTGAGGCAGTGATGGAGTAGGGTGCCCGGATCTTTCTGCTTTCGCACAGCGCAATATTTTCTGTCGAGCTCGCGGGCGGCTTTTTCACTTCTGCCAACAATCCAGAACTCTAGAGGGCCGAAGTTTCCCCAAGCTTTGGAAGCGACTTGATGCCACTGCTTTGTCAGCTCTACCTGACTTGCGGGGACGTCGCTGGCAGCATAAAATTCTGCTGCTTTGGTCGTGGTCTTTCCCCATGTGTCTGCCTGTGCGACAACGCCATTCACGCCGTGCCCAAATACAAGAATTGACAGGATAATCTGGGAAGCACGTTTCATCGCGGCTCTGGGGATCTGTCCTCCCTGCAGGGCTCCAAATGTAGGCCCAAGCCTGGTGAGGGTTGTGGACAGATTACTTGGATTATTGCTTCCTCTTAGAAAGAAGCCAGCCGAGAAGATCATGGAATTCGTCTTCCTTAAGTAGATGCTCAAACGAGGAGGGCATCAGGGAGCGGTCAAGGGTATCACTGGCGGTGATCGTACTTTTTTCGATTCGGTATTCCTTGCCCGTGGCATCAACCAGAAGAAAGACCTCCCCTGATTCTCCCCGGACAAACCCAGCGGTGCTGGTTCCATTCTTCAGGGTCAAGGTTGTCAGGAAAAAGTGTGCATCGACATTGCGATTTGGGTCGAGGATGTCCTCAGTCAATCGGGCGGCTCCTCGAGCCCCTATGCCGTCTAGCTGGGGCCCAAGCAGAGCTCCCTCGCCAGCGATCTGATGGCACGAGGCACAGTGGGTTTTGAAAATGGCTTTTCCATTTTCTATTCGGGGCTGCGCCAGTTCAAAGGATTCAACGCGTTTCTTGATGACCTTCTCAATTCGACTGCGCTCCTCGTTGGTTGGGGGGGTGGGTGAGGTGGCGGGTAAGGATGGAAGAAACGCTTTCAACTGGTCACGGAGATCGGCAGGAGCGCTTACCAGAAGAACCCGGGCGAGGCTCTCAAGTAGCCCTCCATGGGCAGCGGAAGGACTAAACGATTCCACCTGGGCCGCTGGCGGGTCGAGGCGCGTTATGGCCAGCCAAGCAAAGGATGGCCCGTTGTCCCCGTCTATGACCTCTAACTCTACCTGGCGGTCCTTCATGGAGGAGAGCTCCCATTCGACTCTGATGGCCCGGTCGTTCCTTGGGGGATAGGCGCGATGCAGCTCCTTTCCGGTTTTGGAGTCTATCAGGCGGACAAAATTGTTCTCGTGGGGAGGCTGATCGGGATGCCCTCGATGACCACAAATCCAGAACGAGATTGTATCACGGGCGATGAAGGGGCTGCTGCGGAGAATGCCCGTCCGGGACTCGGCCCCGGGTCTGCCAAGCGCCAGGCTGGAAATGACGGATACGGTTTGTCCATCCTCACATTCTCTTTGTTGGAGAGTCCATGGGGAAGCGCTTTCTGGATGGGCAGGGTGCGAGCTCAGAGACCACGAACGCTCATGCCGCTCCTCAAGTAGACTACGGGCAATATCCTGTCCCATCTTGATCAGGGAAGGATCGAGCGTTAGCTCACCACGCTCCTGCCTGCCTCTCATGAAAGCGTTGAATTGCCCGGCTCGGACGCTTGAGGGGCGATCCTGCTGGTGCTTCATCCATGCGACAGCTCCTTCCAGCACTTCTCTATTCCCATGGCGGGCAAGGTGGCTGAGGATCTCAAGCGTATCGCGCAAACGGGGGCTTTGTTGTAGTCGCTGCAGGAGGAAAGCAGAGGAGCTGGGAGTCGGGCTTGCGAGAGCGATGTCGGTTGGTAGAAGTCTGGAGACCGTTTCCCCGTCGAGAGCCCCGGGAGAGCCAAGCTGTGACCGAATGGCCAACCGGATCACATGTCGCAGGTGGGTATCATCGGACCTTTCCCGGTAATAGAGCTCGAGGAGCGGGATGAGAGATTCAGCACGGGGGTTCTGCTGGAGCTCGGCTGCGGCGGCGCGCCGGATATGGGGAGAGCGTGACTGTAGTTCCTCGACTGGATTGTCGCCGGACTCCTGGAGACTCATGGGCCCGGGCGCCAAGGGGCCTGCCTTAGGCGTTATCCGCCATATTCGCCCTCGTTTTCGATCGCGACCAGAGTGGTCGAGGGGGACTTCATAGTGTCCTATGATCTTATTGTAAAAGTCGGCGACATACAGTGCCCCGTCTCCACCAAGGCACAGGTCCACAGGGCGAAACCACGGATCCTTACTGGTCATGAAGTCAGGCTGCTCCACCGCCACAGGGGTAGTGCCGGCATATTTGATCCCATCGTGGTTAATCACTGAGTTCACCGGGTTGCCGATGAGCATCCGGTAGTTCCACCTGCGCCCCCATTGGTTGCGGTCTATAAGGACAATACCGCAGATTCCTGTGGATCCGTGAGTATGTTGAATCATGGTGGGCCCGAAACCCATCCCGTCATGCGGTTTCCCGAAACTCGGGTAGTATGCCCCTCGAATCAGCTGGTAGATCGGGGCACTGTGGCAGTCGGCACTGTAAAGGTTTCCTCTTTTGTCGAAGCAGAGGCCAAAGGGGTTTACCTGACCACGGCTCCAGACCTCAATGCGCGACCCGTCCGGTTTGAACCGAAAGACATTGCCGGAGTTCATCTCGACACTCGATCCGTCGCTAGCCGTGACGATGGATATGTTATTGAAGCCGTGCGTAGCATAGACCCATCCATCGTGGCCAAGCCGAAAGCTGGAACACATCCCGTGAGTATCCCGTTCATATCCCATTGGCCCGAAAAGGACTTCTCGAAGATCCGCTTTTCCGTCCCCGGTGGTATCTGCGAAGTACCATATGTTTGGTATGCTCCACGCAATACACCCATCCTTGTGCTCGGGCCGGTGCCAGGGGACTACCCCGGTTGGAATGTTAAGGCCGTCTGCGAAATCAATTACGGTGTCGGCCTTTCCGTCTCCATCGATGTCCTCAAGAATCTTGATGGCATCGCGGCTATCTCTGACCTTGGAACCTTTGTCATCTGCCCATCTGTCTTTTTCTGCGGCATAGGGATACTCCACCGTGGAGGAGACCCAGAGCCGCCCCTTTTTATCCCAGGCCAGATTGATCGGTTTGTTGATCATCGGTTCGGAGGCAAAGAGTTGAATCTTGAAGCCGTCCGGGACAGAGAACCCCTTCAACTCCTCCTCAGGGGTGAGGGGGCCGGTCTCTCGAACGAGGACAGGGTTGGCCAGAATTAGGCTGGAAAGAGCCAAAGTGATGGATGTGCAGATAAACCGCATGAATTCCTCTTAGGTAGGTTCACTTGCCGGAGCAAGCTCCTGTATGGGATGGAAGGTCGCCGGATCAGGGGAGAGCACCGGATGGCTGTTTTCCGTTTATTCGCCAGGGGTCAAAGGGGAGAGAATCGGCGACTCCTTCTCCTCGTCGAGCCAGGAGATACCTGCTGAATATGACAGAGGGTTTTGAAAGGGGTCAGCGCCGGCGTGATCCCGGGCATGATTGCTTTGAAGGGAGTTCTTTATGTCCACCATGTTCCTGATGACTTTGACCGATTGCTTCGGGGTGAGAAATTCCAGTGGCGGTGAGAGTGAGCAATCTTCCCCAAACTTGTTTCTCCTTAGGAAGCTGATCGCATCGAAGAGGATTTTCGAATACCCCCGTTGCTCTCCCTTGGCAACGTCGCCATCAGTTATCGATTCTGGATACCCGTCTTCAGTCGTGGGTTCTGAAAAGTCTTCCTCAGCGATATCGATAGTGAAGAATGGCAGGTCATCTTCGTCGCAGCGTGGGATAATATGTATTTTTTTGTTCTCTTTGATCAGAGCTTTTGCGCTCCGGATATAAACCATCACGGTGCGGGGACAGCTTCCGTCCGGTTCCGAGACTCTGAGCTCGATCTTGATGCTGAAGTAGGTCTCCAGATTCAGACTGGCAGCACCCCCACCATCAGGCTGAATCTGATCTGCCGCGGCCATAAAATTCTCTTCGGATCCTACGGCGAGGCACTCGGATCGATCTCTCCGTACTACGACACTCTTGCCGGCGAAGAGGAACTGGAGAGCGACAAGCGCGTGAGGCATCATATCATTAAAGAGGCCGGTGCTCGCCATGTAGCCTGTGCGAGATGTTGGGATGGCTTTCTTCTCGGACAGGTCAATGACTACCCGTTCCGTGTTGGAGACGATATCCCGGAAGGTTTGGAGTTCGTGTACCATGGCGGGCAGGCGGGACAGCGTCCATTTGGCTGCGTAATGATCAACGGAATAGAATTGTAGCCCAAGCGACTCCTCTTCCATGGTCTCCAGATCCCGGGCAAGGTCCGTGGCTCCCTCCAGTGTCGTCTGGAAGGGTTTTTCGAGCAAAATCAGTTTTCTGGTGTTCGAGGCCTCGGAACGAGGTGCAGCGTTCCTGAACTTATCCCGAATGCGACGGCAGGTGTCCGCGTAGGCTGTCGGTGGTAGAGCGAGATAGAATATCCAATCCGAATCGATGATCTGGGAGTTGGTGAACACCGAATCGAACTCTGCTGCGGTGCCGGTTGCGCAATAGTTCGCTACGAGGAATTGCCCGAGCGAGGTTAGAATCTCTGTCTCGGAATTCGTGTGGGCGTCGATGACTCTCTGCTCCAGATCCTTGGAATTCGGCTCTCCGGTATCTCCGCCTTGTTCGAGGGTGTCCAAGAAGCTACGAGTAAAGTAGGACTCCAACTGGTGGTTGCCCTTGCACTTCGAATAAAGTTCCCCGATGAATCTGGGCCTGTCGTAATCCGGAGCTCTGCCGCAGAAATAGACTTCACGCAGCGACTTGGGATACACCGTGGAGGTGTATTCGTGGACCTGATGGTTGATGCGGGACAGAGCAAGATCCCCAAGTGCCCCGAATAAAGCGAATTTCACGGGGTATTCCGGTCGCTCGTCGGAAGGATCCCTTACAAAAAGCTCGAAGGAGTCGGGGGATGGAGCTTCTGGAGTCTCCTTGCTGTCAGGCGGTTTCATCAAGGTAGCGGAGGGACCGCGCGCATTAAGAGTGAATCAGCCTCACTCCGCAAGGCTGGGAGTAGGGAAGAAGCCCCGGGGGCTTGCCCTGACTGCCAAGGGTGCGTATTTCTTTCAGACATGAGTCAGATTGACCTGAGGAGCGATACGGTGACCAGACCAGGTCCGGAGATGCGCGAGGTCATGGCAGGTGCTGAGGTTGGGGATGATGTGTTTGGGGATGACCCAACTGTGCGTCAGCTTGAAAGTCTCGCGGCGCAATTGCTTGGGAAGGAAGCTGGTCTTTTTGTCGGAAGTGGTACGCAGAGTAACCTCTGTGCTCTGCTGACACACTGTGGGCGGGGAGACGAATATATCGTCGGTCAGCAGGCACACACCTACATCTATGAGGGAGGAGGAGCTGCAGCACTCGGAGGGATCCAACCCCAGCCAATGGACCAGGAAAAAGATGGGAGCCTCGACCTCGAGAAGGTGGAGAAACTCATCAAGCCGGACGATTATCACTACGCAAGAACTCGTCTGCTTTGTCTTGAAAATACAACGAATGGAAGAGTTCTTCCGGACGGTTATGCCCGGCAGGCTCAAGAGCTGGCGACCCGCTTTGGGTTAAGTCTCCATTTAGACGGAGCCCGCCTTTTTAATGCAGCTGTTCAAATGGGAAAGCCCGCCTCTGCTCTTGCTGCACCGTTCGACACGGTTTCGGTGTGCCTTTCCAAGGGGCTTGGCGCACCAGTTGGATCAGTGCTCGCCGGGTCCGCGGAGTTTATTGCGGGTGCCCGGCGATGGCGGAAGGTCGTCGGAGGAGGGATGAGGCAGGCCGGACTGCTCGCTGCAGGGGGGATTTACGTTCTGGAGAATCATGTTGAGCGCCTGGCAGACGACCACGCCAACGCAAGAACACTAGCCGAGGGTCTCCGCGCTTTAGCCGGATGCAGAATCGACATGAACCTAGTGCAGACCAATATGGTTTACCTTGAATTACCTGAAGACAAGGCGCGTGAGATTCCCCAGCAACTAAAGGAGAGAGGTATTCTGGTCTGTCCCGGTAATCCAATGCGACTGGTCACTCATATGGATGTCTCTGGCGAGGACATTCACAGGACTCTGAGCGCGTTTGAGGAAATCCTCTGAGAAGACGGGTTTCCGAGGCCCTATAATGCTGGACCAAGAGCATGAATCGTATTGTGCAGGGCTCCGATCATTTCATCACCATTTGCGGTCTCGAGATCAAATTCAATTTTCATCTGCATGACAGGACCAAGGTTGGGAATTTCAAGGAAGACCTCCTGCCCTCCTGGGAGGAGTCGCGCAGAACGGACTTCTACCTTGTCGTGTCCGGTAGCCGATGGTTCTGAGACCTTGTATTCCTTTGAGCCGTATTTGCTGGTCCACTGGTAATTCCATTGTTCGATCTGCCAGCTGTCGAGGTCCTCGGCGAGCTCCTTGTCCAGTTGCTGAGTAAAGCCGACACGAATACCATTCTCATGGATATTCAGGCTTCGGGGCATGCTGACCTTGGCCCCTGTAAAGCGAACCCGCTGGAGGCACCCGTCCTTGGCCCCGCTTGTCTGCCATCCTTTGAGACCGCTGACATATAGCTGGCCATCATGAGGGTTGAAACGGGCCCGCATTCCACCCGACTGGAATTTAAAGGGGAATTGGAAGATCCCTGCCTGGTCGACTCCTCCGACGTTTTCCTGCATTACGAGGAAGAGGGTGCACTTTCCGTAGGAGCAATGAACCATATGCCCCTTGAAAGGGCCCCATTTGTCCGAGGTATTCCACGTTTGTCCGCCACAGGAATTATCGACCTTGTGAGGGATCCAGCAGAGAGGGCCATCGTAAGAAGTCGGAGCTTCCTTCCTATGATGGGCGTTCATGAATCCGTAAAAGCCTCCCTTTTTGACGAGGTCCACCCGGGACGAAGGGACCCATGTGCCTTGCTGGTCGGCTACCGTGAGTTCGCCGTTGGGTCCTGCTCCAGAGCCGTTGGGCCAGCGGAATCCCGTTGCGACCACGCTGATATCAGTCCCATCAGCGGAAACTTTCAGCAGAGTGCCCGCGTGCTCATTGTTCGCTCCGTGGCCCTTGACGTAGTAAAAGTTCCCCTCAGGGTCCGTTTCCAGTCCGGTGGCATATTCGTGGACATGTTTCCCGATACGGCATCCGTTGTTGAAGCATTCGTAGAAGTCAGCCTCGCCGTCCCCATTTAAATCGTGAAGCCGGGTGATCTGGTCTCTGCCGAGGACATGCGCTTTATCTTTTACGACCTTTAACCCGAGAGGCTGAAAAAGACCGGTAGCAAGACGGCGCCAGCTGATTTCATCGAGCTTTGAGTCAATGCCTGAAACCCGCCAGACGTCGCCGTCTATTGTGCAGACTGCAATATCGCCATTCGAGAAGAAGTCATGTCCGCCAAATCGGAACAGGATTTTATCCGGGTTATCAAATGGAGGCGTAATCGTGTCGACCACGTAGGGGCCTTTCTCCGTGCTGATAGCCCCCTTGGTTACGAGTGGCGATGGGTGGCGCGGAGGCCCTCCCGTAATGAGTCGAGAGAGGTTCTCTGCCGGAGGAATAGTCGCAGCGGTGGTCGCAATCTTCCGGATCTGATCTGCGGCTGGCGATGCCAGTATAATCTTAATGCGAGCCGTGCTTTTCCTCGGCTTGATGCCAAGATGCCACTCTCCATCTTCCTTCGCGAGGGCGAAGGAAGGGCCGGGCTTTCCGTGGGGTATGACAATTGTTGGAGCTTCGGTGTTTTCCCGGGTCTGGCAGACCTTCAGGACCAAGATTGAGTTCGAGGGTTGAATCTCCAGCGTTCTCGTTAAGACCTTGTGGCCCTCGACCTCTTCAATCCATGGCATATCGAGTACGTCGACTCCGTTGATCCGGTAGGAAAAAATCACCCGTTCTCCGTGGCGGTAGAGTCCACGGTAGTGAGCCCACGACCTCGGAAGTGGGCCGGCTTTCTTGCCTTCGCGGAGATCGTCGAAATTCCCCCCTTCATCGGCCCATGCTGGCCCGCTCTCGGCGGTGAAAAGGTAGGGAGATCCGACCCAGTGGCCCGCTCCTCCCAGTCCATCCCTGTAGGTATTGAACATTACAGGTTTGTCGGGGATGGCGCAGGCCATCCGCATCATTTCGGTATCAAAGAGAACTGTGCCGGCCTTTCCTCCCTTTCCGAGTCGTACCGCGACTGCCTTGTAAATGGTTCGATGGGATACTTTTGCATCTCCCCGCATATCCACCGTGCCGCTGAAGACGCCTCCAAGTTCCGATTTAGAAAAGCGGGGCTGAGGAGCATCCCACCAGGGCTTCTTTTCCTCCTCGACCTGCTTTTTCTGTGCAGAGAGCGGTGCTGTAGCTGCGAGGAGGAGTGTAATGGTGGCGAGGGAATGGACGAGGACTGGGTGGGTGTTGCTCATGAGGCTGGGAGAGTGATCCCTTGTATAAATGGGTCCTCATTACCCTGCGAGATGCTTTTTTGCTCCATTGGGATGGACCTCTTGGCCCCGCTGTGCGAAGCGAAGAGTATGACCCGGGAGGAGCGAGTCTATATGGCGAGCCATCGCTGCCATGATGTTGACTTTGTCATGAAGCGCTGGCGCGGGGTTGCCCGGAAGGCTGGCATGCGCATAAACGATCTCGATGGAGTGAGCCGGTCGACTATTCTGGCTTTGTCAAATTCAGGAGAGGATTCCGACGGAGGCCTTTATCTTAGTGCTGGTATTCATGGCGATGAGCCAGCGGCTGTGCAGGGGCTGCTTCAGTGGGCGGAAGAGAATATCCCCTTCCTGAAGAATCATCCAGTGATCATCTTTCCGTGCCTGAATCCGTGGGGCCTCGGTAATAATCTGAGAGGGGATGAGCAGGGCAGGGATTTGAATCGTTGTTTTGACCAGCTTGAGATCGAGGTTGTCGCTGGGGTCCACCATATAATCAAAGGCTGCACTTTCCGGATCGCGGCATGTCTGCATGAGGATTTTGATGCCAATGGAGTGTTTGTCTATGAGCTAGCCCGTCGGGGGGAAAATTTGGGAGAAGCACTTCTCAAGAAGCTAGAAAGGATTATTCCCCGCCACCGCGGAAGAGTCGATGGCAGAGACTCCAGGAATGGTGTGATGCGGAGAACGAGGGGACTGAAACAAATTGTGGAGGAGATCGGTGGGATGCCGGAGGCAGGGCACCTCTTTCTTCATCATGCCCGGACAGCTCTGACATTTGAAACACCCTCGGAATATTCACTCTACCGGCGGGTTCAATGTCATGTCCGCTTCCTGAATGGATTGGCCGATATTGCGCGTCGGACGGCGAAATAAAACTCGCTAGAGGCTGTCCTCCTCGACTTTCCAGAACCCTTGTTGCGGGCTGCCACTGCCACGGTGCCGGAACTGCAGTGTTTCCCTTCCGTTGGAGAAAACCGAACCGACTGAACTCCAGGCTTCGAGATCAGAAGAATAGAGAATACGATAAATGTAGGCTCCGGGAGCAGCTCTGGTGCTGAACGTGATGATGATGTCCTCCGCGGCCCTTTCAATGCCGAGGAGTTTAAATCGGCCACCAAGGCCTTCCAGGGCCACCTCAAAAATCGGGACGGCGGGGTCGTCACTCGTGATTTTGAGATCTGCAATTCGCACTCCCTGCTCCGTGGGCCGAAAGTTTATTTGGAGGGGGAATGTCTCCGCCGGATCCAGCTGAATTGGGAAAGCATTGGAGATGCTGAATTCGGTGCCGTGCGGGCCGAGAACCTCAATGTTACTGATTGTGAGCGTAGTATTGCCGGTGTTTTGGATAGAGAAAACCCGAGTCGAGAGGGTTTGCAGATCGGCCTCAGGAAATTGGGTATGATTATCTGGCTGGGGAGAATCGTCCCCGGGACGGATTTCGATACCATTACCGGTGAGAGTGATTTCGGGTTGCTGCGAGACACCAGTCCCTCTAAGCGTAAAGCTATATGTCCGTTTGCTTGGGGAGGGATCATTGCTGTTGATCAGGATGGTGACTCGATGCGCGCCTTCCCGGTCTGGATGAAAGCGAATCTCGAAACTGGTCTCACTCCCGGGAGGAAGGAAGGTGGCAGGCTGCCTGCTGATTGCGAATTGATCGCTGTTGATCCCGGTTACACTGAGACCACTAACACGGAGGGTTTGCTCTCCATCGTTCTGGATAGAAAAAGTACGCGTGCGGGGCGGATCTTCAAGGGTGAGCGTTCCAAAGTCTGTATTGTTGGATTCAAGGGGCGAGGAAGCCCCGTCAGGGATCACCACGTCATTTCCCAACACAATAATATCGGGAGCGGGCAGGATAAATTCAGCGGCGACGTCAAACTGGAAATCACTGTCAATTGAGGATGTGGTTACGAGACGGATAGTGGCACTCTTCAACCCCCCGGTGGCAGGAGGGAGAAAGCGGACCGTGAGGGAGGTTTCGCCATTTCCTGGAATAATTGGCTCGGGTGGATCGATGATAGTGAAGTTGCCCGGGTGCGTCCCAATCCGCTGGAAGAAAAGGATCTGCAGGGGGACTTGGCTGAGGTTCCGGATCAGAAAATCCCGGTCAACGGGCCCAGACCCTGCCCCGATCTGGCCAAAATCGGTATGGTCCCTGCTGCTGGGAGTCGTATCCCCATTGCTGATAGGCCGCCCATTCCCAGAAACCTGAATCAGCTGCCCGGCAGCTGAAGTGATCATCAGAAGAGCGAGAGCAACCGAAACGAGGTTCCTTTGGAGGGGGAAGAGCGGCTGCAGGATGAGCATGACAGGGATGGTATTTGCGAGGGTGCCGCTGGGGAAGCAGGGGTCAAGGAAAACCCGGAAGGGCTATGCTCCAGAGTTTTGATGGAATGTCCTATAACCTCCAATGGCCTCGGTTGCAGAAATATCGGGCCAGAGTAAGAGCGCCGATTCCATTATTTACTTCTTCTTCCGGCCACGCCCAGCTCCGCGGCGGAACCCCATGCCTTCCCGTTCACCTCGGACAGGACGCGAACTTTGACGTAGCGACCATGAGCAGTTTTTTCGCAGCGCACGGACTGGGCCTTTCTCGTCTTGGTGAAGCGGGCCTTGGCGGCACAGTCAGTGAAGACAGTGGGAGAATTGCTAACGTAGAACTCGGTGTCGGCAAAGGCCCCGTTCCACCCTCCGTCCTGGCGAGCGAGGTAGCGGAACCCCGTGATCTTGCAGGGAGATCCAAGGTCGATGACCAGTTCATGAGGATGCGCTTTAAGCCCATCAGACCAGCTTGTGTGCCATAGCGTATCTGGTCGGCCGTCGATCGCGAAGGCAGCCTTGCGGTTGTTCGACTGGTTCTCGCTGCTGGCACTCAGCAGTTTCATGTCCTCAAAAGGGATCAGGCCCTTTTCCTTTATCCGGTTCATCTTGCGTGCGCTGGAAGATTCCTGAGGGCGGGATGTTCCCCACTTGGCCCAGCGGTCCCGCTCGTGCCGCTCTCTCGTGGTGTAGGTGCCGGGGCGGGCGGGCTCATGGCTTTCGGTGAGGATTTTCGTCATCGTTGCGATGATCTCCGGGTGATCTGCGGCTACATTGGATGTTTCACTGATATCTCCGTTGAGGTCATAGAGTTCCCACGCCTGTTTATTTCTAATATAGAGGCCCTTCCATTGCCCGATCCTGACGGCCTGCATGTTCCCAAACTCCCAGTAAAAGTGGGAGTGCAGTTCCTGTTTCACAGGTCTATTCCCGCTTTGTAGCAGGGTTGGCAGGATAGAAATCCCATCAGTGTCACTTGGCACTTTCGCTCCTGTCAGTTCTGCCAGGGTGGCGAGAATATCATACTGGGCGAACATCAGGTTACTGACTTGACCGGGTTGAATTTTCCCTGGCCACTGGACGAGAAATGGGATGCGAAGTCCTCCTTCATAGAGACTGCCCTTGCCGCCGCGGAACTCCACTCCATTGGTGGGATTTTTGTTTGGGCTGAAAAACCCTCGCGGGTGCTCAGGACTGCGAAAGCGGTCCTGCCCTCCATTATCTCCAGTAAAGAACACAATGGTATCGTTACTCAATTTGAGTTCGGCGAGGAGGTCGACTACCTGCCCGAGGTTGTTATCGACCATGGTTACCATGGCAGCGTAGTTCTTCACGTCCTGCGGGATCTTGTCATCCTTGATCCACGACTCATTCCGGTAGTGTTCCCAGGCAGGGTCATCGCTGGGAATATCAAACATGCCGTGGGGTGGGGTAATCGGGAGATAGCAGAAGAAGGGGGCGTCCCTGTTTTCCCGGATGAATTTGAGACCCTCTTCCATGATGGCGTAATGGGAATAGGTTTTCCCGGTGCGACCACCAGTGTTTCCGGCCAGCTTCACTTCTTCGCTGTTACGGATCAGGTAAGGGGGATAAAACGAATGAGCATGGACTTGATCGTAGTAACCAAAAAAGATATCGAATCCGTGTTTTTCTGGAACACCGGTAGAGTCCCGGCCTCCGGCTCCCCATTTGCCAAATCCTCCGGTCGCGTAACCCTTGCTCTTCAGTAGAGAGGCGATAGTGACTTCATCTGCACGAAGTGGAGTGCCTCCGTCATTCGCTCGAACCGAAGTGTGACCAGCGTGCTTTCCGGTCATAAGGTTGCAGCGTAGTGGCGCGCACACGGGAGCGGCAGCAAACGCGTGAGTAAAACGAATGCCTTCCTTTGCCATGGCATCAATTCGTGGAGTCTTGATGTAGGGATTTCCCATGTGAGAGAGCTCATAATAGGCAAGTTCGTCCGACATGATGTAGACGATATTAGGCGGTCGGCCGCTGGCAGCCGACACGATGGCCACGCAAATGAGCAGGAGGTTGGAGAGGGTGCGCATACCCGGTTGTAGGCCCTCGTTGATGACTTGAAAAGGCCTTCCGTGGTATCGATGGTTGACGGACAGGAAGTCAGTCAGCGGTGACCCATGCACTCAAGGTCGAATTGTCGTAAAACAGGAGAGTGCGATCGAAAGAGAGAAGTTGCTGTCCGGAGGTCTTGAGAAACCGATCTTCCGTAAAGCGCTCGGTCTGGCTGTCAATGGTGCCCTCGGTAATGGTTCCGGTGGCGCTATTAATGAGTGAGAGCTCCTGCTTGTTGCCGTGATGGACGATTTTCAGGAAATGACCATCGGGAATCTTCACAAAGATACCGTTCTGGTCACGTCGTGAGCCTGGGCTCTCCGGTAATTCGAGAAACTGTTTTGTCTTCAGGTCGGCGATTGCGATTTTGTGGCGGCCCATTGCCAACCGGTCTCCCTCGATTACAATATGTCCATGATGTCCATGGTTGATCTGTGGGGTCAGTTCGAATCGGTAGGAAGAATCATCCGAGCGTCGTAAGATGAGTTTGTTCTGTGAAGTAATCAGGGCATAAGGGCCGTGCATGGAGAGAAGCTGAGCCTGGGTCTCAACAAGTTCCGTAGTCTTTTGTTCGAGGTCGTATCGAAAGACAGCCTGATCCTTGCCGGGATAGTTGCGGGCATCGAAGAAGACAGCACGTGGGCCGAAATAGTTACGATGTACCCTGAGCCGATTAACTAATATTCCAGCGGCAACCGGGGTGCCCCAGTCCTGATGATTTTCCCGGGAATGAAACTCGTAATCGCGGATCATGCCGTTGTTATTGTTGATCTTGGCCGGAAGATAACGGAACCCGCTGATTTTATAATTCTTCCCGAGGTTGACATGGATGAAATGAGGATGGGGAATGATTTTTCCGATGCGGGGTTTTTCAGGATCCTTCCATGGGGAGTGCCACCATGTGAGTGGGTCCCCATCGATCAGATTGCGAGGCAGGGCGCGGAGGCCGTTGTTCCTCTCATGCTCCGCTTCAATGGCCCATTCGCTCCTTGGCAGAGGATTGCCTTCCTCGTCGAGAACATGGAGTTCTGCGGCAGAGGCCCAGCCCTGACCGTTGACCTCGGAAAGGGCTGCCAGGCGGATCCAACTCGCGGTCCTTTCGGGAAAGCGTACCTCCAGCCATCCATCATCTACGGGTTTGGCAATGTTCGGGGCGGACGTTGCGGTCATCATAACCGAATCACGAGTGACCGTGTTTCCCGTAGCAGGATCGAGAACGAGGAGGTGAGGGCCATGCCACGACGACGCGTGGAAGACATGTAGCTGCTTTCCATCCCAGTGTGGATCGACCAGATCTCCTTCATCCAAGGTGCGCTGCCAGATTGTTTCCCCAGTTGTGAGATCCAGGACGACCATTTTCCCCCGACGGTCATGGTACATCAGCTTGCTTTCGAAGAAGAGTGGGTTTCCCAGGGACGCGGGGACCATGGATTCCCATAGAATACGTCCTGATTTGGCGCTGAAGGCGACGGCCCGGCTGTAGCCACGCCGGTTTCGTCCGTTTTCCACGAGGAGAAGTTTGTCATCGAAGAATGACAGCTGAGCCTTGTGGGCATCCACAAAGCGACGCCAGTTGATTGACCCACTCGGGCTGAGGTCGATGGACTCGAGAATGCCCCCGGAGAGAATGTAGGCGGACTCTTTCAGGGTTGAAGAGGCAGGAGGAATGGCAATGCGAGCATTGCTCCGGTTGAGTTGCCAGGTGCGTTTGAGGGGAATCCCGAGAGCACGGGGAGGAGTGTCAACTCTGGCCAGGGGTTTTCCAAGATCATGTCTACGGTCCGGGGCGGGGCTGTCACTTATCACAAATAGCTGGTTCCCCTTGAGAGTGAATGCCAGAGGTCTGGCATTGCCTAGTGACCATGGGCGTTGCTCCAGAACCTTCCCCGTAGCGGCGTCCATTCGAATGAGCTGGCTCCCGGAACCTACATATACCGAGTTCTCCATCAGCAACGCTCGCCCCAGCACGCCTTCCGGGCTTGGGCTGAACCATCGGGCCTTTCCGGTGTGGACATCGAGTCCCGCCATAACGCCTGCTCCTCTAACGATGAGAAGATCTCCACAAACCCCAATAGCCTCGGTGCCGACGACGAGAGGGTTGTCCCAGACGAGAAGGCCGGTCCTCTGATCGAGGGCGAAAATCCGGCCATCATCCCGTGGCATGCAAATGACATTATTTCCGCTGATAATTGGGCGTGTGCCCAAGTTCTCCGAGACGAGACTGGAGTTCTTTCTGCGGTAGTTGTGAGTCCAGTCAACCTGCCCATCGCGGATATCGCAGCGGATGATCATTCCAGCATTGGTATTGCAGTAGACAGCACCGCGGTGAACCGTAACGGAATTCCCGTATAGGGTATTCTGGGGTGTTGATTTTTGGATGCTTCCGGCCATGTCCATGGCTTTCCCCGAGCTCGCAAGATCAGCGGACCAGCGGGGTTGATGTTTTTGCAGGTCGAAATTTATCAGGCTGATGGTGCGGTTCCGGTCGGTGACGTCACCGGGAGTATGCCACTGCAGGTAAAAAAGACTTCCGTCCGCTACTGTTGGATCGCCCATTGGAACACCCTTGGAAAATGGAGAGCTCCCGCGTTCGTAAGAGTAGGCCCAAAGTGGCTTTCCTCCGGCCAACATGAACGCGGCGACACCATCAGGGAGAGAATGAAGTCCCCATCTCGTGTAAATCACACCATTGCTGATCAGCGGCCGAAAGTAGCCGGGGTGATATCCGGTTCTCCGATGGAGCTCAACAGGATGACGCTGGAGCTGGGACCAGAGTGGGGCGCCGGGGTTCTCGGCGTCGTAGCTGACGAGCAGGTTCCGGCCGCTGGCAAGGACCTGCCCCCCGGATACCTGTAGGTCGATGCCGAAACCGACCGCCGGGGTATCTGTTGGCCATGGAGAGACCGGAGGGAGCTGCAGGACATGCTGGCGCAGGGACTCGAGGGTGGGGGCTACGCTGTTCAGCGGAGCGGAGCGGTTCTTCAGGAGCTCGCCTCTGATCTTTGCCGC
>Ga0115012_10000997_pt1 | contig 16254 bp, 17 predicted proteins | sample TroAtlMetagenome_FD_88706 | JGI IMG/M metagenome (GOLD analysis project Ga0115012, IMG submission 88706) | Marine eukaryotic phytoplankton communities from Atlantic Ocean - Tropical Atlantic ANT10 Metagenome | ecosystem: Environmental > Aquatic > Marine > Oceanic | place: Tropical Atlantic...
ATCAGGTACAGGTTCTAATAGAGGCATGTTCTCAATAACTGCCCCATAAAAATTTGTTCCGTTGGGATGTGAGGTATCCCACAGACGATAGTCGACCTCATCATCTGCTAATGCGAATTTCGTAACTTGAAATTCATTGTTACCACGAGCCAATAACTCACGACCTCTTTTCGTAAGTATCGCATCAACCGTGATTGTGGTATTGTTTAAAAATCCCATAAATGTTCTCCTTTAGGATTTGAGTAGTTTGGATTTTATTAAATAAAGATTAAAACTTTTCTTAGTTATAAATATACTCAAATCAAATTTTTCACTATAATACATCAAGTTTAGATTCACCAGTATCTTTTGTTATCAAAGTAGTAGGTGATGTCAACACAACAGTAACAGGTTCCTGCTTATCTAATGTTGTATATTTGGTCTGTTTTGAACCAAGTATTGTCAATCTAAACATCTGATTGTCTTGGAATAAACTTTGTTTATCACTTCTAACTAATGAGGAAGAATAATAATTGTCAACTGAAGCACTTGCTTGTGTTGTGTAGAAAAATCTTCTCTCGTAGTTGTGTTCTGAAGTTCTTGAACCACTTATATTCGGTTGAAGTACTTCACTAAATACATACTCAGGTCCTCCAATGGTAAATTGAACATTACCATACTTTTCTTTTCCACCACCCCATCCGTTAAATGAAGAGGAAAGGACATAAGTTCCTGGTGTTCTAAATATATCCTCAGATATTGAACCAGTGTAAGTCAAATACTGACCACTCTGAGATAGTTGTGCGTCTACATCTATTGATGCAGAATATGTGAGATATTTTCCACTCTGTGACATTTGTGCATCAACATCGATGGATGCACTCATTGGTTTGATTGAACCACTCACCACTCTTCCCATAGAAGCGTTTAATGTACCCCTTATATTCAATGGTTCCCTTACAGGTCGTGCACCAATTACTTCCTTTCTTCTTTCTAAAATATTTGGTTCTATCAACAATCCAACAGAAGCATTAGCTCTGGCTGGAACCATCTTTCTTAATTGGTCAAATAAACTTGTATCATAATATCTGATTAGTCTAATATAATCCCAAAAACTATTTGGTGTTTTATACTTTTGCCAATATGTGGTGGCGACATCTTCAAGTTGTCTATACCTTCTTTTATATTTGTCTCTTGGGTCACCGATAAAATCATCATAATCTAAATCAGCTACACTCAAGATTACATCTTCGGTAATAACATCACTTGGTGAAAAATAAACACCAAGTTTATTACTATCTAATGGTGCTAAATCATAAGCACTTACTTCTGAGCGTTCATCGACTGATAGACCACTCATTAATTTATTTTCTTCAACCCTAACTTTATTCTCTACCCTTACATTTGGGCCTAAGTTTGGAACTTTTGCTTTTTGTTGGTCTACTATGTTTCTAAAATGTGGACGATTACCACTTGTGTATCCAGTAGCAGTTCCTGCTGCTGTATAAGATTGGTCTGCACTTGTATCTCGGATACTTGTGGATGAATCAAGATTTTTATTATCATCAAAACTATATCTGAGAACTAAATCTTCCCATGAAGCAGATGCGTGATTTCCATCAAATGCTTTTGGTGCACTCACATGATTATCAAACGAACCACTATTAAGTGCAGTATTCCAATAACGAAATTCCATAATACTACCACTAAGTTGATTACCAAAATCATTACTTGGTTTACCACCTATATAAGCAGTTTCATTTCCAACATATGCTGAATTTACACTCGTTGTAGATGTACTACCACTTGTCCATGATTTATAAATCGTTCTTTGTAAACCCGAATCATATCTTCCAACATGAAGATTATATAAAATATTTTGTGATGTGGTATCGGCTGTTAATTGTCCAGCAGAACTACCACTATAATGTTTACCACCATCTCCAATACTAGCACTCATTCTTGTTAACATTACAGAGTAGAACTCTCCATCGTATATTGGTAATGAAGTAGAAGATAATGTGAAATCAGGATTTGCTCCACCCTCTAAGAAAAATTGTACTGTTCCATAATCATCTGCAGAACCATTATCAACTAATCGTAAAGCTACATCAGTTCCAGCTTGCCATAAAGTCTGATTACTACCACTTGCTGCTCTAAATCTCATCTCAATGGTATCAGGTTTTCTCCCACTCTTTGTATCGTTAGCCCAAGTGGTCTCTATATGTTGACCCGATTTTAATTCTAATGCCTTGGTAAACTTTCTTGTTATTTGAAACGATGGTTTACCTTTATTTGGGTTAGGGCCTCCATACTCCCTTACTCTTAAAATTGAACTCGGTATTCCATAACAATTTATCAGACCTTTAAATGACCTAACTGTACCACGAGTCTTTAAGAAGAAAGGCATGTTGTTAAGTATTCTTTTCCAAATCTCTCTTGATATATCTCTTTGAGGTGTGGTTGAAGCTATTGAATATGTAGAATCGGAACCAGTAATTTGTGCTCCGATAATATATTCAGGTAAACTAACTAAATCTTGACCATCATTCAAATAAAACCCAAAAGACCTACCTACATGATAAATTAAATCTCTCGATAAACCAACTTCGAGTCCATCCCTTCTATTATAAACTTTAGAAATTTCGTGAATGTATGCCCATATATTATCAAAGTGTTCGGCTGACATATTAATAAAAGTAGAGAATGGTTCATTTTGTTCATCATCACGGATGTGAGCTGGGATGTTACTCAATAATCTATCCCTATTATCTCTATCGTAATCGGATGCACTTATTATTTGTCTATCATACCAATTTTCAGCTACAGATTCAGAAACCGCATATAAAACATATGGGTCAAGTAGTGTACCAGTACCACTTTTCTTTGGCCATGAATTATCATGTTCTATTCCAAATGAACCACTTGAGTAACTTGATGAATCAAAGTACATATACTTTTCAAATGGTGTAAACTCATTCTTAATCTTTCTTATATCCTTTTGTAAGGATGATGTGTATGTTGCAGTTGGAGTCCCACCAACACCATCTAAGTTATCACTTTGACTTTGAAAAAGTTCAATCTTTTGTAATTTTCTTTTAAAATTTACAATTCTATCCTCGACAGAACTAAACCTAACAAAGTTATCAAAGTTATCATATTCTATACCATCCAATTCCACACTATCAAGAAAACTACCACTAACAAGTTCATTTTCTATAATCTCTGAAAGAGTGCTATTGGATGTGACTAATTCATTATATGTTTTAAAATTTGTATCTCGTTCACGAAAATAGTTATGTGTATTATCTGAAGTATCCCATTTTGGATTTCTAAGAACAACATCTTCTATAGATTCATCAACAAAATCTAATAATTTTACATTTTCCTCATAAGGTGATGACATCTCTGTAGTGACATATACCATCTCACCCGGCTGAACATCAGGTGATAAAGGTTGGTATAGTTTGTAAGTAACTCCATAAGGATACTCAGGATAAGCTTCTAAATCTTCCTTACGATTTACTATTAAAGCACGACCACTTTCACCTATCCTAAGAAATGTATGTAAGTTTTGTGGAGCTCCCCATTCTACATACCAATTATTGAATTTTGTTTCTAAGTTTACTTGTGTTGGGCCTATATGATTAGCTTCAGTAGCACCTTGACTCCAAGTTTTTCTAACAGTTACCGCGTCTTGATTATGTACCTCAACAATTTCAGATTCGAAATCCTCGTAAATTGGGACTTCTCTTGTTTGACTGGTTGGAGATAGTAGTGTGGCCTGTGGCCCGAAGTTAACCCATGTACCAGGTGGTTCCTTCCAAACTAATAAGTTACCCTCATCGTCAATTATTTGTTGACCATCAAACTCAGGTACTTCAGTAGCGGCTATTTCTGCTGCTGACCTTCCTGCTATTCTATTTGGTGGAACTAAATCTAATCCAAAGTCACCAGCTGCCTGTTGTTCAGGTGTTGTATCTCTGTTCTTTCTTAAGAATACTATAGCACCACCAATTACGGCGGCTCCTAATGCTCCAAGTGCTAATAATGGAGCTAAATCTTTTAACTTGTCAAGTAAATCACCAAGACTTGGAAACTTTCCAAGACCTTTTGGTTTTTCAGGTTTTGGTCTACCACTGCCGGCACTTCCTCCACCACCAGCACCACCTCCGCCGGCTGGGTCTGTTCCATCACCACATGCAGCCATCTTTGGTATTGTTCTCTCGTCTTCGAGTCCCCAATATATAATTCGTTTATTTTTCATTACTGACCCGACTCTACTTTGGTGTAAAATGTTCTACTACCATTTAAAAATATATCTGCCAAATCTCCAGCATCAGGCTGTGGAGTGAAAGATGGTATCGTGAAATTAGCGTCATCGAAAAAACCAACAAATTCATTTACACTTCCCATACCCTCACCTTTAAACGATACTATCTGAGCTGCATCAAATGGTTTTTGTATTTGGTCTGAATCAGTCGTACTCGTATAGTTATCACCTTGAAACGCGACCAAACTTCCTGCTGTACCCGAAGCTATTGGACTGTTTACAATCGTGATGACAAAAGGTCCTGAATCATCATCATCATTGTCTTGTGGTGGGTCATCATCATCACTTTCTCCTTGATTACCCCCTTCGTCATCTTGACCATAGAAACCTAATGTTCCTACAATTCCTGGTGAATCCGCAGTCAATGTTTCATCCAAACTTGGTGGGGTGGTATTTGTAAATGTACCACCACCGAGATTAGGTCCTACAGGTATTTGATTAATCAATATGGAGTACAATGAAACATCCGATCCTGACTCTAATCCCTTTAAATTTCTCAATAGATTCAAATTGTAAGAACTTGTAACCCATCTTCTATATCCATCTTGAACATACCATCTTGTTGATGTGGTTGCTTGTTGACCAGGTTGTGATTGTGGAATACCTTGAGGAGAAATCGTAGATCCATCCCATCTGATAATCTTTCCGTTGAATACACTATCTATTTCTTCATCTTCAGTTGATGTTTGATTTGTTGGAAGTGATGTATCTAATATACCAACCACTCTACCAGTAGGAGTTCTAAGTTCACTTATCTCCTCTGAAAAATTTGGTGTAAACACATAAACTGATGGAGTATAATTTCCATCTGCATCATATTCATGAGTGGCATTAGAATTTGTTGTAGCTTCTTCTTTGTGACCACAACCAAATTCCCAATAAAATTGAACAGCGTTTATACTTGGATTAAAAATACCACCATCTTTTGTTTTTAATTGAAAATCCACAACCCTTGTATCTGGTGTTTTTATAATTTCAATATATAATTCAGGTATAGGTTGTTCCACATCAAAGGATGAATTTTCCTTCACATCAGGTTGTGATGTATAATCTGTGATATAAGCATTTTTGACTACAAGTTTACCTCTTCTCATGGTTTGAGTGAAACCACCATCAACATTTTCAATTCTTGAATTGAATTCAACCCTACTACTATCGGGTCCTGTAAAACTAACTTCCCCACCAGTATCACCCTCTAAATTTGCTAAAACATCTTGTGGGTCTTGTCCACTCATAATGGCTTCTTGTATAGCTGCTTGAATTTCAGCGTTACTTGGTTGGGTCGTTTTGATAGACCTATAGGTATTTGTATCTACTGCTAGATTTCTAAAATTATCGTTATACTTTTGATTGTTTATAATCTGAGGTATTATTCTGACCTCAGTTCTATCACCTGATATCGATTCTATTTTATATTTGAATTCTTTAATATCAAGTGGTTGTGGGTCACCATCCGTAGGTGGTACTAATCCAATAAAAGCCTGTCCATCATCATCCAAGTAAAAATCACCCATTGGTACACCTGTCAATTCAGGATTTCCACTATGGATTATACCAGCATTACCATCCACGGTTTTTGTCAAAACCACTTCATCTGCGTCACCAGCTTTTGGTCTGATAAAATAATATTTTACTTTATAACTTCCACGATTATAACCAGCGTCTCTTAAATCTTGACCAATATTTAATATTATCTTACCATCTTCAAGAGTATAATTTATAGATTTTTTTCTTTCCTTAAAGTTATCATTGATATCATATATTTGATATTCAACATAGTCTTGAGATGCACCAAACGGTGGATAGAGTTCTCCATCAAGTCCTAATACTTCTTTGGATTCTTTTTTTAACTCTTGATAATCTTCCTGTAATAAATCAGATTGTATTCTCATAATTCTTTAAATTCTCTATCAAGTACTTGGTTCCAATAAGGGTCATAAACATATGTTGTTGTCTTGGATTCTATCTTAATAAGTTGGTCTGGATCCTTTAGATTCATATTTTGTTCATATGGATCCTCAACGGCTACAAAAAAACCAGCATCATTTCTCAATGGTGCAGTATCTTCATTTATAATCTGATTACCATCTTCCGTTACAATTACTCCACCACCACTCAACTTTCGTTTCTGTTCTAATTCATTCAGATATTGTGTTCTATCTTGTTCTTTTAATCTTTGATAGTATTCACTTTTTTGTAATTCTTCTTTTGTTAAAGGCATTTTACTTCACCACTTTAAATGATGGTAGATATGTAAAGTACTGAATGGTTTCATCAGTTGTTCCACTACCACTTACAACTTTATACTCCACTCTATAAAATCTATCTGCTAATAAAGGTTTCATATCTAAATTAAAGAAGTTTCCAGTTGAATCGCAACTCACTACTGAACCACTTCCATAAGGTATGACAATATCATCGGTATATGCATCTACCACTTGATAATATGTACTTCCACTCGGTAAATACTTAGCAGTATTATATCCAGTCGAATATCCTGCTGTTGCAGAAAAAGTTTTTTCGGGATACAATGGTCTACCAACGATTCTAAATTTTACCTTTGAACCTTCTTTATATGAATCTCTTTGACTTCTTGGATACAATCTTGCATCTTCTAATTCTATGTTTGTTAAGGCTTCCAATGAACCAGTAGTCCAAACTGAATCATCCCAAACCGCCTCTAATTTTGGTTGATAAATCGTATGTGTCTCACGACTAAAAAATGAGAAGGTTCCCATTGATATTGAACTACCCTCGTCAAGAGTTGCATCAGTATTACCAATACTACCACTTCTCTTGACCATGAATCCTTCATTTGGTACATCACCATGAACCCAATTCCAAACAATACTTGTGACATCCATTCTTACATCACTTGGTTCATTATTGAAAGATTGACTTGCTTCATATTGGTTGTACCAAGTTCCACCCGAACCAGTCATCAAACTACTCCACATAGTTTTATCAGTACCATTATCTTTGTAATTCCAACTAGCACCATTAGTAATAATAGGATTATTATCTTCTTTTCCAAATCCCATGTCCCAAGATTGACTTACAGGATAAGCATATAAGTTTTGATTTACATTAAGACCACGAGAATTAGCATCGTATAAATTTAAATAAAATTTTGTATAAGAACTTGAAGGAATCAACCCACTTGATATTGAGGATGATATATATGTTGTATCAAATTTGATTAATGTTCTACTGACACCCTGAACGACTCCAGCAGAACTAACATCTTTTACTACTTCTAAAATTTCATCAATACCTGTGTTCTGACTTCCACTTCTTGAGTAGAGTACAGCATCCTTTTCAGCGTATTCAAAATAATGCATTTACCTCTCCTATAATTGATTACCAGTAGAGTCACCAATAGCCCGACCTTCAATATCAGTATTTGGATATTTTAATTCAAAAATACTTGGGTCGAGTGATGGGTAAACTATACCATCTTTGGTTGCATAGTTTATATCGTAAATATTACCTGAGTAACCTTCAGAAGAAGAGAATTTATTTGTTATCAATACTGGTAATTGTTTAGGATTATCTTGGGTTGGTGGAACAATAGCACCTACACCATCCACGATAGACAATTGATAAGCCAATTCTTGTAGTATGATAGGTTGATTTATTTGCCACCTATCGATGTTGAAAAACTCTCTCACTTTTTCTATACATTTTATTGTAACTTCATCTTTATTGAATCCTGTTCTGGCTATAAAATTAAACTTCACACCAATGTTTATTATAAATGCGTTCTTAATATTTATCGCGTCCGTGACAAGACGATACTGTGATAAATGTGTTTTAATATTTTCTTTTACGGCTAAATTTAATTGTGTCAATCTTCTATTACCATCAAACGCTAAACAATATAAATTAAGTGCATTTGGATTTGGTAATCTATTACTACTTGCCACATCTTGTGCCTTAACATCAGTAAATCTTTCATCTACGAATATATTCGTTGATACTTCTTTCTGAAATGCTGGAAGATTTAATTGTTCATCTTGAACAATGTATGCCTTTGCTACCGCTCCAAACTTAGGTGGTAAAGAATAAACTCTTGTTATGTAGTCTTCTTTGGTAACAGCTCTTCCTTGTGATTGAAAATAAGCTAATGCATTTTGTTTCAAATCAACTATACTTTCAGCTCCTTTTGCACCACTTGTAGGACTCGGATTTGTTACTCCAATTGAATCAGTAACAATCTCAACTACACCCGAATCGAGACCTGTCGTGTCAAGATTATATTGAAAATCTGTTAAAGATGTTATAGAATCTGATGTAACATTATCTGATATACCCCCACCATGAGCATACTTAATAGTCAAGGTAGTGTTAGATGGTGACTGTCCATATGCCTTAGTTTGTAAAAAATTTGAAGGATCAAAGTATGTATCAAGATATGATGGACTTCCTGGTAAAGCAGAACCAACATTGTTAGGGTTTGGTATAATTTCTTCATCAGGATTATCACTTATACCACTACCAAATCTCAACTCAGTTTTTCCATCACCACGAATAAATGTTGTGAATCTTCTTGGAGTCTTAAGTAATTTTAACAGATAAGGTGCCTCATCACTATACTGAGATAATTCAGGATTATTAGCAGCTGTATTTCTAACATCATCAAAAACTGTGTCTTGTGCAAGAAACGGAACTTCTTTCCAAATATTACCATCACTATCGGTACAAGATATTATTTCTAATATATTACCTTGACCTAATAGTATTCTTGGATACTTTTCAGCATTTCCAAATACAAAAGATTCTTCCGATACATTTCCACTAACAACTCTAACTGATTTTCTGAGTAGATAATATGTTACTTCATTTGAACCATCGACTTCATAAGTAGTAACCGTTGTTGGGTCGAATGAACTTGAATATGAAAAATTTACATTTTCTCTGATTCTAAAAGTTACACCACCTGTAGACTCAACAAGACTTCCCTCATTGACTTGGAGTGCGTAATTAAAATTAGGTTTATTGTTTGCACCACTACCAACAGAAGGTACTGTTTGAAATATGTCTACGGAACCAAATGAAGCAGTTGACAATTTTGGTTTATAACCAAATGATTGTGCCATCTCATATAATGTCGCTTGGTCTGTAGCATATGCTAATAATTGTTCTTTAAATTGACTATCAATATAGTATGACAAAACATCACCAACATAGGATGCCATTTCGATAAACATCATACCAGGTGATGATTCGTTAAAATCATTATAGGTATTTGGATAGTATTGTTTAGCAAACTCTATCAAATCATTTCTAAACGAACTGAAATCTTTGTTTAAGTATCGTACTTCTTTTTGTACATTTGCCATTTAAGTCTCCTAATAATTACCTATATCAAAATTCAATGATACACTATCGTGAACATCAGGTTGAATAGTTAATGAGAATTCTATTTCTATAATTAGTTGGTTTGGGTTTTCTTCACCTCTTGCAACATTTAAATTTGATATCAACACATGAGGTAACCATTGTGCCATAGCTTCTTCAATTGTAGATTTGACATCTTCAAGTAATGAATCACTCATTGGTTCGAATAATATCTGTAACAGACCACAACCAAATTCAGGCTGTCCAAGTCTTTCACCCTTGTTAGTCAAAAGTAAATTTCTAATATTACTGCTAGTTTGAGAAAGTGTTGTAGATGTACCAGGAAAAAATCCACTACCATCAATATGATTCATTGGTAATGGAATTCCAATTTTAACATCATCATCTAAATCTTTTTCTAATACTGACAACTATTTTCTCCTATGGACGATAATGACCATCTTTCTTTTTATTTATTGCCTTCCTCAAACCACTATAATCTCTTGTGAGTGCGTTTACAACATCTTCACCTACTTGTTCAGAACTTACACCTTGTGCTTTCAATGATTCAACTGCTCCAACTTGTCTTCTCTTTTCTTTACCTTGTTCTGTATTTGCCATCATTGGATTTCCACCCATCAATTCATGTACTCTATCGGATGTATAAGTTCCACCACCCATTGTTGGATATTCAGAATCACCTTGTGGAATACCACCAGCCGTTTCGTTCAAGATTTTATTGAGAGATTCATTCTTCGTATATTCTTTATACTCTCTTTTCTTGGGTTTGGGTTGTGAGTATTCTTGTTCTGCTATTTGAGTTAAAGAGGATGAGATTTCATCTTTTTCTACGGAACGATTTGCTAAAGCTTTCTTTCCTTCATTAATAAATATCTCATTTACCTGTTTATTAACTTCTTTACGAACTAATCTCTCTATTATCTTTATTAGTTCTTGTTTTTTCATTTTAGACTCCTATTCTAAATTATTGTACTGGTAATTACACCGGGTAATACAGCTCCAGCTGCTGTATGTATTACTGCTCCACTAAAAAGTGTACCCAAAAATGACGCGGTAATTATAGTAGCCATACTATCACATACATCTTCAATACTACCACCACCCATTCCAACTGCTACAGCTGGTGCTAATATCGGTGGTATTGACATTACACTAGCTCCTGTGGCTGATTTAATTGTTGGATTACCAAAACTTATCATGAGTGCTGCTGCCGACACGATACCAGTTGTAATCTGTGTCATCGTTGGGTCTTCCAAATTAAAACTACCCAATATTGCTCCCTTCAATGGTGCTTTAGCTCCATCAATACCCGAAACTTTTAACGGAGTACCTAACGATGTTGGGTCAGGTACAGGAACAGCTGGTGGTGCAGGAATTAATGCTGGACTACCAATCGGTACTATTTCTGCGTCCTTCATGAAATCAATAATGGCAGTTGCCATTCCATCTGCTGATTCTGATTTAGACGAACCACCATCCTTAGCCAGTTTACTATAATTATCAATCAATCCTTGTTTAAGTTTATTTTTGTCCAGTGCCATTATTCAACTCGTGTCAATATATCACAAATCTGTGCCCTTACCATTTCTACATTAGCCTGTTTGAAAGTATCTACTAATGCTTGATTCGGTGGGCCACTACTAATTGGGCCACTTGGGCCGGCACCAGTAGCTATTGCTGAAAAACTCATAACGGTATCTATTAATGCTTCTTGAGATGCTAACATTAAATCTAATATTTCTGTTAACTTCTCACCGAATACTAAATGTTGTTCTTTGACATCATCACGACCTTTAACATAAATTACTGCTTCATCTTTACTACCACCAATTTTAAAGTAACTTCCATTATCAGTATACAATCCAGCACAATCATCAAGGTGAACATTAGCACCTTTACAACTTTCTAAATGTGCTTTATCATCAAGAGTCAAGAAAGACGGACATTCACTTGATAAATAAATTTTATCAGAACCACCCTCTTCTCCACCTTGACCTAAATCTAATCTTGAATTACCAGGTGTTATCAAACTAATACCACCAGGTACCATACTCATATTTGTAGCACCACCTGAATTCATTTGTACACCATTATCAGAATCAACACTAAAAGAACCTTGTGTAGAAAAACCGATACCTTTTGATGAGAATCCTAATAATTTTCCATCTTTACTATTCCAAGTTATTCTATCAGAATTAATCGTGATTTGTTTTCCACCACGATTTGGTTGGTCATCTCCATGTTCACTTGTCATATATTTATGACTTGTCGCATTTGTATTAGAAATATCCAACATAACTTTTTGGTCTGTTGTCATCCAAACACTTGATGCATCTTCATTAATATCTTCTTCAACAGGTTCTAAAAATGCCAATCCTATATCTTCTCTTTGTCCTGTCCTTATTAAAATGTTAGGAGAATCTTGTTTTGAATCTCCATCCTCGAATGAATCAGGTACAATATTACTTCCAAATCTTATAGAATGTCCAAACCTACCTTGAAATGTTATATCACCCTCATATGGTTTTATCTGACGAATATCTTCATCGAATCCATACTCAGAGTTTACTTCAAAATTGTTATAAATAAAATTATCTTCTTTTTGTTTATCAGTTTGAACCCCACTTTGACCTGGTCTTATTCCCGCGTTAACACTCTGAGGTTGTAAGTTTACCACTTGATAAAAGTGTACATCCGAATATGTTTGGGTAATTACCAATTCGTTTCGAAGAGGCATTTTTGTTTGATTTGGATTTATTGGGAAGTAAGTATCTAATTCATCTATAGGTACATTTTTATCAGAAGTTTTATTTCTTGCCTTTATGGCTCCCCAAAGTCGATAATCTTTATTACCATCTGGTCCTTGAGGCAGTTTATCTTCTGTATCGTATACTAATAAAACTTCAGCAATTTCTAATTCGTAGAATTCCCATTCATTTGGTGAATTGGTTTCTCTATTAATTTTATTAGATACTGCAGCATTAGTAGGTAAGCCACCACTCGTTTTATCAAACTGTTTTTTCGTCTGTGAAGTTGACGAGTAGTTGGAGTTTTTTCCCCATCTAGCCATTTAATTTCCTTTGACTTCTTCTATATCTTGTGTTATTTCGTCTGTTTTTGATTGTAAATCAACTACAACATCATCAATACTTTTAAGTAATTGTTCCTTTTCTCTATCAGATAATCCAAACTCAGCTTCAGAACCACCTTTATTTTCGTTGGCTATGATTCTTTGAACAATACCAGCAAGTTTAACGAGTTGTTCATCATTCTTTACATTTATTTCTAAATACTCTTTAATCATTGGGATTAGTTGAACGGCCATATCCCCATCCTTGATGAAACTCGTAACTTCCTTAACCAATACTTCTAATTGGTTCTTATTATGTTTGGAATTATTATATATATCTTCAAAAAGTGATGATAGTGATTTACCTTTAAACAATTCGTATTCAGTTGACATAATACTTCCTATGTTATTTGGTACAATAATTCATAAATAAATAGTATAAAACCACAAATTGAGTCATATATATTGGCAATATAAAGTTTTATAGGATTAATATTTATATATACTCGGGCATTCCGTCTGAGTACAGAACTGAGGAAGTTAAATATCCCTTTTCTGTTTAGTGATAAGAAACAAACAACGGGAGAAAACAACAATGAAGGAAATCATAACACTCGTCAAGGGATGGGTAGATGATTTAGCTCATCTACTGATGTCCTTTGTAGCCATAGGAGCTATATCCGAAGTAATCTTCGGTACTGGTGTCTTTGGCGTTAATGTTATTGGTAACCTAACACTAATCATAAATAAATTCGGCGAATCCGGTTTCGCTGGGTTAGTCGCTTTATTGGTGTTAGTGGGTTTATTCCGTAAATAGCTATTATCGGTGCACAGAAAAGGGGGAAGTAATTCCCCCTTTTTTTTGCCTGTTTTTGGTTAATTGTAAACTATTTATAAGTGATTGATTCTAATACGGAATCAATATAACGCGTTGTTACAGGAGTTAATCATGAAAACTATACTCACAGGTATACTTTCTCTATTTATCTTTTTTGGTTCTGTCCCTACTGCATATGCTTCATCTGATATGAACAATATGGCTGGTATGGAAGAAGTGAAGAAGAAAAAGAAGAAAGGTAAAAAAATCGGTGGTTCTAAAGGCAAGAAAAAGAAGAAAGGTTTCTTCTCAAAGGTCTTTGGGAGCAAGTAGAAAGGCATAAATGAAAAACATTGTATTAGTATTTTTTCTAACATCAATAGGATTTGGACAACTGACTGAAACTGATATTGAAGCAAATCGAGATATGATAAGACATCATTTCGAAGATAATCTTTATCAAGAAAATGAACTTTACGCTAGATTGGATATGGACGACATAAAGAAGAAAAAGAAGAAAAAAGGCAAGAAGCTTAAAGGTAAGGAAAAGGGTAAAAAAGGTTCATGGGGAATCTTTAAATCCAAGTGGAAAAAGAAAAAACCAAATTAATGTTAAAACAAAAAGGGGAATGAAAATTCCCCTTTTTTTTATTTAATTATTTAAAAACAATTGGTAAGTGATATTTGACTTTTACTGGTCTTCCATTTTGTAATGCTGGTATGTACTTTGATTGTTTGACTTTATCAATAACTACATCGTTTAATTGCACATTAAATGTATCTACAATATATGGTTCTTCAACATTCCCACTTTCATCAATAAAAAAGTCTACTGATATTTTTCCAACTGGTGGAATAAGACCAATGTAACTTTTTACATCTTCATAGGTTAATTCGAAAGGAATTACTGGTTGTGGAAATTGTTGATTCTCTTGAAACGAGTTTTGGGCTATCAACGAGCCCATTAACATCAAACATATTAAGGCTCTCATCGGTTTCTCCTTTATTTAGTGATAAGATTATTTATTGTCGCTTTAAAAACTAAAACTTATCCTTAGTCTTCGTACATAAATATAATCTACTTGTCGGAAAAATCCGTTAGTTTTCTGTTAGATTTAATTTTTTTGAAATAAAACCAAAATTTTTTTTGTATATGTGCACATAATATTCCAGCTACATTATATTGTAAATCGTGTAGTGAAAATCCACCATGTTTTCGATAACGAAATCCTTGATAAGTTTCCCACCCAAGACCAACAAAAAAAGCAAACCACATTGCATCATATTCATTTTTTGAAGTATCTTGTAAAACCAACCCTTGATAGTAAAGACCAGCACTAACCATGGCATGTGCAGTCTTATCTATTTCAAGATTAAAATTATCCTCCGTGAATTTGAAGGGATGTGAATATAAGGATGTAACCATTAGTAACAACAATAATATCCTCAATGTATTTCTCTCTCATCGGTATGTGTACCAATAAATATTAAGAATACTTTTTAATTTTGAACTCTAATTGTGTTATTAGTTGATTTATTTTTTCTAATTTAGGATGGTCAGGATTGACCTCAATTAATTTTTCTTTTTTGATTTGTAACTTACCATATGCTTTTTGTAAATCAATTAGAGCAAGACCTTTCATACTTCTTCTGTAATATAGATGGTCAAGTGCTTCATCTTCTGCTTCTGCTCCACGAACACCTGCTACGGCGGTTATCTGTTCTACTTCTCCATATATGGTGTCTTCAATATCTTGTATTTCTTCCCATACAGTATTTTCCCACATAGCATCTAAATCCAAATTATCTATTTCTGCTAATGCTTCCTGTGTATCTATACTATCTTGTTCGGCCTGGTTTATTTTTCTGATTCTTTCTCTTTCAGCAAACTCTCTATCTAAATTTACGGTAAGAATTGAATCACATTCGGATAACCATCCACCATAACCTTTCCAAGCTGGTGAACCTTTATAATCTCTGTATTCTGTATCATCACAATCTTGTCCGTAGGCCTTACCTCGTTTAAATTCAGATGTTCTTGTAATACCCTGGTCTGTAAAGACTTGTTCGTCTACCTGTGAATATATAACACTTACTAATACAAATGGTAAGTATCTCATTTTTTTCTCTGTTGTTCAATTCTTTTTTTCTTCTTGTATTTCTTTATTGTTTGTTTCTCATCCAATTCCCATATCAAACAAACACCTAAACAAATAATGAAAAGAGGTGCCCAACTCATAATACTTGTATCTCGGTTCCGATACCTCTCTTATCATATTGTGTTCCAACTACTATCGTATAAAAACCTGGTTCTATGTTAGATGACCATTCCGTTCTATATAATTTCCATGTATATGTTTCTATTCTTTTTCTTCCATCCCTATGAGGACTCAATGAGATAGGAGTTTGATGTACATTCTTTCCATTTTCATCAAACATGAACAGCTTAGTTTCTTTTCTCTTTACTTCGTATCTGACCTTTACACAAGGACCACCTTCTCTATCATATGCTAACCAAGCTACAATTGGATGTTCATCGAAATCTACTAATGATGGGGTTACTACTTTGGGTTTAGAATCCTTTTCAGGTGCGAATATCACATATGCAAAACATATAAAGATTCCACCATACAAAAGTAATTCTTTTATTTGATTACTCATATTATTGTGCTATATATCTAATTGGTTCCTCAG
>Ga0115012_10001000_pt1 | contig 16231 bp, 12 predicted proteins | sample TroAtlMetagenome_FD_88706 | JGI IMG/M metagenome (GOLD analysis project Ga0115012, IMG submission 88706) | Marine eukaryotic phytoplankton communities from Atlantic Ocean - Tropical Atlantic ANT10 Metagenome | ecosystem: Environmental > Aquatic > Marine > Oceanic | place: Tropical Atlantic...
GAGAGGCCTCAATTCTCAAGTGCTGGCGAAGGTGCAGTGGGCGACACCTACGTCGCTGATGGCGAGGAGGGGCAGCTCCTCGACCGCAAGCCAGATGGGTCGTCTTGGGTGTGGATGGCGAGCGGCAGTATCGCGGTCGTGACCGACTAAAATCTCGACGCGCGCAAACAATCCCGCCCGCAGATGTATTCGTCTCGTAGAATGGCAAACCGGAGGTGTGGACTTGAAGCCACTCATGCTCGCAGTGTTGGCCATCGCTTGTGCGGGGAGTGAGAGCCCCCGCCAGCCCACGGATGCCTCACCACAGGAGCCTGATGCACCAGACGCCATCACCCCCTGGGAGTATGCCGGAACACCCAGCACACCACAGTTCGATCAAGTCCTGGTCGAAGAGGCGATTCAAGCCGCACTCAGCGAGGTGCTTAACCTCACGGGCTCTGCCCCCCTCGACGCGTACTCGTCCCTCATGGGTACTGCGGACGACTACTGTCCGTACTACAGCGAGCTAGACGGTAGCGTCTACTGGTACGGCGGCTGCGAGACCAGCGAGGGTGTCAGCTACCAGGGCTACTCGTTCTACGAGTACTACGATGACGCACCCCTCTTCGGTGAGGGATCCTCCATCTCAGGTCCGATTCTCAATACCCAAGGCACGATAATTCTCGACGACGGGACCCGCTTCGACATGGGCGGCAGCACGTACACATTCGAGGGACCCACCTCGGACAATATGTATGCCTGGAGTACCGGCGTCACGGGCACCTTTGGGTGGACCGGTCGTGAGGATGACGAGACCTGGATGGGTGGTCCGGTGAAGCCCACCATCGAGACCGTTGCGTACCTCTGGGATATCGACGGGATGGGTCGCTATAGGGCTGTCTCATCCACCGCTGGTCTGACCGGTCTCGCGTCCGCTTGGAACACCGTCTTCCTGTCGGGACTGACATCCATGGATGACCTTGGCGGATACTGGCCCTGCCCGGAGGAGGCCGCCGGGAGCATCAGCGTCCGCTCCAGCGAAGGGCACTGGTTCGAGGTCGTCTACGACGTCGAGCAGGATGAAGCAGACGGGAGCTGGTCCATCGCACCAGGCCTGTGTGACGGCTGCGGGCAGGCATACATCGACGGGGTGGAAGTCGGCGAGGCATGCAGCGATTTCTCGATCCTGCGTGACTGGGGAGACCAGCCGTGGTGATGCTTGCCCTCATGCTTGCCTGTGGGTCATCCGACCCTGCAGTCGTGGCCCCCTCCACCTCGGCAGTCAACCCCATCGACATGCTGACTCGGGTCTCGATGGACGTCCGTGGTATCCGCCCGAGCGTCGCCGATGTAGACAACATTCTGGCAGATCCCGACGCACTCGATGACCTCATCGACGACTACCTCAGCGACGCGCGATTTCCCGAGCGTGTCATGGACCTATACAGCGAAATTTATCTGACTCAGGCCGAAGTCTTCTCCGTCCAGCCGGCGTCGTTTAGCTTTGATGATGGTGTGAGCGGCTTCGAGTACGCCCAATCAATCGGCGAAGAGCCCTTGCGCATCCTGGCCACCGTCGCTGCAGAGGACCTGCCCTACACCGACATCGTCACGGCCGACTGGACGATGCACAACCCCGTCCTCGCCCAGATGTACCCCACCGACTACCCAGCGGACGGACTCGGCTGGCAGAAGTCTCACTACACCGATGGGCGACCCACCGCGGGAGTCCTGAGCACGAATGGAATGTGGTGGCGCTACGGCTCGACGACGTCCAACCTCAACCGCAAGCGTGCAAACCAAGTCAGCCGAATCTTTCTCTGCAACGACTACCTGACTCGCCCCATCGAGTTCGATCGGGACGTCAACCTCTTGGATGAGGAGGCCGTCAGCGACGCCATACAGAACGACCCGGGCTGCGTCGCCTGCCACGTGAGCCTCGACCCGCTCGCGAGCTACCTCTACGGGTTCTGGTACATCGACGACACCAGCGCGGGTGACACCACGCACTACCACCCCGAGCGCGAGCTCCTCTTCCAGCGCTTCGACGTCCCCGAGCCTGCCTACTACGGCCAGGCTGGCGGCAACCTGAGCGACCTCGGCCAACACATCGCAGGAGACCCCCGGTTTATCGAGTGCGCGGTCGAGCAAGCCTACACTCGCCTGATGGGACGAGATGCATTGCTCACAGATGGCGATGCGTTGGCCATCCATCGTGAGGCCTTCCTCGCTGGAGGCCTCACGCTGAGGGCGCTGTTTCGCTCCATCTTGAGCCACCCGCGGTATCGATCGGCTGCAGAAGCACCCAGCGGGTTCGTGACGAAGAAGATGGCGACCGCCAGCCTCATGGCGAGCCAGATTGAAGCCCTGACTGGCTTCGCATGGACACAGTCCGGTGTGGAGATGATGGCGTCGGACCAGGTCGGAGTCGGCAACCTGGCGGGTCGTGCTGATGGGTACCGGATGGTGCGAGACAGCCGCTCTCCCAACGCAACCATGCTCCTGGTCTCGGCTCGCTTGGCGGAGGCCGCAGCCGCGCACGTCATCGTGACGGAGGCCCCGCAAGCACCCGCTCAGCGTACGCTCTTCACGGAGGTGACGTTCACCGAGTCACCTCGAACCGACACATCCACCATGGCCGCCCAGATCCAGCGACTGCACAAGGCCGTCCTTGGCCGCGCTGTGGCCCCTGATGGCGAAGAAGTTGAGGCGAATCTTGCGCTGTGGCAGGAGCTCTACGAGGCCACAGACGACCCCTATGTGGCTTGGGGAGGTGTTCTGATTGCACTCCTCCGTGACCCCGAATTCTTGTTGTACTGAGGCCGCACCATGAACAGACGCACATTCATGAGATCTGCCGCCGCCACCATCGCGGCGCTGGGGATGCCGATCGCCCCAGCGATGGCCAGCATGCCGACCTCGAACCGCAAGCTCATCCTTGTCTTTGTACAAGGCGGATGGGACATCACTCGAGTATTCGGCGACGGCTTTGATCACACGGGCGTGGACATGGAGCCCGATTCAGAGCGAGACCAGGCCGGCAACATCGGCTTCATCGCGCACGCCACACGACCGAGCGTCTCGAGCTTCATGGCCGCCAACCACGAGCGCATGCTGGTCCTCAACGGTGTGATGGTTCGCTCGATCGCACACGAAATCTGTACGACCATCGCGCTGACCGGAGACACCTCGGGCCTGATGGCGGATTGGCCCGCGATCGCCGGCAGCGAGATGGCCGACACATTCACGCTTCCACACCTCGTGCTGGGTGGGCCCAACTTCGCCGGAGATGTGGGCACAGCTGTTGCGCGTTCTGGCTCAGCCGGGCAGCTCGAGGGGCTACTCAGTGGCCAGATACTGGCGCAGGCGGATGGCGGCGTACCGCTGGTGCCTCGACCCGCACTCGGCATCATTGACCGCTACCTGGCGAGGCGCTCAGCCGCCCGAGTACTCAGCGCCAGCGAGGGCCTGGACCACACCCTCGCGACAGCCTACGACGATGCCCTCAGCCGGGCGACGGAGCTTCAAGATTACCGCTACGTGATGGACTTCACCGCCTCCACCGATCTGGGCAGTCAAGCGGCCGTCGGGGTGAATGCGCTCACGCTCGGCCTCAGTCGCTGCATCACCATGGGGCACTCTGGGGGCGGCATCAATGGCTGGGACACCCACTCTCAGAATGATGACCAACAAGCGCCCCTCTGGGAGAACTTGTTCAGCGGGCTGAACCAGCTCATGGCGCTGCTTCAGACAACGCCCGGTACCGTCGCGCCGACCTTGGCAGAGGAGACCACTGTCGTGGTGATGTCCGAGATGGGACGGACACCGGCCCTGAACACGAACCTCGGCAAAGATCACTGGCCGTTCACGAGCGTCATGGTCGTCGGCGATGGCTTCACAGGGAATCGCGTGGTCGGCGGCTTCGACAGCGGGTGGATGGGTCAGCCCCTCGATTTCACGTCTGGGGACATCAGCAGCAGCGGTCGTCTCCTGACCGTCGAGGCTGTGGGCGCGACCCTGCTCGAGCATCTGGGTGTGGACCCGTTCGAGCACGTGACCGGCACAGACCCGCTCCTTGGTGTGCTCACATGATGTGGGTCATCGCACTCCTCGCCTGCGGTGGATCGGAGGCCATAGATACAGGCTCCTACGCGTCGTCGATCGGACCATGCGACGACGTTCCCGTCTTGACGTGGGAGAACTTTGGCGAGGGTTTCCTGCGCGAGAATTGCGAGTCCTGTCACGCACAGGCTGCCCCCTATCGTTCGTCGGCTGAGACTCCCCCACCAACCTCAATACACTTCGGAGACAAAGACACTGCCCTGGCACTCCGTGATCAAATCCTCGACTCGGCCGGTGGCGACACACCGCGCATGCCGCCGCGCGGGGGCGTAGACGCTGAAGAGCGGGAGAAGCTCAACATCTGGCTTCGGTGCTGGGAGGGAGAATGAGCATCCTGAGCGCCGTCCTCCTACCGCTACTGATCGGCTGCACCGATAAGGAGTCGGTCAACGAGGTCGATCCCGGCTCTACAGAGACCGGCCCCTACGTGGTCCCACCGGGTGACGACGTCCTGCCTGAGCTGAATGAGGGCGCGCTGGCGGCAGGTATCGAAGAGGCACTGATTGAACTACTCGCCTTTGACCTCGCTCCGATTACGGCGGGCTACCAAGCGATCATGAGTGAAGCGGAAGACGGCTGTCCGATCTGGGCCAGCAGCGACGGAACGCCGTACTGGACAGCCAGCTGCACGACCTCAGGTGGCGCCAGCTTTGACGGGTATGGCGCTTCAATCGATTATTCAGAGGTCGCCTCAGAGGATGGCATGACCTACACGGGTCACCTGTTCAACTCCGTCTCTGAAGTGACCACAGCCGGCGGCGAGACCTTCATCGGCGGAGGCATCGCCTACGCCATCCACGGTACAAACGGAGCCGGCTACACCGTCTCAAACATCGGGACGACCAGCGGCTTCGACTGGACTGGACCCGATGCCGAAGAGAGCTGGCTCAGGTCGGACACTGCGCTCGACTTCGACGCCACCCAGGTGACGGCTGAGGGCTACCAGTTCCTCACCGTGCAAGGAACCATCGCAGGGCTCGACACGGTTCAAGCTGTGGTCTTCAATGAATTCACTGCCGTCGATCACGCCGGCCGCATCGAAGGGTGTGAGCGCGAGCCGCACGGCTCGGTGGCGATCCTGACCCTGGACGGAGACTGGCTGGACCTCGAGTTCGACGGAATCGATGGAGAGGGCAATGTCGATCCGCAGGTGGGCTGCGACGGCTGCACCACCGCATGGTTCGAAGGCCATCCACTCGGCGAGATTTGCATCAATGCTTCAGCCGCCTACGACTGGGCGCTGTGAGGACCAGCCTCAGGACACCCGCCAGATCCTCCTACCCGAGCCACCGCTCCCGACCACAAAGCGAATCGAGCGTCGGCATCGCGGACATCGGCCCTCATAGGCCGTTCCTGCACGATTGAGGTAGACACGATTGTAGACCCGGCAGCAGTCAAACATGATGCCCAAGAACGACCGTGCCTTCTCCGGTTTGGTGGATTTCATAGCCCTCCTATCGGACTCGTTTGCCCACCCTTGAGCGAGAGCCGCTACGATAGGGCGATGCGACTCTTGATCGCCAGCTTCCTGCTTCTCACGGTCTCTGGTTCGGCCTCTGCGTTGGACCCACTGCCACAAGAAGATGTTCAACAAGAGACACCTGCAAGCCTCGACACCGCAGAGCCTCCCCCGGACATCAGCGGCACATGGCACCTCCTGATGCGAACGGCGACCGACGCCAAGGTTCCCATCATTGGAACGACCAACATCAAGACCACCACTCACCTGCTGATCAGCATCGCCAACAAGGACGGCGAGCTACTGCAGTCTCAGAAGACCTGCATCGTGGACAGCCGTCCGAGCCGCAATCTGGCCCGGACGACCCTCCCCGATGCCTTCATCGAGCACCTGACGCAGAAGACCTACCCCATCCAGGTCGAGCTGCGATCGGACGGGGCCTGGAGCTACTACGCCGACCTGAAGCAACAGTACGTCGGCTACCACGGTCACCTCTCCCCCGATGACATTCCTCGGACAAAGAATCATCCAGCCATCTTTGACTGGGATGAAGACGGCAAGCCGGGCGCGAGCGTACTTGTGGACATCCCCATCATCGGTCACATCCGGATCTACATGGTCCAGACAAACCACACGGTCCTCAGCGGTACGGTGGATAAGGACGGCATCATTCGCGGTCGTGGGCAGCAGCGTCTGTTGCTGCAGCGCACCATCGGTGCGGACAATCGTCTTCTGGCGACCTCGCCAAAGCTGAAGGTGTCCACTGGCCACGATGCATTCGTCATGACACGACTGCCTGACGAGGCCTCCTGTGACGACGTGAAGGCGGGTGTTGCGGGCCGATTCTAGCGTCGAAGAACGCCGTCGCGCATCACGCTCGCCATCAAGTCGACAACGCTTTGTGCGTCCAGCTCCTCACCGTACAGCCACGCCTGGAAGACAGGCTCGCGAACCATACCCAGCACCAATCGAGCGAGCACCATGGGGTCACCCTCGCCCACGAACCCGAGGGCCTGCCCTGTCGCGAGTGCCGTCGCCAAGCGAACCGTTGCAGCCCGATAGAAACCTCGAAGGCCTTGATCACCTTCCTCGTCTATTCCAGCAGCCTCAGCGAACAGCACGCGCGGAACCTCGTCGTCTGCCGTCAACGCCTGAAAGAGACGCTCAAGATTCTCTCGTACCTGCTGCGGGATGTCACGTGTGACGTCGATTGGGTGGACCGCTGCTGACACAGAGTCCATCATCTCGCTCAATACCGCCTGAAAACAGGCCCGCTTGGACTCGAAATAGTTGTAAAAAGTGCCTCGGGCAACACCAGCCTCACTGATGATATCGGACACTGATGCACGGTGGTAACCGAGGGAAGCAAAGACAGTCCGGGCGGACGCAAGCATCTGTGCCCGTCGGTCGTCTGGTGTCATGGGTACCGCACGTGCCATTTGATCACCGTAAAGCGATTGCGCCTCGCGCGCGAGGAATGATAGCTTGGTCTGTCTGGTAGACTGACGTGTCAGTCACCACTGAGAGAGTCCATGAATACGCACACCCGCATCGCCATCGGCATCGACATCGGTTCGACCACAGTCAAGGCTGTGGTGTGCGACCCTGAGACCCTAGAGATCTTGTGGAGCGACTATCAGCGGCACGAGACCCGACAGCCCGAGAAGACCCTGGAGTTCCTGGTCACCATCGGAAACGCCTTCCCTGAGGCCAAGGACATTCAAATCTTCTGTACCGGCTCAGGTTCCGGGCCGCTCGCCGAGCCCACTGGTGCCAAGTTCGTACAGGAGGTGAACGCAGTCACGCTCGCGGTGGAAAAGCTCCACCCTGACGTCGGGAGTGTCATCGAGCTGGGTGGCCAAGATGCCAAAATCATCATGTTCCGGGAGCGAGAAAATGATGACGGCGATGTCGAGAAGACAGCACTCACATCGATGAATGACAAGTGTGCATCTGGAACGGGTGCAACCATCGACAAGTGCATGATCAAGGTTGGCATGCCGCCGGAGCAGGTTTCGAAGATCCTCTTCGACCCATCCAAGCTTCACCACGTCGCCGCCAAGTGTGGTGTGTTTGCAGAGACGGACATCGTGAACCTGGTCAAGTCTGGTATCCCCGGGCCAGAGATCATGAACTCACTCGCCGATGCCATCGTCCATCAGAATCTCTCTGTGCTGACCCGAGGCAACACCCTCAAGCACAAGGTCCTGCTGTTGGGTGGGCCGAACAAGTACCTGCCCTTCATGGTCGAGTGCTGGCGGATGCGAATCCCAGAGACATGGGAGTCACGCGGCCATGCCTACCCGAAAGACATCCCCATTGAAGAGCTCATCTTCCCGCCCGAAAACGCGGAGTACTACGCAGCCTTCGGCGCTGTGGTCTTTGGCCTCGTGGATGCAGACGGCGACACAGAGGTTGGACGCTACAAGGGTCTCAACGATCTCAAGCACTACATCCAGCATGGTCGCTCATCACGACTCGGAGATCTCGCTGACGGACCACTGGTTCGCTCCGCAGACGAACTCATTAACTTCAAGTCCGAGTTCACCATTCCCGGGTACGATGCCACGACGTTTGCTGCGGGTGAACATGTCCGCGGTGTCATCGGGCTAGACGGTGGCTCCACGAGCTCCAAGGCCGTGGTCGTCGACTACGAAACCGGGGACATCCTGTACAAGGCTTACACCCTGTCTAAGGGCAACCCCATCCAGGACACAAAGGACATCCTTGCAGAGATCCAGGGCTACATGGACGAGCAAGGCGTGACCTTCGAGTGCATGGGCTTTGGTGCCACGGGCTACGCCGCGAACGTGCTCGAAGAGTCGGTCAAGGCGGACGTCAACATCGTTGAGACCGTGGCCCATATGCAGAGCGCAGTCCGCTTCGTCCCAGACGCCGACGTCGTGTGCGATATCGGGGGTCAAGACATCAAGGTCCTCTTCCTCAGCGAGGCGAAGGACGGCGGTAGGGACGTGAAAGACTTCCGCCTGTCCAACCAGTGCTCAGCGGGGAATGGCATGCTGCTGCAGGCCATGGCTGATCAGTTCGGCGTGCACCTGCACGACTACGCCGACACCGCGTTCAACGCGGACCTCTCACCCAAGTTCTCGTATGGCTGCGCAGTCTTCCTCGATGCAGATCGGGTCAACTTCCAGAAGGAAGGGTTCACAGCACCGCAGATGCTCGCCGGACTGGCCAAGGTTCTCCCAAAGAATGTCTGGCAGTACGTGGCTCAGGTTCCAAGGCTCGCAGAGTACGGCGAAGTGTTCGTCCTTCAGGGTGGAACCCAGCGCAACTTGGCTGCGGTCAAGGCGCAGGTCGACTACATCCGCGATCGGGTGCCCAACGCCAAGGTCGTTGTTCATCCGCACTGCGGTGAGGCCGGCGCGATCGGGGCCGCCATGGAGACTCTCCGAGTCGTCAAACGTCGCGGACACAGCACCTTCATCGGCATGCAGTCGGCCATCGCACTCCAGTACACCACGCTGAATGACGAGAGCACCGTCTGCCACTTCTGCCCCAACGAGTGCAGTCGCACCTTCATCGACACCGTCACTCCCGTGGGTGACACCAGCCGCTACATCTCAGGCTTCTCCTGCGAGAAGGGCACCGTGGAGAGCAAGGACGCACTCAAGTTGCTCAACAAGGAACGCGGCATCATCCGGAAGCAGTTCCCCAACATGGTGGAGTACGAAGGAGACAAGGCGTTCAAACCCTTCTACAAGTTCGCCCCGATCCCTCCAGCTGGGAGTCCACGAGACACCGTCGAGGTCAAGCGGCGATCGTTCATGCGGGTCGCACGCAGAGCCCTCAAGCGTGGATTCCAGCGCTCAGGTGCCGATCTCAGCAACATCAAGATCGGAATCCCACGTGTGATGAATGTCTACACAGCGGCCCCGTTTCTGCGAACGTACTTCGAGACGCTCGGTATCAAGCCTCGAAACATCATCTTCTCGTCGCCCACGTCAGAGGAGATGTGGGTGGAGGGCGGACGCTACGGCTCCATCGACCCCTGCTACCCGTCCAAGGTCATTCAAGCCCACGTCCATGAGCTCGTCTTCCACCACCACACTGATGAGAAGAAGCGCAAGGGCCCACTGGACTACATCTACTACCCGTGCATGACCAACATGCCGACCTACGTGACGGACACCATCGACACCTGGTCGTGCCCCATCGTCTCGGGATCTCCGAACGTGGTGAAGGCCGCCTTCACCAAGGAGACCGACTTCTTTGCGCAGGCGGGTATCGAGTGGGTGGATGACGCCATCGCGTTCAACGAGAAGAACCTCCTCAAGAAGCGGCTCTTCGAAGTCTGGGGTCCACGGCTTGGAATCACCGAGGACGAGAACGAGTGGGCTGTCGATGAGGCCTACAAATCACTTGAAGCCTTCGACGCACACATGGAGGCCAAGGGACGCGACATCATCGAGCAAGTGGAGCGCGCAAACCGCGTCGCGATCCTGATGCTCGGCCGCCCCTACCACAGCGACCCTGGCCTGAACCACGGCATCCCAGAGGAGTTCCAGGTGATGGGGTACCCCGTCCTCTCCATCAGGAGTCTTCCCAAGGACCGGGCCTGGCTGAGCAAGTACTTCGGGACGGATGACCCACTCGATGTCCGCGATGTGTGGCCCGAGAACTACTCCACGAATTCTGTACAGAAGGTATGGGCTGCACGCTTCGCAGCACGTCACCCGAACATCGCACTGCTCGATCTCTCGTCCTTCAAGTGCGGACACGATGCACCCACCTACGGCATCATCAACAACATCGTGACCAAGGCGAAGGTCCCCTTCAGCGCCCTGCACGACATCGATGCCAACAAGCCAGGCGGGTCCATCCAGATCCGCGTAAAGACCTACGCCCATCGACTCAAAATCGTCGAAGAGCAACTCACCGATCAAGCCGCAGCCCGCGCAACCCTGGCTCGTCGAATCGCCGAGAAGCGTGCCGAGCTCGAGGCTACCCTGCGCTCTGCCCCAACGAACACCCAAGCTTCTGGACAGCTGTCCGCCAAGTAATCCACACGGAGACCTCTCATGACCATGCACGAAGACGCCGATGCCATCGAGCAACAACTTGAAGCCGAGCTGAACAAGTTCGCCGCAGAAGAGGCCGAGCGCCTCGGTCTCGGCCGCGAACAATGGGTCGAGCCCGTCAACACCACATTCACCAGAAGTCAACGCGAGACCACCACCATGTTGGTGAGCGGCCTTACTCTGGCCCACGACACACTGGTCTGTGCTGCGTTCTCTCATCTTGGCTACAAGGTCGAGCAGCTCACACCGCCTGACAACGAAGCCCTGCAGTTCGGTAAAGAGTTTGGAAACCGAGCCCAGTGCAACCCGACCTACTTCACCGTTGGCAACCTCGTGAAGCACCTTGTGCACCTGCGCGACAAGCACGGGATGGCCACCAAGGACATCGTCGAGAACTACCTGTTCATCACCGCGGGTGCGTGCGGCCCTTGTCGCTTCGGCACCTACGTCACCGAGTACCGTAAGGCGCTCCGCGATGCGGGCTTCGACGGCTTCCGCGTCATGCTCTTTCAGCAACAGGGCGGGCTCAAGCAAGCCACTGGTGAAGAGCTCGGTCTTGAGGTCAACCAAGACTTCTGCCTCGGCATCGTGAAGTCCTTGCTCGCCGGGGACGTGCTCAATCTGATGGGCTACCGCCTGCGTCCCTACGAGCTCCAGGCCGGCGCAACCGACGCGGCTGTTGCCAAATGCCACCAGATCATGGTCGACACCCTCTCCCAAGGAAAGAGTATCGTCCGCGGCCTCTGGAAGTGTCGCCGAGAGTTGGCCCAGGTCAAGGTCGACCGAAGCCAGCCGAAGCCTCTTGTTAGCGTCATCGGCGAGTTCTGGGCGATGACAACAGAGGGCGAAGGAAACTACGGGCTCCAGCGCTTCCTCGAGAGCGAGGGTGCGGAGGTCGACATTCAGCCCATCGTCAACTGGTTGCTCTTCATGGTGTGGGAGAACACCTACGACACTAAGCTGCGAATCGACCTCAAGGAAGACGACATCGACTCCAAGAAGGGGCTGAAGAACGGCACAGATGCTGCGACCAAGAAGCTCTGGATGCTGAAGGGTGCAGACAAGGCCATCCGGACTGTCTTCCAGACCTTCGCTCACGCGGTCGGGCTGTACGGCTACCATCTGCCAGACATGACCGAGATCGCCGAGCTTGCTGCTCCCCACTATGACAACAACAACCGCGGTGGTGAGGCCCACATGGAGGTCGGCAAGCTGATTCACTTCGTTGAAGACAAGGTGAACCACATGACGATCAGCGTGAAACCTTTCGGTTGTATGCCCTCGTCTGGTGTCTCAGATGGTGTACAGAGCATCATCACGGCCAAGTGGCCAGAGGCCATCTTCCTGCCCATCGAGACCACCGGAGATGGAGCAGTCAACGTCTACAGTCGTGTTCAGATGATGCTCTTCAAGGCTCGTCAGAAGGCCAAGACTGAGCTGGAGCGCGCGCTTGCCGACAGCGGACTCACAGAGGCAGAGTTCCAGGCCAAGCTCGAGAAGAGCAAGTGGGGCCGGCACCCGTTCTGGAGGCCGTCTCACAAGGAGGCCGGCATCGCCACCAACCTGGCCTATGCCATCGCATAGAGTGAACGCGTACCTTGTGAGGCCGCTGTAACGCTGCCCCATACGCAGAACGGCCCCTCGGATATCTCATCCGAGGGGCCGTTCCCGTTTGGCATCTGACCGTTCGAAGTGGACCAGATGCTCACCGCAAAAGAGCGGGCTCGTTTACATCGCGTACTCGAGCCTGAGCCCGACGATGTCAACCTTGCCTCGGTAGTATCCATCCGAGCCTACATTGAAGGGTGCCTCAGTGGGGCTGAAGCGTGTATCTGGTCCGCCACCATCCCATGCTGTGTTCGATACTTTACGGTCAAACAAGAAGTACTTGGAGTAGCTCAGCCCCATCGTGAAGCCGCCTGGGTCGTTGGCTTCGCCAAAGGTGTAGCGTGCACCCAATTGAAAGCCCGCGTTCTCGAAGTCGAGGTTGGTGGCGCTCACAGCGTAGTCTGGCACCGCGTTCTGGTTGTACCCAAAGCGACCCCCCAACCAGATGTTGTTGTTCGTCTGGTACCCAGCGAACAGGGTGTAGTTGGTGGCGTCCCAGAGGCGTCGCGGTGAGTAGATGTTCTTCGATACAGACATCTGTACCTCATCGTCGCCAGAGCCCACCTCATTGCCTTGCTTGTCTGTCAATGTAACGGCGATGTCTCCATCTTCATCGCCGCAGCATTCATGCCAGCGGTAGTGATCGATGGTGGCCCCGACGTTCAGCTTTTCGTTGATCTGCGAATTGATGCTCATGCGAATGATGGACGGAAGCTTGAGTGCAATCTCAAGGTCCGCGTCAACTGTGCGGTTCTCTCCGGTCGACACCAGAAAGCCGGGAAATTCAACACTTCCCTCACCCGTGCCATTGAATTCACCGCCTGAGGTGTAGGACACACCAAGCTGAGCCTTTTCGTACTTGTCGAAGAAGATGCCTGCCGTCCAGCCCAAGTGAGAGCCGCTGGTTTCACCCTCTAGGATGGCGTCCGTCGAGTACGGCTGCGGGTCGGCATCTGTACCACCGAGTCCTTCCTTGATGATGTTGGAATTCTTCGTGATGCGGAAGATATCGATTGTGTAGGTCATGCCCACACCAACGTGCAAGCCCCAGTCCTGAACCGGCGTGTAGCTCAGCGCTGGAATCACCTGCCCCGTGATGATCTTTGTGTTCACACCGAAGTACCGCTGGTGGCTCGTGTAGGGAGGTGCACCATCCTTCTCGCCGCTCGTGTAGTCACCGCCGCCCAAGAAGGGCATCGTCAACCCCAGACCTGCCGTCAGCTGGTCATCCAGGATCTCGTAGGAGCCACCCAGGAACATGACTGGCGCAATGACACGCGCAGTGGCTGTGTTGTAGGGCTCACCCGTGTTGGGGTCAAAACCACCATTACGCCAGGAGTCCACATCAATTCGAACGCTTGCAACCTGGACATCAAACAAGGTCTGCAATCCGTCGGCGCCCCCCAACGCCCCTGGGTTGTAGTACGTCGCGGCGGGATTTGGGGTTGTGGGACCAGAGTCCGGGCCTGCGATGACACCAGGTGCCTGAATGGACCCCGCCAGCGCTGACGTGGGCAGAAGGGCGAGGAGTGCAAGGACTGGACGCATGGTGGCTCCGGTTGAGTTTCATGCTCCTTAACCACAGTGGACACAGCACCGCAAAGCCAGAAAAAATCCGTACCAATGCCACAGACAAGCGTTAAGCCAACCAACAATGAGGAGAAAACCGATGTCCCATTCATGGATCTTGCTCTTAGCGGTCGGCTGTCTCGGAACCCGCGATGTCGAGCCCGACTGGCTCGATGGAAGCTCCAACGAGGGCGCTGGTGAGGGCGAAGAAGAGGAGGCGCCAGAGCCTGCTGCATGTGGTGAGGATGACACAGGCGAGGTGACTGGTTTCGCTGTGTCTGGCACCATCGAAGACTTGGGCACAGGCGCCGGCCCTCAAGATCCCACAGCACTGTGCGCATACGCACTCGACCCCACTCCCGTCCTGAGCGGCGGCGAGCCCATCGTGATGGCCGCGAGCGCCGTGTGCGACAACGGCGAATACTTCGTCGGCGGGCTCAGCGATCCACCGAGCATCGGAATGTTCATCAGCATCGCTGACTGCGACAGCTCATCCCCCACGGTCATGAGGTCTGCCACCGGCGTCGACTTTGATGACGTGAAGGACCTCGGCGACGGCGACGAGCTTGAGGACAAAATCGCCTACCTCGTCACCCTCGACTACGGCCGGGAAGTCGACGCAAACCTCGACGACTACGACGGAGACGCCGTCACTACCGGCTTCATGGCCGGCTTCGTGATGGATGTGAACCTCGACTACGTCTCTGGGGCCTCTCTGTCCTGCACAGGATGCGCCGACTTCTACTACCTGGATGACGACCCGTCTGACGGCATGTTCTACGCCGCCGGCGAGCGAAACACCGCCACCGACGCATCCGTAAGATCCATATTCGTGGCGCCTGGGGCACCGATCTTCACCTACAAGGCTGACGATGGTGGGGCGCACTCCTGGGAGCCACAGCTCTTTGGAAGCCTCCCCGGCTATGCCTCGTTCCTTCTTTTCAACGCTGATAACTGAGGAGATAATCATGCGTACTTCCATCCTTTTTGGGATTCTGGCCTTCGGCCTCACCGCCTGCGACAGTAAAGACGATGGCGCGGACAGCGGCCACGCTGACCACGACCACGACCACGACCATGACGCCGATGCAGATGCAGACGCAGACGCAGACGCAGACGCAGACGCAGACGCCGACGCCGATGCAGACGCCGATGCCGATGCCGATGCCGACGCAGACGCCGACGCCGATGCAGACGCTGACTTCAGCATCTCCGGTACAGCGGTTGACCCCTTCAACGACAACACACCCGCTGATGCTGGTCTCTGTGTTTACGCGGCTGACCCCTCACCGGCACTGATCGGTGGCGACCTGGACATCCTGGCATCAAGTGTCATCGAGGATGCGGGTGCGTACACCCTTGACGGTGTTGTCACCAGCTCCACTCTGGGCCTTGTTGTTCTGGTGGAGCCGTGCGAAGGCGATGAAGATGGCGCGACCGTATACCCCTCCGGCACAGGCGTCGCCGCCGACACCTATGCGGGTGGTACCGATGTCACTGAAAAGGTCGCCTACATCCTGAGCACGACGGTCGTTGATGCGATTGACGGAAACCTCGCTGCACTCGGTCACGTCGATGGCGATGGCGAGCCGTCCAACTTCGCTGATGGCGGTGGTCTGATCAACTTCATCTTGGATGCGGATGAGGCGCCTGTTGCCGATGCCACTGTTGCTTGTGCAGCCGGCTACTGCCCCGCCTACTACCGTTCGGATGTCGAAGGGTTCTCATTTGTCGATGAGGCAGGTGAGCCTACTGCTGCCACCGGGACATCCGGACTTGCAGTCATGCCCGGGGCGCCTATCACCACATACAATGTGAGCCACGCGGACATGACATTCGACTCTCGCACCATGGGTTCACTCCCAGGGAAGGCCCTCTTCGTATCTATGTACGAGGTCACCGAGTAACGACTCGGGCGATTGGTCTACGGTACAGACTAAATCTAAAGCGGCCCCGGTCTCCCGGGGCCGCTTTTTTTTGTGGCGGCGACCAGCGTTTTCAGCGATGATTATTCGAGCCTGTTTATTACAGAATTGTTTAGACAATGTGAACGACTTGCCCCCTACCCCTCAACTCATTCGAGTAAATTTGGAGACCCCATGACAAAATGGATCCTGACTGGACTGCTTTTTCTGAGCGTCGGTTGTGACGACGCCAAGGATGAAACAGGCAGCCCCGCTGCGGACGTCGATGCCGACGCCGATGCCGACGCTGATGCCGACGCCGACGCTGATTCCGACGCTGATGCAGATACAGATGCCGACGCAGACGCAGACGCTGACGCTGATGCTGACGCTGACGCTGACGCTGACGCTGACGACACTGGAGAGGCCGACGCAGACGCAGACGCCGATGCAGATGCCGATGCAGATGCAGACGCCGATGCAGACACAGACGCTGATGCAGACGCTGACGCTGATGCAGACGCTGATGCAGACGATACTGGAGAGGC
>Ga0115012_10001001_pt1 | contig 16225 bp, 7 predicted proteins | sample TroAtlMetagenome_FD_88706 | JGI IMG/M metagenome (GOLD analysis project Ga0115012, IMG submission 88706) | Marine eukaryotic phytoplankton communities from Atlantic Ocean - Tropical Atlantic ANT10 Metagenome | ecosystem: Environmental > Aquatic > Marine > Oceanic | place: Tropical Atlantic Ocean...
ACCACTCCGACTCCAATCTAATAATGAAGGGGAATTGCCTAGTGTATTCGAAGCTCGCGGAGAAGTAATTATGACGCGTTCAGGATTTAAGAAACTTAATTCAATTCGTGAGTCTGATGGAGAACCTCTATTTGCTAATCCTAGAAACGCCACGGCAGGGTCCCTTAAACAATTGGATTCAACCCTTGTATCCAAACGCCCTTTGGACATTGTTCTTTACGGAAATGGAGAAGTGGTCAACGGGCCGAAGCTGAATTCGCAATCTATTTTATTTGATGTTCTTGGTGAATTTGGATTCCGCACACCAGAGCATATTTGGCACTGTTCAAGTTCGAAGATGGTTATTTCGGCGATTGAGGAGCTCAACCGTATTCGAGGAGGTTTTGATTATGATACAGATGGTGCTGTCATAAAACTTAACCGGTTTGATTTGCGAGATCGAATTGGAGCAACTGCTAAAGCTCCTCGTTGGGCGATGGCTTACAAGTATGCGCCAGAGCAAGCGCAGACGCGCCTTAATAGCATTACGATTCAGGTTGGGCGGACTGGAACGCTTACGCCTGTAGCAGAACTTGAGCCTGTCTTTCTTGATGGATCTACTATTAGTCGAGCAACTCTCCATAACGATGAAGAGATTTTCCGTAAAGACATTCGCGAAGGTGATACGGTGATTGTTGAGAAACGCGGTGATGTTATACCAGGAGTCATTTCCGTGGTTAAAGATTTGCGACCTCCTAATGCAAAGCCTTTCGACATGCTTTCCATTACTGGTAATAAGTGTCCTGACTGCGGAGGTGCGATTCAGAAAGATGAGGAGTTTGTCGCGTGGCGCTGTTTAAACCAAGACTGTCCAGCGCAGGCTGCCCAGCGTCTTGAGCATTTTGCAGCACGCACTGCCCTTGATATTGAGTGTCTTGGCGATATTGTTTCGGACAAGCTTATAGAACGCAATTTGGTTCGCGAACCATTGGATTTATTTAGTTTATCCTTAGAGCAGCTTGCACCGCTTAACCTTGGTAATTCTGATGAACCAAGAATGTTTGGTGAGAAAAATGCTATTAAACTCATTGATTCAGTTCAACGCTCTCGCAAAATGGGGCTTGATAAATGGCTTTTTGCATTGGCTATTCCTGAGCTTGGTCGGACTACTGCTAGTGTACTTTCAAAATTTCATAAAGACTTCTTAACTTTGGCTAATTCGGAAATATTGAATAATGTCATAGAGCTTGATGAATTATCTGAAAATGCCGTTCTGATTAATCCGCGTTCCCGTAAAAACAGACCTAGATCCGAATCTGAAAAAACTCAACGAGAGAAAGACTACAAGGAACTTGTTGTTCAAATCTCAAGAAGAGTTGAGTGTTTGGTTAAGTTTGGTTTTGCTTCAATTACCAAGGAGAATGGGAGTCATCCGCCTAATTACACCACAGAGGTTGGTCCTTCTGTAGCCCGTTCTGTACTTACATGGTTTGCCTCTGAAAAAGGATGTGAGACACTCAAACGTCTAGTTGAATTAGGTATTGATCCAAAGGGTTCTGATCCGGGCCAAAATAAAAAGGGTATATATACAGGTAAAACTTTTGTAATTACTGGTACACTTAGTGGGATGTCGCGCGAAGAGGCTAAAGCAAAAATCGAAGCTAATGGTGGTAAGACTACGAATAGCGTTAGTAAAAAAACTGACTATCTGCTTGCCGGTGAAAAAGCTGGTTCCAAACTGAAAAAGGCCGAATTGCTTGGCGTTCCGGTTATCGATGAGCTTGCTTTTCTAGGTCAGCTTGAAGGATGAATCAGGCAAAGATGTCCTGAACGACATTCCCGTGAACGTTTGTAAGGCGGCGTTCTATTCCATTATGGTAATAGGTTAGTTTTTTGTGATCCATTCCCATAAGATGGAGGACTGTTGCGTGAAAGTCGTGCCAGTGTACTGGGTTCTCAACTGTCTTCCAACCGATCTCATCGGTTTGACCGTAGCTCATTCCGCCTTTTACTCCCCCTCCTGCTATCCAGCAGGAAAAGCCATATTTATTGTGGTCCCTCCCAGGGCCAACTTGATTGGCTTTGGATTGTGCGAATGGAGTTCGTCCAAACTCGGTAGTGAATAAAACCAGAGTATCATCAAGCATTCCACGTTGCTTTAAATCTCGCAGTAAACCGCCGATCGGCTTGTCGATTCGGCCAGCTTCAATAGAGTGATTTTCCTTAACATTTTCGTGAGCATCCCAACTTGCTCGTGGTGAACCGCCTATGGGTCCGCCAGAGTATATCTGAACAAATCTCACGCCTCCTTCTAGTAGTCGTCGTGCTAGTAGGCAGCGTCGTCCTGCATCTTCTGTGCGGCTTTCATTTAATCCGTACATTCGTTTAATGTGTTCTGGTTCTCCGAGTATGTTACTCACTTGTGGTACGGACAGCTGCATTCTAGCTGCAAGTTCGTAGCTTCGCATTCGATTGCTTAACATCGAATCTAAGCCGTTTTGCTCAGCGTGCTGAGCATTTAGTTTTTGTAGGAAGTTACGAGCTGCTTTGTCCGAACCTTTTGGTTGTTCAACAGCAGGGTATAGATCGCGTACCGGGGTCTTACCGGTGCGTAATTCTACTCCCTGATGTTGCGAAGGCAGAAAACCACTAGTCCAGTTGGAGGCTCCACCATTTGGGCCTCCTCGTTTGTCACCTAAAACCACAAAAGCAGGCAATGTTTCAGATTCACAGCCCAATCCGTAAGACACCCAGCTGCCAACTGATGGAAATCCGTTAAATTCAAATCCACTGTTAGCAAAAAACAAAGCTGGCGTATGATTAGCGGAGTCGGTGGTCATTGATCGAATGACGGTCATGTCATCCGCCATCTCGGCAATGTTTGGAAACATGTCTGACAGCCAAAGGCCGCTCTGGCCGGTTTGCTTAAATTTGAAATCGCTCCTGCGTAATTGGCCGACCTGACCAAAGAAAATATCTGGTTTTTCTTTCGACCCAAGTGGTTTTCCATGGGCCTTGTCTAGATCTGGTTTGTAATCGTATGAGTCGACATGGCTCATTCCACCTACAAGGCTGATGTGAATCGCCCTTTTTGCTCTAGGTGCAAAATTTGGAAACGACTTTTGTTTAAGACCTGCGTGGGTTTTGATGTTACTCGTGAGTAGGCTAGTAAATGCAGTGGCACCAATTCCTCGGATTCCCCAATTGAAAAAATCTCTTCGATTAATGTTACCAAAATCTGTCATGTTAGTTGATAATTACAAATTCGTTGCTGTTAAACAGAGAACGACAGAGTGTAGTGAGACCATAGTCTTGGATTAATCGTTTAGCTAAAAGCATTTCTTCAGAATTTGGATTTCGTTGAAAAGCGAATAGAAAAGCCTGTTCAATTTGCTTGTTACGATTTCCATCTGATAGCGCCTTTATGCGATTTGCCATATCTTCTGCTTTATCTAAAATGAATTTATTATTCAAAAGTGCTAGCGCCTGTAATGGGGTAGTAGTTACGGCACGTCTTGGGGCGGTAGTAGAGGGGTCAGGACAGTCAAAGGTGTCAAGAATCGCGCTTCTTTCACCTCTTGGACTAAAACGATAAACGGTTCGCCGGTCGTATTCACTGCCTTTTGGATAAATCGGTTTGTAGTAGGTAGTACCATTGTTTGGTATGACTGACACATCACGAAAGCCTGGACCTCCCATCTTAAGGTTAAGCTTTCCAGATGCACTTAGTACTGCGTCACGAAGTGATTCTGCGTCGAGCCTGACTGGAGATTTGCGCCAAAGTAAACGATTTTCGGAATCGATAGCTAGTCCATCTTTTCGAGGTTTAGCAGCCTGCTTGTAGGTGTTAGAGGTTACGATTAATCGGTGGAGTCCCTTGAGCCGTTGGCCGTTTGTTTTAAATTCTGTTGCTAGCCATTCGAGCAATTCCGGATGGCTTGGACGACCTCCGTTGAAGCCAAAATCGTTGGGGGTTTCCACAATTCCAATACCAAAGTGATAATGCCAAATACGGTTGACGATAACTCGAGTAAATAGTGGGTTTTTCTGGTGCGTAATCCAATTTGCCAACTGTTTACGTCGATCACTATCAGAGGCATTCGCCTTGATACCAAAGTCGCTACTATACATTCGTAACGCAGAAACAGCTCCAGGACGTACTATCTCGCCTTCATTCATCGCGTTACCTCGTTTGAGCAAGCGTACTGTGCCGGGCTCGTTACGAGCGGCAACAGTATAAATTTTTATTTTCGACCCTTTTCCTAATTCATTATGGCGGGCAGATAGTTCAGTCATCTGGTCCTGAAGTGCCTTTCGTTTAATCCGATTTGTTTTTGATAGTGCTGCAACTAATTCTGATTCACTTACGTATGTTGATTCAACTCCAGCCGAGGCAGCGAGTTCGTTTGGTTCAAGTGCCCGGTCGTAAAGTTGGGCGCGATGAATCTTTCCTTTTAAATAGTTATTCCTGCCGCCTTTGTGCCGCATGCCAAAAATTACTTGTGAACCTTCCTTGGAGAATTCTTGTAACTTTGTCTTGTAAGGTTTGCCGTATTGGATCCCATTACGATAACAAATAACTGTCCCATCCTTTTGATACACGATTGCAATGTGTACCGGTTGCTGGTGAGCTAAATTTTCTTCTACAGCATCGAATGATTTAGTTCGGCTGTAACCATCACTACCTGCCATCCATCGGCGCGTTTCACGTTCGGCAAAGACAATAGAATCGAATGTCGTGCCATTGAGACTTTGGACTCCAATCACACCTCCTCCTTTTTGATTTAAATCACTCAGTTCAACCCACGCTTCGAGGGTTTTAACTCGAAAAGATGACTTAATTGAGCTTGTTTCAATCCATCCCTCACTGCCATCCATTAAAAGGGCTCCATCAGAAATACGAACGCTTCCTTTTGCCGTTCCATGCAGACTACCAATACTATCTTTAAGATCGGTATCAAACTCCCATCTAGCAAATGGTTTTGGGAGTTCAGGTTTAGGAGATTTGTCTCCCTGATTTCGTTTAGCTAGAGCATTTTGGCGTCCCTGCTTTTCAATTAATGAAAGTTCCCTTCTGAAAGATTCTATTTGTTTGTTAAGTGTTTTTCTTTGACGCTCAAGTTCCGGGTCAGAGACATTGCGTTCTCCATGAAAAACGCCAGCGATTGCTGAGGTTAATTGGTAGTATTCCTTCTGAAGTATGGGATCGTATTTGTGGTTATGGCATCGAGCACAATTAACAGTTAATCCAAAAAATGTTTGACTGACAGTTCCGATTATCTCTTCAAGTTCATCCTGACGTGCCGTCTTTTTCATGAATTCACTGCCGCCTACAACAGTGTTGTGCAATCCAGCTACGAGAAAACCAACTGACTTTTGGCCATTTGGGTCACCGGGATACAAAACATCCCCAGCAATCTGCATCCGAACAAAATCATCGTAAGGCATATCTTCATTTATTGCTTTGATTACCCAGTCTCGGTAAGGCCAAAGGTTGTTTCTTGTATTGTTACGTTCAAACCCGTCACTTTCACCGAAGCGTGCAAGGTCTAGCCAATGGCGCCCCCAGCGTTCACCGTATCGTGGAGAACTAAGAAGGTCGTCGACTATCTTTTTATAGGCGTCGTCGCTAGGATTAGAGACAAATTTTGATACCTCTTTAGATGAGGGAGGCAGCCCAATAATATCAAAATATAGCCTTCGAATTAGTGCGCGAGGTGCTGCTGGGCTGTTAGGTGATAATTTTGCTGCTTTAAGTTTGGTAAGTATAAACGCATCGATCGGATTGACCACCCATTTGTCTGATTTTAATATAGCTGGCGGACTTGTTTTCTTTATTGGTTGGAGCGACCACCAATCATAACCACCACGTTTGTTGGTGCCAAATTGATATGGATCTAGTTCTAAATTGGTTCCCCATTTTGCACCATCAATTATCCATTCTAGAAGTAGTTTTTTTTCTTTTCGGTCAAGTGGCTTATCCGGCGGCATATCATGCGCATTAACTTTATTCCAAAGCAGGCTCTCTTCTGGCTTTCCGGGTACAATAGGAGTTCCGTTTTTGCCTCCTTTGAATGCTGAGTCACGCTGAGACAAATTTAGTTTTCCTTTAAGATCAAATCCGTTATGGCACTCGACACAATTCCGAACAAGTATCGGCGCTATATCTTGATTGAAGTCCGTAGCAGTAACTGGACTAGGCCCTGTTATCCCGAATAAAAATAAAATGAATACAGAAAAAGGATAATTTAAACTATGCAGCTGCATAATAAATAAAAGTAAAGTGCTACCAAAAGTTGCCTGAATATTGTCCTCCCGCAAAGCGAAAATCTTATACCATTTGAATTTAAATTAATTTATAAAACTTAGCTTATGGAGAAGTTTAAAAATAGGTTAGAAATTAAAGATCTGAAAGTCTTTAAAAAATGGCGGAGAGAGAGGGATTCGAACCCTCGATAGGCGTTAACCTATACTCCCTTAGCAGGGGAGCGCTTTCGACCACTCAGCCATCTCTCCGAGCGGGCAGGGCAGCTTGGCTAAGGAGGCTAAGGAGGTCAAGCTGTCATTGACCAGAAAAGAGGTCAAGCTGTGGTGAAGGCTTAATTTTGGATAGGGTATCTCGTTCTGCTGATTGTCGCGAAGTATAGCGAGTATTACCGTCTGGCGATAATTCAGTGTCCTCTAAATTTTTTAGAATATCCTTTGCCCGTTCAATTACGGGGCCTGGAACTCCGGCTAGTCTAGCTACATGAATTCCATAGCTTTTGTCCGCACCGCCTTCGATTATTTTATGGAGAAATACGATCTGCTCATTCCATTCACGCACTGCTACGTTAAAGTTTTTTAGTCTGGGAAGTCTTTCTGCGAGTTCAGTTAGTTCGTGATAGTGAGTTGCAAAAAGGGTTTTTGACCCCACCTGATTATGCAAATGTTCCAGAATAGACCATGCCAGGCTGAGCCCATCAAAAGTGCTTGTTCCTCTTCCAACTTCATCAAGAACAACAAGGCTATTGCTAGTAGCATTGTTTAAAATGTTTGCTGTCTCACTCATTTCAACCATAAAGGTTGATTGTCCGCGAGACAGGTCATCGCTAGCTCCAATACGAGTGAAAATTCGATCAACTAAATCAATACGAGCTTGTTTTGCAGGAACATAGGCACCTGTGTGTGCAAGAAGTGTCAACAGTGCCACTTGTCGAATATATGTGCTTTTACCTGCCATGTTTGGACCTGTAATTACTGCAATCTGTTGCCCTTTACATTCCAATCTAGTGTCATTAGGTACAAACGGATCCCCGATCATAGATTGTTCTAGGACAGGATGTCGGCCTTCGTCTATGTGTAGTATTCCTTCGTCACGAATATCCGGGCATACATGCCCATTTATTCGCGCATTTTCTGCAAATCCAGCTAGCACATCTAGTTGTGCGAGTGCAGAGGAGATTTCTTGAATTTGTGGCAGCCATTGCAGTACTTGTTCGCGTACTCCTTGGAATAATTCATACTCGAGTTTTTGACTTCGTTCTTCGGAACCGAGAATTTTGCCTTCCATTTCTTTGAGCTCGGGGGTGATGAAACGTTCAGCGTTAGCTAATGTTTGTTTGCGAGCGTAGTGTTCTGGTACTTTTTCGAGATTAGCTTTGGTAACTTCAATGAAATAACCAAAAACAGAATTAAACCTTATCTTAAGTGAGGTAATTCCGGTTTTTTCCATCTCTTCTTTTTGAAGTTTTGCAATCCAGTCCTTTCCTTCTGTTGCTGCAGTACGCAATTCATCGAGTTCGGTATTAAATCCTTTACGGATGATACCGCCTTCTTTTAGCGCCATGGGTGGATCTTCAGCAATGGATCGGGATATTAATTCTGTAACTTCTGGTAACTCATGAAGTTGACTGCCTAACTGGCTTAGCAGTAAAGGTGTATCACTTGATTCCTCATCCACAAATATATTTTCGTCTAATTGCGGTTCTATTGGGTTATCTATGCACTGAACCTCATTGATCATGGTCCTTAAACTAGGGATTTGAAGGATTGCACCATACAGTTGTACTAGATCTCGCGCATTGCCAGATCCAATACTTAGTCGACTAATCATGCGCTCTAAGTCGCGTACCTCTTTTAGACTTTCGCAAAACCGATCTAGTATTGTGCTGTTATGTATGAATTGAGCTATTGCTTCTTGTCTTTTTCGTATTAACTCTACGGACGAAAGGGGTTGAGTGAGCCAATCGCGCAGTTTTCTGGCTCCCATTGGAGTTGAGGTGCGATTTAATGCGCCATATAAGGTAGCTTTCTTATTAGCTTCTCGATGCAATGGCTCGAGAATTTCTAGATGTTTAAGTGTTGCACCGTCTAGTACTAGATAGTTCGATACTTTGTAAAAAGATAGTTTTGTAAAGTGAGTTACATCACGGCGGAGATGTTGACTAACATAATGCAAGGCCCCTCCGGCTGCTCCGGTTGCTGCACTATGCCCTTTGAGTCCAAAGCCATCTAAGGCTGCTACTTTAAAATGATCTTTAAGTGTGAATTCAGCAGTTTCGACTGCGAACACCCAGCCTTCGAAGCCGTTTAGTACACTCACGTTCGGTTCGATTAGTTCAACTAAACGTTTGGATTCCTCAGGATAAATTACTTCTCCAGGGTTGAGACGTTCTAATTCGGCTAAGACTGCGTTTTCACTTTCTAGTTCAGTTACCCTGAAATCGCCGGTAGTTAGGTCGATCGCTGCGACCCCAAATAGATTTCCAGATACTGCAACAGCTGCTAAGAAATTATTACGCCCTGCTTCAAGCATTCGTTCATCAAAGTGTGCGCCGGGGCTGATAATTTGTGTAACCTCTCTTTTAACTAATTGCCCAGGCTTGGCAGTTTCAATCTGGTCACAGATTGCCACTTTACGTCCAGCTTGAAGAAGTTTGGACATATAGTTGCCGGTTGCGTGATATGGGATTCCACACATTGGGGTTTCACCACGCTTAGTTAATGCAACGTTAAGGATACTTGATGCTTCTTTGGCATCCTCGAAAAACATCTCGTAAAAATCTCCTAGACGGAACAGTAGTATTGTCCCAGTCGGCAGTTGACTTTTGCACTGCCGGTACTGGGCCATCATAGGAGTTAATTTTGCCTCCTTTGGCACCTGCACAAAAATTAAAGGCCACACTTGAATCGGTCGAGTGGAAGATATCCACAACTCTTGTATTTTTGATAACAAGTAATTTTATAAATTGGGACTAACTATGTTGATAACAGTTGAGAAAGTTCTCAACTTCTCTAAGTTGCAATAAGCATTAGTTTCCGTTTTTCTTTAGATGTGTCTGATGTAATTGAGACAACATATTCACCCTCGGCTGACTTGAAGAATACGCCTCGCCGAAGAGAGGATCCGCCGGTAATTCCATTGGGACGCACCCCGCCGCATGATCTCGCTGCCGAGCAGGGTGTGTTGGGTTGTATTCTTCTGGATACACGTCAGAACCTTCCTGATTGTATAGAAAAGGTGAAGGATGAGACTGTTTTCTATGATCTTCGGCATCAGGCAATATACGCTACAATGGTGGAGATGTTCTCTCGTAATGATCCGATTGATATCCTTACTCTGTCTCATCAACTTCGTTCTGCTGGCGAATTGGATAATATCGGGGGTGTGGCTTATCTAACTGAATTACAGGATAGCGTGCCATCTGCAGCTAATCTGGAATACTATTTTGATATTGTAAGGGATCGAGGCCTCCTGCGGCGGATGATTCACACATGTACTCAGGCTATTTCTGATGCTTATGAGGAATCGGGAGAAGTTGAGCGACTGATAGGAGAAGTCGAACAGGCAGTTCTAGCAATAAATAATGATCACAATATAGCGGATACGCCCGATATTAAGACACATGTTACAAAGGCGATTGAAACTATTGAGGAATATTTTACAAATAAAGGAGCTAGTACTGGTGTGGAAACCGGTTTTACCGATTTGGACAAGATGACTACAGGTTTGCATGCAGGTGAAATGATTGTGGTAGCAGCTCGGCCAAGTATGGGGAAAACCTCATTAGCAATGAATATTGTGGAACATGTTGTTCTGAACGGAAACTTACCAGTGGGAGTATTTAGTTTAGAAATGTCTGCTGACTCTTTGGTCATGCGTATGCTTTGTTCGTTGGCGCGTATAAACCTACGAGATTTGCGAGATGGATTCTTAAAGAATTCTGATTTTCCCCGTATTCATGAAGCTGCTAGTCGTTTGACTAAATCTGGTTTGCACATTGACGACACGGCTGGACTTTCGATTATGCAACTAAGTGCTCGGGCAAGAAGGATGTGGCAGCAGCATGATATTAAGCTCTTTGTCATTGACTACATGCAACTGCTTCATTCTACTTCGCGGCGGGCAGGAGAGAATCGCCAACAGGAAATCGCTGAGATTTCCAGCGGCATTAAGGCTTTGGCCAAATCGCTTGGAGTGCCGATTATTGTTCTTAGTCAGCTTAATCGTGAGCTAGAGAAGGACAAAAATCGTAAACCGCGATTGTCTGATCTACGTGAGTCCGGTTCTATAGAGCAGGATGCCGATTTAGTAGGCTTGCTATACAAGCCTGGTGGAGTTGATGAAGATACAGATGATCCAGAGAGTGAAGCCAGACCTGTTAATCTTCTAATTGCAAAACAACGCAATGGTCCGACTGGGGATGTTCCCCTGACATTTTTAAAGGGTTACACACGGTTTGAGAACGCAGCTAAGTTCAATCCCGAAGACCTCCCACAGGATGACTAGCCTGAAGGGGCTTATAACTATGTTCGGCCAACTACTTAGTGGATTGCTATTATTTGTTTTTCTTTTTTCACCTATTCTTGTTGAGGGTCAAATCGCTGGTATTTCTCCCTCCAAGTTGGTCAAGGAAATCGTTCTGCACCATAGCGGTCCTGTTGCAGCTAGTGATCAACTTATTAAAGCTCATATAAGACTAAAGCCAGGCCAGCCTTTTAATCCAAAGACCACTGATGAAGATATCACTAGTCTTATGGGTACAAATTTCTTTATGAATGTTCGTGTCCGAGTAGAGGATACGAGGGATGGTGTGATTGTTCATTACACTTTGATCGGGTTGCCAACAGTGATGGAGATTCGATTTGATGGGAATACCGGAGGTCGTAAGTTTCGAGACACAAAACTTCGAAGAAAAATTCGGTCCCGAACTGGCGAAACGCTCAATGGAATGCGTTTAGCTGCCGACAAACAACTCCTTGTCAAAGAGTATCAAAAAGCCGGTTATCATCAGGCTTCAGTGGAGACTCAGATTGAGCGAAACGAGGAATTAGGTGAGGCTGCGGTCACTTTTCAAATCACCCCAGGGACAAAGGTAAGGATTGCTGAAATTATCTTTGATAATGCAAACGCATTTTCTCAACGTGAGTTGCGCAAGGTTTTGAAAACTCGTCGTCGCTGGTGGTTGTCATGGCTGACTGGTAGTGGAAAATTTGAGCAAGAACAATGGGAAGAAGATCTTGATGAGTTAGTTAAATTTTATCAATCAGAGGGTTACATTGATTTTAAGGTCGGTGAAGTGAAATTTGAATATCCTAAGGAAGATAGAATGGTTATTAATCTTAATGTTTCTGAGGGATATCAGTATCGCGTGGGAAAAGTTTCATTCGAAGGTAACGACATACTTTCAGAGAGTGATATTCGTGCTGGCAAAGTAACTTTCGAACAGTTTGTTAGGCTATATATGACAGAAGGAGCTATTTTCACCCCGCAAGGTTTGGTGGAAGATGTTCGTGCCATTACTGATTTGTATGAGATGGATGGTTATTTAGATGCCAATGTCAGAGTTTCAAAACAATCCAATACAGATACAGGGGAAATCGATCTGAATTACATTATAGAGGAGCAGGAACAAGTAGAAGTTGAAAAAATCGAGATTCGCGGTAATACCACCACCAAAGATAAAGTAATTCGTCGGGAGTTAGCTATCAATCCTGGTGAAGTTTTTGACATGGTAAGTGTCGAGCTTAGTAAGCGTCGTTTAGAGGGTACGGGATTGTTTGATAAGGTTGATACACAGGTTGAACGAATTGAAGAGCTACCCAATAAGCGTAATTTAGTAATTGGGGTTACGGAAGGTCGGACAGCCAACCTGATGATGGGTTTTGGTTATGGCTCTATCATGTCCCTATATGGTCAGATTGGTTTTACTCAAGGCAATTTTGATTTATTTAATCCTCCGTACTTCACAGGTGGAGGCCAAAAATTCCGTCTACAAATTACGGCTGGTAGAAGACATGAGGATTACATGGTCACTTTTGAGGAACCTTATTTCCTGGATAGAAAATTAAGATTGTCAATTGATCTATATCACCGTGACAACCGCTTCTATAGCAACTATTTCAACCAAAAACAGACCGGGGCGAAACTTGGGCTATCAAGAACTCTTTGGAATGATTTCACTTACGGAGGTGTTAACTACACTATTGAGAAGATTGGTATCCATGACAGATCATATTACTCTGATATCCTTCGAGAGCATGATATGATTCAGAAAGGTTTAATACACCCTGATACGCTTACAGGAAATCCATTTGATTGGTATTACGATAATGCTCGTAAGGATGAAGGTGAATACTCTGAGTTGAACAATGACCGTTTAGTGTCAAAATTTGGAACATTTTTAACTTACAGCACACTTAATCATGCTTTGATGCCTACCCGCGGGCAGCGCACTCAACTGTCAGCTGAAATTTCCGGAGGACCTTTTGGAGGTGATACCGAAATGTACCGATTAGAGCTTGAGAGCGCGTATTATTTTGCAGGGCTTTGGCAAGGGCATGTTCTTGAAGCTATTGGCCGAATAGGGGGAGTTGATAACTTTGGTGGTAGCGATCGTGTACCGTACTTTGATCGATTCTTCCTTGGTGGTAGTTTTAATATGCGTGGATATGATTTTCGTGACATTGGTCCCCGTCTTCAGAAATGGAAAGTTGGCAGGGAAATGCATGAGGGGAGAGAGCATTATGGTTATTTTGTAGATATTACAAGGGATGGTGAAGTGGTTGAAGCTAACAAATTTATTCCAGTGAATCATTCTCCGTCTGAATTCCCTTTCAATGGAAACCAAAATGCAATTTACCATCCCGGAGATGGCACTAAGTGGAATCCTGTTGTGATGGATGGTTCCGAGCCATTAGGTGGCAGTAGTTATTGGTATGGGTCTTTGGAGTACACGATTCCTATAATACAACAACTGAGGTTTGCAGTGTTTTATGATATTGGTATGTCTTATCTTGATCCATACGAATTTGATCTTGGAGAGTATGCTGATAACTGGGGTGTAGGATTACGTCTTCAGGTTCCAATGCTTGGACCGTTACGCCTTGACTATGGTTTTCCTTTATCGCATCCAGACTACGCCGAAGGAAGCGGCCAATTTCATTTTGGGGTTGGACACAATCGAAGTTTTTAATCAATTTTTATAATGAAAGCAAAATCAACTATGATCCATTTGCGTTTATCCAAGTTAGTATTGTCCACAATTACTATGGCAGCTTTTACTGGCACGATTTACTCTCAGGAGTCTCTAAAAATCGCAACAGTAGACATGTCCAAAACGTTCGAATCTTATTGGAAAACAAAACTTTCAAATAATCAGATAAAGGAGCGAGAGGCTGATTTTAATAAAATTGAGCAAGGCATGGTTGATGATATTAAGCTTATACAAGAGGAATATTCCAGGCTTGTACAAAGTGCTCAAGATCCCGCTAATGCCGCCGCCAAGCGAGAGGAGGATAGCAAACAAGCACGGTTAAAAGCGGCAGCGAATGATAGATCATTGCGAAGTCTGACTGAGTATAGGCAGAATAAGGTTCGTACTATGGGAGAAATGCGAGCTCGTTTAAGTAAGGCTCGTATAGATGAAATTAAGGAGATTATTTCTGCGAATGCTAAAAAGGGTGGATATGATTTAGTGGTTAATTCTGCTCAAAATGACACAGCTCTCGTTCTTTATACTGTTGGTAAAAATGATCTTACTAAAGAGGTCATTGAGGAGTTGAACAAAGAAGCTCCTGAAGAATATAAGATAAAGAAACCGGGCTTATCAGTTCCAGATTCTCCAGTTCCTTCAGAAAAATAATTTACGCTCGAAAACGTAAAAACGCCGGTAATAACCGGCGTTTTTTTCGTAAGAGTATTCTGGATGAATAAATACTACAAATGAAGAGGCTCACCCATAGTAACGTGTGCTGCTTCTCTTAAGCCTTCGGACATTGTGGGGTGGGCGTGTATAGTGCGGGCTAGATCTTCTGTGCTGCCTTCGAACTCCATCAGTAATACAGCCTCAGCTATTAGCTCTGAAGCATTGGTAGATAGGATTTGTACTCCTAAAACCCTATCAGTTTTTTTATTAGAAATTATTTTTGCTAAACCTTCTGAATGAGCCCCGGCGACAGCCCTCCCGTTGGCTTGAAAAGGGAAAATGCCAGTTGAAACTTCAAATCCCTTATCCTTAGCTTCCTGTTCTGTCAAACCTACCGCAGCAACTTCAGGTGAAGTGTAAATAACCCAAGGGATAGTGCTATAATTTACCTGACCTGCCTTCCCTGCCATGCGCTCTACGACTGCTATTGCTTCTTGTTCTGCTTTGTGAGCAAGCATTGGACCGGCTACAACATCGCCGATTGCATATATTCCAGAAATATTAGTTTGCCAATTGGCATCAATTTGAATGAATCCTCGTTCGTCTAGTTCGATCTGGATTTCGGCTGCTTCTAGATTGTCGGTGTTAGGTTTGCGTCCAACGGCAATGAGAATTTTCTCTGCTTCCAATTCAATTTTATTATTATCCTTTGATGCTGTTAACTTAATGCCAGTCTTGGTTTTTTCGGCTGATTCAACACGGGTGTTAAGATGAAATTTAATACCTTGTTTTTGAAGAAGCTCTTGAAGTGGCTGTGTAACAGATTCATCAAAAATTGTAGCAATTCGAGGCAGTGACTCGATAATGTCAACTTTAGTTCCAAGCCGTGCCCAAACTGAACCTAATTCTAGTCCAATTGCCCCTCCTCCAATTACAATCATAGAATCTGGTGCTTGATCTAATGCAATTGCATTATCGCTGCTGAGTACTGTTGAGCCGTCATAATCAAGGAATGGAAGATCACTAACTTTACTGCCGGTAGCGATCAGGATGCGTTTAGTTTTCAGTCTTTTTTTCTGCGCTCCCTCATCAACTTCAACCTCACTTGAGTTAATGATGGAACCAGTGCCAATAAAGTGCTCGATGTTGTTTTTTTTAATTAAATAATCAATGCCACGGGCCATTTTTCTTATAACCCCGTCCTTTCTTTTCATCATCGTTGCAACATCTACAGACAATCCCTCTGCATTAATGCCGTGAACCTCGAACTGGTGTTTTGCTTGGTGATATAATTCAGACGATGAGAGAAGTGCTTTACTTGGAATACATCCAACATTCAGGCAGGTTCCGCCTAAGTTTTTTTTCTTCTCAATAATAGCGGTCTTCATGCCTAGCTGAGCAGCTTTAATAGCAGCAGTGTATCCGCCTGGACCGGCTCCAATTACAATTAGATCAAACTCCATTTTATTAAATTAATCTATCAAGTTGAGATTCGGGTTTTCGATAAACTCCTTAACAGTAACAAGGAAGGTAACAGCTTCACGACCATCTATGATTCGATGATCGTAAGTAAGTGCGAGGTACATCATTGGCCGGATCACGACCTGACCATTCAGCGCTACTGGGCGTTCCTGTATTGTGTGCATACCTAGAATACCACTTTGCGGTGGATTTAAAATCGGAGTGGACATCATTGATCCAAAGATGCCTCCATTTGTGATGCTAAAAGTTCCGCCGGTAAGATCACTTAAATCAACGTTTCCCGAACGTGCTTTTTCAGCATGGTTGATAATGCCCTTCTCTATTTCTGCAAGTGATAGATCATCAGCATTTCTAATGACTGGTACAACTAGTCCTTTCTCAGTCGAAATTGCTACTCCTATATGCGGATGGTCATATGTAATGATGTCGTTTCCATCAATGGCGGCATTCACATTAGGTACCGTTTTGAGACCGTGAACTACCGCTTTAACAAATAGCGACATGTAACCTAATTTGACACCGTGAGTTTCAATAAATTGTTTTTGATGTTTTTTTCGTATTTCAATTATTTGTGACATGTCGACTTCATTAAATGTAGTCAACATGGCTGCTTCGTTTTGTGCGCTGACCAGTCG
>Ga0115012_10001003_pt1 | contig 16209 bp, 11 predicted proteins | sample TroAtlMetagenome_FD_88706 | JGI IMG/M metagenome (GOLD analysis project Ga0115012, IMG submission 88706) | Marine eukaryotic phytoplankton communities from Atlantic Ocean - Tropical Atlantic ANT10 Metagenome | ecosystem: Environmental > Aquatic > Marine > Oceanic | place: Tropical Atlantic...
CCCGGCCTGCGCGCCGGCCAGAAATACGCCGTGCTCTGCGGCGGCTGCCAAAACCACCGCATCGGCCTCTACGACGCCTTCCTGATCAAGGAAAACCACGTCACCGCCTGCGGCGGCATCACCCCGGCGATTGAAAGGGCACGGGCGTTGGCGCCTGAAAAGAAAATCATCGTGGAAGTGGAAACTCTGGCAGAACTGGGGGAAGCGGCTGCACTTAAGCCGGATCAGATTATGTTGGATAATTTCAGTGTGGAAATGTTGAAAGAAGCGGCCGGGATGGCGATTGAGTCAGCGCTGGAAGTGTCAGGAAATTTGACGGTAGACAACACAGAAAGGTTACCCGAAAGTCGGCATTGGTTCCTGTCTTCTGGGGCCTTGACCAAGCATGTTCAGGCAACCGACTTATCTTTGCGGTTGCAGGCCTAAATGTAAATTTCAGGCTTCACGCGCCTCGCGCCTTAGCACCACAACAACATACTTCCTTCGATAAAATCAAGGGGGAAGTAGCGTCTTCTTGCGTTTCTCACTTTTTCGTCCTGCTATTCGGTTGAGGAGGTAAGAGCAGCCTTGAAACATTAGCACTTATTTTTTATTTAAATCGCGGCCCTAGGTCCTCCGAATTTACAACCCAACAACTCTTCGCAAAACCGAAATAAAAAATTAAAACACAGCTATACAGCCTTAACATCTTCAAGCCGAAATCTTCTCATAGGCATCTCAATGAAAAACCTAATAAATTCAGACAGGACATACGAGATAAAAAAGACCAAGAAAAAAGTCAACATCGGAGAGACATCATTCCTTATCACCCAAGCAAATGGATAATGCACAAGGTAGAGAGAGTAAGAAATTATTCCGACTCTTCGGAAAAGACCAAACGAAAGAAACCTATAAAACGCTGAAGCTCTATTAGCAGCACTCAATATAACAATTGCAGCAAGCAGCTCCACCGCAGAAATCCCCCAATACAAAACCCAATCCTGCCCCCAGCCCGCAACCCCCAATGCAACACCCAAAAGCAAGAAAGCCAGCCAAGCAGCCAACTCAGGAATCACTACCCTCCCTTTCAAGCAGGAAAGCAGCGCCCCCAAAATAAAACCTGAGATTCGTGTATCAGGACGAAGATAGACCTCATTCCAGCCTCCACCGTCAAACAATACGAAGCATCGCCAAAGCGTAGAAATAATATAAAAAACAACCAGGAAAAGAGCTGGAGACTTAACCCCCCTTAAACCTATTACTAAAAGCAGTGGCCAAAAAATATAAAACTGCTCCTCAAAAGACAGAGACCAAGCATGATTAAAAATCGCCCCACCAGGATCAACCACAGCATCAATATTCGAATACAAAAAAACCGCAGGGATCACTCTAGAATCTTCCACCTTAATCCCTAAAAAAAGACACATCCCAACAACAGCTATCGAAACAAAAAACAAAGGCGGCAGCAACCTTAAAGCTCTATTAGTATAAAAACTCAAGTACGAAAACCGCCCTGCCATCACTTTATCAACCACTACCCCTGTTATTAAAAAGCCACTAATAACAAAAAAAATGTCAACACCAAGAAAACCTCCACTAACCGCCTCCACCCTAGAATGAAATAGCATCACCCCCAAAACAGAAAAGGCTCTTATGCCATCAAATGCAGGATTATAATTCAGCACGCGGAAAACGCCCCAACTTGCAAACAGGAGTTATAAATTGCATAGCGTCAATTTCCTATTTTCACCCAAGACACCATATCCCCCACATAATAACGTTCTTTTTCTTGCTTGTTCATGATTGGCGGCTCGTGGTCCCCAACGACAATAACACTAACGCCTTTCATCGAGGGGCGATCCATTAAAACCGATAAATTATAAAAAAACTGTGCCTGGAGCTTAAGATTACGGCATGTCTGGGTATCATGAGGGATATCGAATGATTCACAATCAAAAACATCAACTTCGAGATCCCTGTTATCATAAATGGCATGAGTATTAAGCGTTAACCAATAGACAAATGCTTTATCATTTTTCTGAAAGTATGCCCCGACCTCCCCCATCAATTCGGAATCACATACACCTGGAAACGAATAACATCGGGTTTTCCAAGGTTTAGATTCAAAAAACAAGCTGCGTTGAAAGCCGGCTCGCGGATACCAATAGACCCGGTCATACATGATCCCAACTGCCCCATGCATGGCCATAGTGTTATAACCCTCCTCCACCAACTTGTTCGGAAAGCAGTTTTCAAAGCCTCTCTCTACGCCCTTGAGGTTAAAATGATTTGGCCAAGTGCGACACAACTCCCTAAGCTCACCGGCAACTGTCGCACCATTGAAAGGCAGGCCACCCCATTCTACGCTTTGATATCTATTTTCATGATCAATAAATGGAGAAAGCACGGCCCGCTGAACATCAGGAGCGGAAAGCCCCCAAGATTCATTAACGATCAAGAGCATTTTGTCGCCCAGTTTTTCACCCTGAAACCACGCATCTGCCACACCGGGATAAACAGCTTCTCCCAGCGGCTCTCCTGACTCTTGGAAGTTTTTAACAAACCCCGTTGATCTATTATTCAGATTATAAATCACAACACTGGCGATTGACCGCTCATGACCGACCCTCCAATATTTATCCTTGTCTCCTTCCGTATCACCGCCAAAAACCGCAACCAAATAGGCAACGACCATTATATTGACAACTACCAACCCCCCCTCTCTACCAGGCATTCTTCTTAAACCTAAAAATAAAAAGCACAGCAATAAAAAGAGCACCGCACCAATAAAAAATGCCATCTGATAGTAAACAGGGGCCTGCCCAATAAAGCCGGTCAAATAAAAAACATCACCAAATCTTAAAAATGGAAAAACCTGGCCAACCAAAGTGACGACATCGATAAAAAAAACAAAAAACAGCAAAGGAAAAAAGACATAAAACGGGAGAAAAAGCGCAACCAAAGCCACTACCACATAATCAAAGTTAATGGCCGGACGACCAATCTCAAGCCATTGAGCTGCACTATACAGGACAACATTTGGCAGCAAGACAACAAAGAGAACTCTTGCTAAAGCGAAAAAAACGTTCTTCTCAGGCATAACATCCCTCTTCTTTAAAACCCTACACAGAAACAGAATCCGGCAGGCTGCCACTCCCAGGCGACTTAGCAACTAATTAAAATCGGTCTCCCCCTAAAGCTCAGGAGCAGATCATATAGTTAAAACCCTGCACGCCCCAACATTATCAAGAACTCACGCATGGCTTCACCTCGCGCCGAATTTTCGGTATCAGAGTTCCCCAGCCATACAAAAACTTCCTTTTCTTCATTGATAACAACCACACCCGAAGCACCCGGCATATATCCCTCCTTCACCATAAGACGCTCAGCGGCCTTGGGGGCATATGAATAAAACCCAAAGCCATAACAGTGCTTGAAGCTGCTATCATCACAACCGGCATCGAAACCACCAAGAATATCTCCACCAGTTTTACCAATCATCTCTCTGATCAGAAGAGAATACGCAGACGCACTCCCGCTCAAGCCAGCTGTTGCCGCCACCGACTTATAGTCAAATCGCCCTTTATTGTTAACTCCATAAAAATCATTAAACCTGAAGTCCCGCTTAACCTCATCATGTTGCCGCTCATACCCGACAAAGAGCATTCCCCTATTGCTCAGCCCATAAAGCTGCTCTATCGCCTGCTCATAAGAGTGACCAGTTTTATGTGCAAGCACTTCGCCAAGCAGGCAATACCCCATGTTTGAATATTCGAAATCTCCATTTCGCTTTACTTTTCCTTCTGCCATATAAGAGCCCAAACCATCTGGACATGATGGCTTTTCACGGTTTAAAAAAATTTGGCCTTGAATACCGGAGCGGTGTAGCAAAAGATTCTTAATCGTCACGCCCGACAAACCCTGATTTACAGATGGCGCAACATCAAACCCCAAACTATCAGCCAAACCAGACTGATAACTCAGCTTGCCCTTATTAACCAATACAATTATGGCTGAAGCTGTTACCGGCTTTGTCAGACTTCCGTATCTAAACCGGGTATTAGCGTCGACTCTTCCGGAAAAGAACATGGCTGACTTCCAACCAGTTTCACAGTGACTAAGATTTCCATTCTTATCGACAAAAGCAACCTGGGTTGACAGCGATTTAAGTTGCTCTATTCCTGTCAGGCTAATCCTCCCCAGCCAATCGGGAGAATTGGGGGAGCACTGCTGAGTCAACTTCGACAACGGCGCCTGGATAAAAAAAGCCTGACGCATCACGCCATGTGGATCTGTCATCCAGAAATGAACAGGGACCGCAATAAAAACGAAACCCGCTAATGAAAAACAAAAAATTCTTTTTATGCTGTTCATATCATTACATATTTACAAGCCAACAATGACTACAGCCCCACCCTTATCAACTCTCAAAACTCTTGTTACCCAGCATTTATCGCAGGCAAAGCAGGCGTCACATAAAAAAGGCGAACCCCTCTCGAGGTTCGCCTTCAGGCTAAGACATAAACTGTCTTATATTAGCTGCCTGTGCCACAACCGGTCGGCTGATATTTTTCTTCCGCATCGGTAGTGCAAGACCACACGCCTGCATCAGTACGATCCCAATTCAGAGTGGAATCAGCCAAGGTGGTAGCAGCGCTACCGCCGAAGCCAGCTTCGATTTCAGCAGTACCATCAGTGTTGATCGTAACAGTCAGGCCATCCTGCGGATTCGCAGTACCACCGATCAGGTTGCTATTCGTCCAACCCAGATCACACTCACCAGCTGCGGTACCGATATCGGTACGGCCTTCGAGCAGACAAGTTTCGATGATGGTCTTCAGCGCACCGGTTTCCTGCATTACGCGGGTAACCTGAGACTTAGCGACATAGTTCTGGTACTGCGGGATCGCTACAGCGGCCAGGATACCGATAATGGCAACCACGATCATCAGTTCGATAAGGGTGAAACCCTGTTGCATTTGCTTCTTCATGTTGTTTTCTCCAATCATTGGCAAATCTTGTTATGAGCCCACCCTTGGCGAGCATCTGGACAGGGATAATGCATAGAGCGGGCCAACTTTTTGACATGATGAAAAATCATTAGGGAACGGGCTATTTCATGGATTTGCGAAGGATAACAACTCTCGCAACACAAGGCCGGAGCATGGCGCACCAGTTACACAAAGCGTCACCTCGTGACACAAAGCGTCACCAACTCCCCGGAGACTGACGCCATTTGTCGACCCTCCAGCCTCACCTCATCCTAGCCAGAGCGCCATTGCCCCAGCCTATTATATCAACACGCTGCGGGCAGTCGCCTGCAGCCGGCTTCACCTACCTCCAGAATTCGCTTGCAAGCCCCACCCCACACACACAAAAGCCGTGCAGACGGCTCAGGAAACCAACACTGGCAAGAACAGCGGAGCTAACGCACAAATGCTGAACGCAACGAACCACTGGCGCCCTACAGTTATATGCTCGGGGTTTTCTGAGAAAGAGCCGGCAAGATACTGATTTTGCGACATGTGGTCTTCCCTGTGTCGCCCACAACCGGTATGTTACGAAGAAAGTGTTGGGCAAACCGACCATACTAAGCATAAACAAGCAGGTTGCCATGACTAGTCAAATTGCCTCATTCAGCGGCTTACCCCACAGACTCATTCAGCAGGAACTGCTTACGGCGGAAGACGTCCAGCAGATACAGCAACAAGCTCGCCAGGAAAAGGTGAGCCTGGTCCGTCAGCTGGTGGCCTCGGGGAAATTGTCCGCTAGGGTGGTCGCCAACGCGGTGGCCGAAGAATTCGGTGACCCGATTCTGGACCTTGCCACGTTCCAGAAGGATAGCCTGGCCAAGGACCTGGTCGACCCCAAGCTGATCAACAAGCACCATGTTCTGCCACTCTTCCGGCGGGGCAGCCGCCTTTATGTGGCCGTTTCTGACCCCACCAATCTGCCCGCACTGGAAGAAATCCGCTTTAACACTGGCCTCAACGTGGAAACCATTATCGTTGAGGAAGACAAGCTGACCCAGTGGATTGAAGGGCTGGAGTCAGAAGCGGAAGGTAACGCTTTCGAGGACCTGGATGATGGTCTTGACGACCTCAACATTAGTGCAGCAGAAGAATCCACCGATGAAACCAAGTCCGGGGCTGATGACGCCCCCATTGTACGTTTCGTCAACAAGCTGTTGCTGGATGCAATCAAAGGTGGCGCCTCCGACTTGCACTTTGAGCCCTATGAGAAATCTTACCGGGTACGCTTTCGCCAAGACGGCATCTTGCAAACGGTTTCCAAGCCTCCCATCAACATTGCCAGCAAGCTGTCTGCTCGCCTGAAAGTCATGTCGCGGATGGATATTTCCGAGCGCCGGGTGCCGCAGGATGGCCGAATGAAGTTGAAGATATCCAAAACTCGCTCCATTGATTTCCGGGTAAACACTTGCCCCACCCTGTTCGGAGAAAAGATTGTACTGCGGATTCTTGATCCAGAATCCGCAAAAATGGGAATTGAAGCTCTGGGCTATGAAGACAACCAGAAGCAGATGTATCTGGACGCCCTGCATAAACCCCAAGGCATGATACTTGTCACGGGGCCTACCGGCTCGGGGAAAACCGTCTCTCTCTATACCGGGGTCAATATCCTGAACACGCCAGAGCGTAATATTTCCACGGCAGAAGACCCGGTAGAAATCAACCTCGAGGGCGTTAACCAAGTTAACGTCAACCCCAAACAGGGCATGGAGTTCTCCTCTGCCCTCCGCGCCTTCCTGCGCCAGGATCCCGACGTAATTCTGGTGGGGGAGATCCGGGACCTGGAGACCGCGAACATTGCCGTCAAAGCAGCGCAAACCGGGCACTTGGTGCTTTCCACCCTGCATACCAACAGCGCACCGGAGACCCTGACACGCCTACGCAACATGGGGGTTCCCTCGTTCAATATTGCCACGTCAGTCATTCTGATTATTGCCCAACGTCTGGCACGACGACTCTGTGAGCACTGCAAAACAGCTGTGGAAATACCGAAACAATCGCTGCTTGAGATAGGTTTCACGGAAGACGACATCACAACCGGGTTTACTGTTTACGGGCCGCAAGGCTGTGAAAAATGCAAAAACGGGTACAAGGGGCGCGTGGGAGTCTATGAGGTGGTCAAAATCACCGATGGCATTGCCCGCATCATTATGGAAGAAGGGAACTCCATTGAAATTGCCGACCAGTGCCGAAAAGAAGGCTTCAACGACCTTCACCGTTCCGGCTTGATGAAGGCAATACAGGGCGTGACGAGCCTTGAAGAAGTCAACCGTGTGACTAGCGGACACTAAATTATGGCGACAAAAGCAGCAGCACAACAAAAAACCGCAACCTTCGTTTATGAAGGTATAGATCGCAAAGGAACCCGCGTAAAAGGGGAAACCAGCGGCAAAGGGCCTGCCTTGGTACGTGCCGAACTGCGCAAGCAAGGCATCAATGCCAAGAAGGTGGTAAAAAAACGGGAAATCCAGCTGGGCGGAAAAAAGAAGATCAAGCCCATGGATATTGCCATTTTCACTCGACAAATGGCCACCATGATGAAAGCCGGTGTGCCACTGGTTCAAGCATTCGAGATTGTCGCCGATGGACTGGACAACCCGTCGATGAAAGACCTGGTGCTTAAACTGAAAATTGAAGTCGAAGGTGGCAATAACTTTGCCGGGGCACTGTCCAAACATCCTGACTATTTTGACGATCTTTACTGCAGCCTGATTGACGCCGGCGAGCAGTCCGGCGCACTGGAAACCATGCTCGACCGGGTCGCTTTATATAAAGAAAAAAGTGAAGCACTGAAACAAAAGATCAAGAAAGCCATGAAGTACCCGGCCACGGTGGTAATCGCTGCGGTCATTGTGACTGCAATTTTGCTGCTCAAGGTAGTTCCCGTATTTCAGGACTTGTTCGACGGCTTCGGTGCAGAGCTGCCTGCTTTTACCCTGTTTGTTATCGGACTGTCGAAAAGCTTGAGTAATAACTTTCTCCTAATCCTGGTAGGTATCATCGGCTTTGCCGTGGGATTCTCAACGCTCAAGAAAAAATCCGAAGCATTCAGGAACGCTCTCGACCGTCTGGTTCTGAAACTTCCCATTGTCGGAGACTTGGCATTCAAGTCCACGATTGCCCGTTATGCTCGCACCCTGTCCACCACCTTTGCTGCCGGTGTTCCCTTGATTGAAGCCCTGGACGCCTGTGCCGGCGCTACCGGCAACGTGGTCTACCGTCGCGCCGTACTTCAGGTAAAAGAAGATGTATCCACAGGCCAACAACTTCAGTTCGCAATGCGTGCTACCGGCGTATTCCCGGCCATGGCCTTACAAATGACGGCCATTGGTGAGGAATCCGGCTCTTTGGATGCAATGCTGGATAAAGTTGCAGTTTACTACGAAGAAGAAGTAGACAATGCAGTCGATGGCCTCACCAGCATGATGGAACCGCTGATCATGGCGGTGCTCGGCGTACTGATTGGCGGCCTGATTATTGCCATGTACCTGCCTATCTTCCAGCTGGGCAACGTTGTAGGTTAATAATGATTTCAGATTCTCTGGCGCTTCTTTCGTCCAGCCCGACCCTCGTGGTCGGGCTTTGTGTTGTTATGGGGCTGCTGGTAGGCAGTTTTTTGAATGTGGTCATTCACCGCTTGCCGCTGATGATGGAACGGAGCTGGAAGCAGGAAGCCCGCGAAGTCCTTGAGCTGCCTGCGGAAGACAGTGACGGCATTTTCAACCTGGTGACACCGCGTTCGCGCTGCCCGAAATGCAGCCATGCGATCAGCTGGTATGAAAACATTCCCGTGTTTAGCTGGCTGGCCCTGCGCGGCAAGTGCAAGGGCTGCAAAACCCCGATCAGCAAGCGCTACCCCATTATCGAACTTGTCAGCGGTGTGCTCGCCGGACTGTGTGCCTGGCACTTCGGGTATGGTCCCTGGCTGGTGTTTACGCTTTTTGCTACCTGGCTACTGCTGGTCGCCGCCATGATTGACGCTGACACCACCCTGCTGCCGGATAGCCTGAACTACTGGTTGCTGTGGGCAGGCTTGTTGGCGGCCGTAATGGGCGTATCGCCGGTTTCATTGAGCGATGCGGTGATCGGCGCCATGGCCGGGTATCTTTCGCTGTGGAGTGTTTACTGGCTGTTCAAGCTGATCACCGGGAAAGAAGGCATGGGCTACGGCGATTTCAAGCTGCTGGCCGCGCTGGGCGCCTGGGTCGGCTGGCAATACCTGCCGGTGATTATTCTTTTGTCATCGGTGGTCGGGCTGGTCTTCGCTATCGCCATGATGATGTTCAGCGGCGAAAAACGCACGCAAATCCCTTTCGGTCCTTATCTGGCCACGGCCGGGTGGATTGCCCTGCTCTGGGGCGATAGTATCGTCAGCTCGTATCTGGGTATGTTTAAACTTTGATTACGCAAACGCGCCCCACGCTACACGCAGGCACGCCAACAGGCACCGCGTGATGCGTGCCGCGTGATGCATGCAAGCGGAATTCATCATGTTTGTTGTTGGCCTCACCGGTGGCATTGGTAGCGGCAAGACCGCTGCCACGGATTACCTTGCTCAACAGGGCATCACCATCGTGGATGCGGATCTTGCATCACGCGTGGTGGTTGAGCCCGGGCAACCCGCCTTACTCACCATCGCCGAGCATTTTGGCCAGCATGTCATCGCCGACGACGGCGCGCTGGATCGGCGAGCACTCCGCGAGATCGTGTTTGCTGACCCGGACGCACTAAAAACCCTCGAAGGTATTACCCACCCCGCCATAGGTGACGAACTTCGCCGGCAGATCGGGGCGAGCCAATCGCCTTACACTGTACTAGTCTCTCCTCTGCTGCTGGAAACATCGCAAAAAGCCTTGGTAGATCGCATTCTGGTCATTGATGCCTCTGCAGAATTGCAGGTAGAGCGCACCATGGCACGGGATCAGGTACCGGAAGCACAGGTCGCGGCGATCATGAAAGCGCAATTGGCGCGCAACAAGCGACTGGATCAGGCGGATGATGTCGTAGAGAATCATGGTTCTCTGGAGGCACTCCACGAGCAACTGGGGATGCTGCATCAGCACTATCTGGAATTGGCCGGGACATCTTCATAGGGCGGAAAGCGGCGCCAGCATCGCTCCGCCATCCAGCAACGGCAACCAGTTCCGCACCGGCAGAGATACCTGACAGATACATCCGCCCCACAATTCGCCCTCTTCTCGAAGAGGGAAAACCTGCACAGAGAAATAGCGCGCGTAAAAACATGACTGACAAAAGCCCGGCCAAGAAAGCTACCCAGACTTACCCCTGCCCACAGTGCAAAAGCCTCACTCGCTGGGACAACAACCCCTGGCGGCCGTTTTGTAGTGAACGCTGCAAGTTGATTGATCTCGGGGACTGGGCGACAGAGCGCCACGCTATTCCGGGTGATGACGATGCGCCCGGAGACTTTGAAGAGTTTTAGTAAGCGTTCAACGCAACGGATGCAGTAAAACTCTGCGTTGTTATCATTCGGATTGCAGAATGTCGGGTTACGCCGCTTCGCGGCTCTCTGTGCCCTGGGGTGAACACGAGCTACGCGACAAAAGACCTGTTTCGGAGAACACTAATCACGGCCAGAAGGCGCGGATACCCGCCACGCCCACCGCGCCGTGATCACGGGCGTTGACCAGATCGCCCGGTGCCACACCTCCCAGCGCATAACAGGCAAGCGGCGCCCCCTTCATTAGCAACTCCGCTTGCGGCCAGCCCAATGCAGGCTTACCCGGATGTGTCGGAGTGGACAGGACAGGTGAAACCAGCGCCATATCCAGTCCCAGATTGCCTGCCTTATCCCGGGCCGCCTGATCATGCACCGCCGCACTGGTAATTCCATCAAATGCGGGACGCTCATCCAGCTGGGCCAGTGCTCTGCCCGGAAAATGCACGGCAAATACACCCAGCGCTTTTGCTGTCGCCACACTCTGCGTGTCCACAGCACGCAACCAGACTTTTACGCCGCGTTGCTGACATTGCGCCACAACCGCAGCCACCTCGGCATGGTCACTCCACTGCCGCAAATACAGCCCCTGCTGCTCCCCATTCAACCGATCAATCCCGGCCAACAACTCGTGAAGAGTGATATCTTCCGGCGCGACCACTAACTGCTCAGGCAACTGTATGGCATTCACCACCGGCTGATTGGCCGCCGGGAAGTGCAGGTCCGCCAGTTCACCCGGGAGAAACCACTGCACCCGCTGCCCTTCCCGGCCTTCCGGCTCTCCCTGCCAGACGCGGACATCACGAAAGTGCAGGGTCACGTGCAGATCATCGTACTGGTGGGCAATCGTCATAAAAGGGCTGGACGTCGCCCCTGCCATACCAAGCTCTTCTTCCAGCTCGCGGGCCAACGCTGCGCTCAGCGCCTCACCTTGCTCCACCTTGCCACCGGGAAACTCCCAACGCCCGCCCTGATGCTTATTGTCAGGGCGCTTGCTAAGACAAATACGGCCATCTTTGCCACGGATGATGGCGGCGACGACGGTAATGGCAGGGGTTGAGCGTGTTGGCATGGGACTCTTTCCGAATGTCTGTGGGGCCTGTTTGCAAGTGAACCGCCTGGCGTGCCGATCAGGCAGTTTCGCTTGCGAGCAAGCCCCTTTCGTTCTCAGCGGCTTGTCGGATTACGCCTTTCAGGCTCTCTGTGCCCTTGGGTGAATTCGACCTACGGTGAAACATGATGCGTGATGCGTCTCTAGGTCCGATACTCCGCATTGATCTTTACGTAGTCATAGCTGAAATCACAGGTCCATACGGTGCACTGCGCATCACCCGACGCCAGATCCGCCCGAATGGTGATTTCCGGTTTCGCCATCACCGCAGCGCCTTGTGCTTCCTCGTAGCTGTCCGCCACGCCGCCCTGTTCTACCAGCGGCAAATCACCCAGCCAAACACTGACTTTGTCCACATCCAGCGCCGCAATCGGCGCCCGGCCAATGGCAGCCAAAATACGGCCCCAATTAGGGTCCGAGGCAAACAGCGCCGTTTTCACCAGGGGGGAATGGGCAATGGTTTCAGCCACCGCTCGTGCGTCACTCTCGCTGGCGGCCCCGGTCACGGTAATTTCCACAAACTTGGTGGCCCCTTCACCATCACGCACCAGCGCCTGAGCCAGTTCAGTGAAGACCTCTTCCAGCGCCTGATACAGCAGCTGACTGTGACCATCCAGCGCGGTGATCTCATCCATTTCAGCCTGAGCCGTGCTGATTAACATGCAGGCATCATTGGTGGAGGTATCCCCGTCCACCGTCACCCGGTTGAAGGATTTATCCGCCAGGGCTTTCACCCACTCATCCAGTAGTGGCTTGGCAATCGGTGCGTCGGTGGCGATAAAACCAAGCATGGTGGCCATGTTTGGCTTGATCATGCCGGAGCCCTTGGACATCCCTGTGATCGTCACTGGCACACCATCCATTTCCACCCGCCGACTGGTGAGCTTTGGGTAGGTATCGGTGGTCATGATGCCTTCCGACGCCCGCCCCCAATGATGGACGTCCAGTGCATCCAGCGCCTTGGGCAAGCCGGTGGCAAAGGCCTCCAGCGGAAACTGTTCTCCGATAACCCCGGTGGAATACGGCAGGATTTCATCCGCATCACAACCTGCTGCTTTCGCCAGCAACTCACAGCTGGCCAGGCAGTTTTCCAGGCCTTTCTTGCCGGTGCCTGCATTGGCATAGCCCGTGTTGATCATCAGGTAGCGTGGCGTAGTGGCAGCCAGGCGAGACTTGGCCACCTGCACCGGTGCCGCACAGAAACGGTTCAGGGTGAACACACCACTGACACGACTCCCCTGGGCCAGCTCCAGCACTACCAGATCCTTGCGATTGGCTTTTTTGATACCCGCTTCAACGGCGGCAAGCCGCACGCCAGGAACCGGCAACCACTCAGACTGTGTCATCACGTTTTTCCTGCTATCCATGTATTGAAAGCTTGCTACGAAACAAGCGCCCTGCCAAGCGTGGAGCTTTGCAGGGCTGCTCCCAGGCTGTTTGTCGGATTACGCCTTTCAGGCTAATTCGACCTACGAATTAAAACGACAAGCCCCAAACAAAGAAAGCACCGACGTTGCCGGTGCTTTTGGTTTTCCTTGTCGCTTGTAGCTTGTTGCTGCTCTTATTCAATCTTACCGTGACACTGCTTGTACTTCTTGCCGGAACCACAAGGGCAAGGTTCGTTACGGCCGACTTTGCGGCCGTCCCGGACCACTGTCTTCGGCTGTTCACCCTGTTGACGGGGTTGGGCATCGCCGTCAGTGCCCGGCTCGGCTACCGCCTGCATCTTCATTTTTTCCGCCTGCACGCGCGCTTCTTCCTCGCGCTGCTGCTCCAGACGCTCCACTTCGTCATCGCGACGTACCTGGAAGCTATGCAGCACACGAATCAGTTCATGCTGGATCTGGTTAAGCAGGCCCTGGAACAACTCGAAAGCTTCTTTCTTGTATTCCTGCTTGGGGTTTTTCTGGGCGTAGCCGCGCAGGTGGATGCCCTGGCGCAGGTGATCCATGCTCGCCAGGTGCTCTTTCCAGTGGCGATCCAGAATTTGCAGCATCAGGTGCTTCTCGATCTTGCGCAAATCCTCGGTACCGATCTCGCCTTCCTTACGCTGGTAATCCTCGTCCATGCGCTCGACCAGCTTTTCGATCAGGCCCTCGATATGCAGCTGATTGTCTTCATTGAGCCACTGGCCAATCGGTGCATGGCACTGGAATTCCGCATCCAGGGTTTTCTCCAGGCCCGGGATATCCCACTGATCTTCCACAGAGCCCGGCGCCATGTAATCGTGGACCACTTCGGTCACCACATCGCGACGAATCCCTTTCACGGAATTTACCAGATCATCGGCTTCCAGAATCTGGTCACGCTGGCCGTAGATTACCTGACGCTGGTCGTTGGCAACGTCATCGTATTCCAGCAGGTTTTTGCGGATATCAAAGTTGCGCCCTTCCACTTTGCGCTGGGCATTTTCGATGGCGCGAGTTACCCAGCGGTGCTCAATGGCTTCGCCGTTTTCCAGGCCCAGAGAGCGCATCAGGTTACGAATCTTGTCTGATGCGAAGATGCGCATCAGGTCATCTTCCATGGACAGGAAGAAACGGGTGTAGCCCGGATCACCCTGACGACCCGCACGCCCGCGCAGCTGATTATCGATACGGCGGGACTCATGGCGCTCGGTACCGATAATGTGCAAACCACCGGCTTCCATAACGGTATCGTGGTTTGCCTGCCACTCGGCACGGATTTTCTCCGCTTCTGCCTCGGACGGGGTGTCCATGTGCTTGATCTGCTCTTCGGGATTACCGCCGAGCACAATATCCGTCCCCCGACCCGCCATGTTGGTGGCAATGGTGACCGCTCTCGGCCGCCCGGCCTGGGCAATAATCTGGGCTTCGCGCTGGTGGAACTTGGCGTTCAGTACCTCGTGAGCGATCTTGTCCTGCTTCAGACGCTTGGACAGATACTCCGACGCTTCAATGGTGGCAGTACCCACCAGCACCGGCGCGCCCTTGGCCACCGCCTCGGTCACTTCCTTGACGATAGCGTCGAATTTTTCCTGCAGGCTCAGGTATACCAGATCATTGGCGTCAATCCGCACCATGGGTTTGTTGGTGGGGACCACGACCACATCCATGCCATAAATCTGGCGGAATTCCAGTGCCTCGGTGTCCGCAGTACCGGTCATCCCGGACAGCTTGTTATAAAGACGGAAATAATTCTGGAAGGTGGTGGACGCCAGGGTCTGGTTTTCCTGCTGGATATTCAGCCCTTCTTTCGCCTCGATGGCCTGATGAATACCTTCGGACCAGCGACGCCCCGGCATGGTACGGCCGGTGTGTTCATCCACGATCACGATCTGGTCGTTCTGAACAATGTAATCCCGATCGATATGGAACAGGGCATGGGCTTTCAGCGCCGCATGCACATGGTGGAGCAGCGCCAGGTTATGGGCCGCGTACAGACTTTCGCCCTGCTCCAGCAACTGGTTGCTGACCAACAGCCCTTCAATTTTCTGATGGCCGGATTCAGTCAGCTCTACCTGCCGTTGTTTTTCATCAACGAAGTAATCGCCTTCGCTCTCTTCCGTTTCTTTCTCCAGCTGCGGCATCAGCTGATTCACCGCCTGGTAGAGCTCGGAGGAGTCCGCCGCCGGGCCGGAAATAATCAGCGGGGTTCTCGCTTCATCGATCAGGATGGAATCCACCTCATCGACGATGGCGTAGTTCAGCCCGCGCTGCACACGGTCTTCCAGCCGGAAAGCCATGTTGTCACGCAGGTAATCGAAACCGTATTCGTTGTTGGTCCCGTAGGTAATATCCGACGCATACGCAGCGCGTTTCTGTTCGGTGGGCTGCTGGGAAAGGATGATCCCCACTGACAGGCCCAGGAATTCGTACAACGGGCGCATCCAGTTGGCGTCACGTTCGGCCAGGTAATCATTCACCGTGACCACATGCACCCCTTCACCGGAGAGCGCATTCAGGTAGGCCGGCAGGGTCGCCGTCAGGGTTTTACCTTCACCGGTACGCATCTCGGAGATGCGACCTTCATGCAGGGAGATCCCGCCCATCATCTGCACGTCGAAATGGCGCATCCCCATCACCCGGGTAGAGGCCTCGCGGACTACCGCAAAGGCTTCGGGCAACAATTCATCCAGGGTTTTGCCATCTTTAAAGGCCTGCCGGAAAGCGGTTGTCTTGTGCTGCAGGTCGCCATCGGTAAGCTGCCCCATCGCATCTGCGTGGCTATTAATGGCGTCGACCAGCTTTGCCATTCGCTTGATTTCACGATCATTCTTGGTGCCGATGATTTTTTTTACGATGGTACCCAGCATAAAACTTCCGGTTCAGTAAAAGTCAGGACAAACAGCCCGATGGCGGCAAGGTGATTCCCCCGCAAGGTGAGCCATTCTAAACACAATAGGATTGAGAGATAAGGTGGTATTCGCCGTAATCAAGGCCCGATAACGAAAAACGGCCCCATCGGGCCGTTTTGCATTTTTAGTTTTAGCGACGGGCGCGGTAAATATAAGGCTGCGGGTTCACTTGAGCGCCGTTTTTGAGCACTTCGTAGTGCACATGCGGGCCCGTGGAGCGGCCGGAGCTCCCCACCTTGCCCACAACATCACCGGTTCGAACAATTTCACCCGGCTCAACCAGCAACTCCTTGGCGTGCCCATAACGGGTGGA
>Ga0115012_10001004_pt1 | contig 16199 bp, 17 predicted proteins | sample TroAtlMetagenome_FD_88706 | JGI IMG/M metagenome (GOLD analysis project Ga0115012, IMG submission 88706) | Marine eukaryotic phytoplankton communities from Atlantic Ocean - Tropical Atlantic ANT10 Metagenome | ecosystem: Environmental > Aquatic > Marine > Oceanic | place: Tropical Atlantic...
ATGAGATTCTTTGGGGTGCTACTGCAAAAATGATTAGAAATATTTTAGATTTAAATTTAGATCCTAATTCAGGCTCTGTGCTTCATCCTTAACTGCTAAGTACAATGAAATAAAAATTAGTACCAAAGTAATGAAAAATATATTATTTACCACCTCATCAAGAAAAATATAACCAACATAAATTCCAACTATTGGAACAACATAATCAACCAATGTTGTAAATGTTGCTGACAATCTTTTAATTGTATAAAAAAATAAAGAGTAGTTAAAAATATCAATGAAAATTAAACCTAATAATCTTAAAGATTGAGATTGGTTTAATATTTCTACTTCACCGCCGAGAATAAAAAATAATACTATTGAAAAAATTGAACTTGCAATCCACTGCACTAAAAGATAAGTCTTAGCAGGAATAACTTGAGAGTCTTTTTTATTAGTTATATTACTTAATGCAAGACCCTGAACGCCAATTAACGCCAGTACACCACCTCTAATAAGGTTTCCATCTCCCGAAAGACCAGTAGCTCCTGAAGCAAATAGAAGAACCAGTCCAAAAAGTCCGACTAAAACTGAAATTATTTTGAGACGGGTTATTTTTTCTTCTTTATATAGAAGAAATACCCAAAAGACTGTAAACATCGGAATTGTTGAAATAAAAATACTTTGAAGTCCTGAGGAAATGCTTTTTAAGGCATAAATAAAAGTCCAGCCTGGAATAGTTATTGCTAAAAATCCAGTCAATGTTCCCTTAGCAAAATAATTGCTGTTTATTTCAGAAATAAATTCTTTTAAACAGTAAATAGATAATAAAAAAGTAACAAGAGTTATTCGTGTTGTGACAACAAATATTTCATTCACTCCGTCAATTAGCAAACTTCGGTTGAGCAGTCCATGAAATCCAAATAATATTCCTATTAAAACTATATTTGCTAATCCTGCATACGCTGATAGTTTGTATTCAGATTTTATAATAAACTCTCCAATTTGATTAAGTTTATTAGAATAGCAGATATGAAAACAGTTTTTTCAGGAATCCAGCCAAGCGGCCTAGTTCACCTAGGTAATTTGCTTGGTGCAATAAATAATTGGGTAAAGCTATCGGACGGTGATAGTAAAAATTACTTCTGTATTGTAGATTTACATTCATTAACTGGACTTCCAAACAAAGGTGATTTAAAAAAGAGCATTGATGATACATTAAAAGTTCTAATTGCTTCTGGAATTAATTTAGAGACTTCTGTTATATATAAACAGAGTGATCTTCAAGAACACACATATCTTTCATGGATTTTGTCCAACTTTTGCCAAGTTGGTGAACTCCAGAGAATGACACAATTCAAAGAAAAGGCGTCATCATTTGGAACACATTCTGGCCTTTTAACTTATCCAATTTTGATGGCCTCAGATATTTTGATTCACAAGGCTAATGAAGTTCCGGTCGGTGACGACCAAACACAGCATTTAGAATTAACAAGAAACATAGCTGAACGTTTTAATAATAATTATGGAGAAATATTTCCCATTCCAGAAAAGACAAGTGGCAAGTCAGGCGCTCGTTTGATGTCTTTAAGACATCCTGAAAACAAAATGTCTAAAAGCTCTGATGATATAAACGGTACGATTTATTTCAATGATTCAAAAGACAGTATCTTAAAAAAATTCAAATCTTCTGTTACGGATTCTGAAAATATCATAAAGTATGACCAAAAAAACAAACCGGGAATAAGCAATTTGATTGAAATTTACGCAACTATAAATGACATAGAAATCTCAGACGCGGAAAAAGAATTTCAAAACGCACAATATGGAGAATTCAAAATTGCAGTTGCAGAAACAGTGGTTGATTATCTTAAGCCAATTAAAAATAGATTTGATGAATTAACAACAAAAGATATTGATGACATTGTTGATGAAAATATAACGTTGGCAAAAAAATCTGCACAAGAAACAATAAAAGAAGTAGAAGAAGCCCTAGGTATTAGTTAATTATGAATATTAAAAAAATAGCACTGCAAAGTTTTTAATGTCAATAGATTCTCAAATTCCAAAAGAGTGGAAAGAAATACTTAATGAAAGTCAGATAGAAGCAGTTACAACAATAAATGGGCCGGTTTTAATTATGGCTGGCGCTGGTTCAGGTAAAACAAGAGTTTTGACCCATAGATATGCTCATTTAGTCCAGCATCACAAAATTGATATTGAACAAATATTGGCAATAACATTTACAAATAAAGCTGCTGAGGAGATGAAATCTCGAATTGGTAATCTACTTAATTTGAAAATTTCACCAAAGTGGATATCAACATTCCACAGCTTGTGTGTAAAAATACTTAGAATTCATGGTGATAAAATTGGTTATAAGAATAATTTTTCAATATATGATCAATCAGATTCAAATAAAGTAGTAAGAAACTGCATGTCTGAAAACAATGTCGACCTAAAGCAGTATTCACCAAAAAGATTCCAAGCGCATATTTCTAACTTAAAAAACAACATGATTTCTCCAGGTGAGGCATTGCAAAATGCAGAATCATTTTTTGATGTAAAAGTAGCTGAAATTTACTCAAGTTATGAAAAAAAACTAATAATTTCAAACTCTATGGACTTTGATGATCTATTGATTAAGACAGTAGAGCTATTACAGACAAATGAAAAAATACTTAATTACTGGTCAAATAAATTTCAATTTGTAATGGTAGATGAATACCAAGATACGAATTATGTACAATATAAACTCGTTGAATTACTTAGTTCAAATAATCAAAATGTATGTGTTGTAGGTGATTCTGACCAAAGCATATACGCATTTAGAGGAGCTGATATAAGAAATATCATTGAATTCGAAAAAGATTTTAAAAATGCAAAAATTATTCAATTAGATAAAAATTACAGATCAACTAAAAATATTCTTGATTTAGCAAATACAATCATTTCGAATAATCCTCGAAAAATTAAAAAAAACCTTTGGACCGACAATGAAGAAGGGCTTGATATAAGCTCACTAAGATTTAGATCTGAGAAAGATGAGTCTAGATGGGTTGCTGAAGAGGTAAAGCAAATTATAGAAAATGATTCCAAAGCAGAAATAGCTATTTTTTATAGAACAAATAGTCAATCAAGGTTGTTTGAGGAGGAACTAAGAAAATTAAATATAAATCATAAATTAATTGGAAGCGTTAGGTTTTACGACAGAAGAGAGATTAAGGATATTATTTCTTATCTTAAGTTTCTTGTGAACGAAAATGACATAGTTTCTTTTGAAAGAATAGTTAATGTTCCAAAAAGAGGTATTGGTGAATCAAGTGTAAAAAAACTTCGAGAACATTTGAGTCAACGAGAAATATCAATTTTTGATTTATTACAAGAAATTGATCAAATTGAAAATATTTCTCCGAGAATTAAAAATAAATTAATCGAATTTAAAAATCTCATTATAGATCTAAAAACGTTCTCTTTAGAAGGTCCATCAAAATCAATTGAAAAAGTTATTGAAATGACTGGTTACAAAATGAACCTTATAAAAGATGGAACTATGGAATCACAAATGCGTTTAGAGAACATTGAAGAACTGCTTAACTCTGCTTACAACTTTGAAAACCTTTACGACGAAGAAATAGATGAGCCATATGGAAAATTGAGAGATTATCTTGAATCAATAGCATTATTTTCTGAAACAGATGATGTAAAAGACTCAGATAAAGTTCTTCTTTTGACTCTTCACAATGCAAAAGGGCTAGAGTTTCCATATGTCTTTATGACTGGAATGGAAGAAAATCTATTTCCACATGAAAGAAGCTCTCAAGGAGACCAGTCTGAAATTGAAGAGGAAAGACGACTATGTTATGTTGGCGTCACAAGAGCAGAAAAAAAGCTGTATTTGTCCCATGCATGGTCAAGAACTCTATGGGGGGGCACAACATATAACTTGCCTAGTAGGTTTTTAGATGAAGGTTCAAGCCATTTTGAAACAAAAGATTTTTCAGCTGAATTTCAGGAATCCAATCAATCCAATGGTTCTGCAGAGATTGGTCAAAAGATCATACATGAAAAATATGGAGAAGGACTTATTAAGGAAGTCCAGGGTAATGAAATTACAGTAGAATTTAATCAAGATATTGGAACTAAATATTTAGATGTAGAATGGGCGCCAATAAAATTTCTATAAAAAGCCACCATAATTTTATTTTTTTTGTAATCTATATTCTTGTTGTAACATTATGAATCTTTTTGAATATCAAGGTAAAAGACTATATAAAGACTTTTCTATTCCAACACCCAAATCAATTTTTATTTCCAATATCTCTGAAATAAATGAAGATCATGAACTTAGTTATCCAGTTGTCGTAAAAGCCCAGGTTCAAGTTGGCGGTAGAGGAAAAGCAGGAGGCATTAAAGTAGCAAATAGTTTTAAAGAATTAGTTAAATTTTCAAATGAAATTTTAGGAATGGATATCAAGGGACATTTGGTAGAAAGCCTATTAATCGAAGAAGCGTCGACAATTTTAGAAGAATATTATATTTCTTTTACTCTTGATAGGTCTAAAAAAGAATACCTAATGATGTTGAGTGCTAAGGGTGGAATGGATATTGAAGAAGTTGCTGAAAATAACCCTGAAGACTTAATAAAACTCTACATCTCTCCTTCAAAAGGGCTTAATAGTGAATCAATAACTAAAGCGATCAAAGATGCAAAACTTAATGAAGATTTTGAAGATGAATTAAAAGATGTGGTTTCAAAATTATATAGCCTTTTTGTTGATGGTGATTGTGACTTGGTTGAGGTTAATCCTTTAGCAATAACTGACAAGGGTGTTTCAGCATTAGATTCAAAGGTGTCTTTGGATATGAATGCAATATATAGACATGATAATTTTGTTGAATTTGAAAGTGAAATTCCTATTCCGGTTTCTGAGCAGTTTGCAAAAGAAAAAAATCTTAATTTCATAAAGCTTGATGGAAGTGTTGGAATTATTGGTAATGGGGCTGGTTTAGTTATGTCTACTCTTGATGTTGTGTCAGAACATGGTGGAATGGCTGCAAACTTTTTAGACATCGGGGGCGGAGCCAAAGCAGAAACTGTCACTGCTGCATTAGAAGTTTTAGAATCAGAAGACAATGTTAAGAGTGTTTTAATAAATATATTTGGTGGCATCACAAGATGTGACCTTGTTGCAAATGGAATTGTTGAAGCAACAAAGGGTAAAAATTTAAAATGGCCTATTATTGTTCGTCTTGATGGTACCAACTCAAAAGAGGGTTTAACTATCTTAAAGGATAACTCTAACGAAAATATCACAATATCAAGCTCTATGGATGAAGCAGCCAAGCTAGCAGTTGAAGGAGCAAGTTAATGTCTATTTTTATAGATAAAGAAACAAAAGTAGTTGTTCAGGGTCTTACCGGTGAGCAAGGAAAGTTTCATGCATTAAGAAATAAAGAATACGGAACAAAGGTAGTTGCAGGTACTAGACCTGGTAAAGGCGGGGAAACAGTAGAGGGAATTCCAATTTTTAATTCCGTTGAAGAGGCTATTAAAGAAACTGGAGCAAATACAGCTATGACTTTTGTGCCACCACCATTTGCAAAAGATGCAGTTTTAGAGGCAGCTTATGCTGGGTGTGAATTAATTGTTTGTATAACAGAGGGCATTCCAGCAAAAGATGAGGCAGAAATGTACGATCTTTTGAAAGAAAAAACATCTTCAAGGCTTCTTGGTCCCAACTGTCCAGGATTAATTTCCCCAGGAAAATCTAATGTTGGAATCATGCCTCATGAAATTACTCTAGAGGGAAATGTTGGTGTAGTATCCAGATCTGGAACGTTAACCTACCAAGCAGTTCTTGAATTGACAAATCTAAAAATAGGGCAGTCTACATGCATAGGAATTGGGGGAGACCCGGTTCCTGGTACTTCTTTTATTGATGTATTAGATGGGTTTCAAAATGATGATCAAACAGAAGCTATTGTCATGATAGGTGAAATAGGTGGAAGTGCAGAAGAAGAAGCTGCTGAGTTCATTAAAAAAAATGTTTCTAAACCAGTTGTTTCATACATAGCTGGATTAACAGCACCTCCTGGTAAAAAAATGGGACATGCGGGAGCAATTGTTTCTGGAAATAAAGGCACTGCTAGTGCTAAAATTGAAGCACTTACTGAAGCTGGTGCAACTGTTGTAAAGAATCCAACAAGCATTGGTCAGGCAATTAAGGATATTTTATGAATGAAAATTTAAATAGAGAAGATTTAGAATTAGCAATACAAAAAACTCGAGAATCTTTTGATACGGACAATCCGTTAGTTCCATTTATAGAGGGTGATGGCATTGGTATAGATATATGGCCAGCTTCACAAAAAGTTTTTGATGCTGCTGTTCAAAAAGCTTATTCAAATGAAAGAAAGATTGAGTGGAAGGAAGTCCTTGCTGGCCAAAAAGCTTTTGACAGTACAAATGAGTGGCTACCAGGACAAACAATTGAAATGTTTGATGAATACGGAATAGGTATTAAGGGACCTCTTACGACTCCAGTTGGGGGAGGAATTAGATCTATAAATGTAGCAATTAGACAAAAATTAGATTTATATGCCTGCTTAAGACCACTTCGCTGGTTTCAAGGCGTAGAAACACCAACAAAGAATCCTGGAAATGTTGATATTGCACTCTTTCGTGAAAATACTGAAGATGTTTACTCAGGGAAAGAGCTAGAAATGAATTCTGATGAAGTTCTTAAACTGAATCAATTTTTAAAAGAGCAATTTGATTGGGAAATAAGAAGTGATAGTGGCATTGGTATAAAACCTATATCTAAAACAGCATCTGAAAGATTAATTAGGTCTGCATTGAATTATGCAGTAGAAAACAATAAAAAAAACTTAGCAATTGTTCATAAAGGCAACATTATGAAATTTACTGAAGGGGCATTTAGAGCGTGGGGTTATGAACTAGTTAAAAACGAGTTTTCTGATGTAGCAGTATCTTGGGATGACTGCAATGGTGATTCAGGAGATAAAATTCTAGTGCAAGATGTGATTGCTGATGCGTTTTTACAGCAGATTTTAATTAAACCACAAGAGTTCGATGTAATTGCAACAACAAACTTAAATGGAGATTATGCTTCAGATGCTTTGGCTGCACAAATTGGTGGAATAGGTATAAGTCCGGGAGGTAATATCAATTACGAAAACGGAAAAGCTGTTTTTGAAGCTACTCATGGAACCGCACCAAAGCATGCTGGTAAAGACAAAGCCAATCCAGGTTCTTTAATTTTGTCGGGAGAGATGATGTTTAGGTATATGGGATGGAATGAAGCATCCGATTTGATAATTAAGGCAATGGAAAAATCAATTTCAGAAGGCAATGTTACTTATGATCTAGCAAGAGGAAGGTCAGATGCTAATACACTTTCTTCTTCAGAATTTGCTAACAATTTAGTTGAAAATATAGAAGGTTTTTAATTTATGAAAAAAGTAACAGTTGTTGGTGCTGGTAAGTATGGATCCATGACGTCCTTACGAGTAGCTGAGTACGATATTGTAGATCAAGTTGTAATGACAGATATTGTTGAAGGCCTCCCTCAGGGTTTAGCTTTGGATATGAATCAATCTAGATACGTAGAAAACTTTTCTAGCAAAATAGTAGGAACAAACGACTATCAAGATACGTCTGAAAGTGACGTAGTAGTTATCACCGCAGGACTTCCCAGAAAACCTGGCATGACAAGAATGGACTTGCTAGAGGTCAATGCAAATATAGTTAGCGATGTTACAACAAACATTCTTCAGCACTCTGCTTCACCAATTATCATTGTAGTTACAAACCCACTAGATCAGATGACTACATTAGTCTCTCAGGTGTCTGGGTTGCCAAAAAACAAGGTTATAGGCCAGGCAGGTGTTCTTGATTCTTCTCGCTTTGCATATTTCATCTCAGAAAAGCTAAATGTTGACATGAATGAAGTTGAAGCTTTAACCCTAGGCAGCCATGGAGAAACTATGGTTCCAGTGCCATCACAATGTAAGGTTTCTGGAAAACCTATAAGTGAATTATTAAGTAAAGATGAAATATCAGAATTGGTTCAAAAAACTTCTGATGGGGGAGCAGAGATTGTTGGATTGCTTAAAACAGGAAGTGCATATTTTGCACCTTCCTCGGCAGCTGCAACTATGGTAAAGTCAATAATTTCTGATTCCAATGAAGTTATGCCTGCATGCTCATGGGTAGACGGTGAATTTGGTATAAATGATGTATATTTAGGGGTTCCAACAATGCTTGGATCCGAAGGGGTAACAAAAGTAGTTGAAATAGATTTAAAAGATGATGAGCTAGATGCCCTGAAAACAGCTTCAAATGCTGTAAAAACAAAAGTCGACGAGCTTAATAGCATAATTAACCAATAAATTCAGTCTTTTTTAAAAAAAAGTCAATAAATTTAGTATTTTAAGACAAATCAACTAAAAAAACTATAATAATTGTAAGAGAGTTTTTAAAAAACTCAATAGAGAAAGGCTAAACAGCTATGAATAAAGATCAATTAGCAAGTGTTGTAGCAGCAGAAGTAGGGCTGTCTCAATCAGATGCTAAAAAAGCTGTAGATGCCGTGTTTTCTGGCGTAACAAATGGAATGAAAAATGGCGATAAAGTAAGTGTTGCTGGTTTTGGTACATTTGAGTCACGATACAGGGCTGCAAGACAAGGTAGAAATCCAGCAACTGGTGAAACAATCCAAATTGCTGCGAAAAATGCCCCAGCTTTTAAAGCTGCAAAAGGATTAAAAGACGCTTTAAACTAAAGGTACTTTTTATCAAATTTGAAAAGACGACGAAAGTCGTCTTTTCTTTTTTATGAAAGAATACTTATGTCTCCTGATATCTTGACTTTTTCGTCAAACATCAAATCTTCAGGATGTTTTTTACCTTCAACAATTTCTAATAAGCTTTCAGTAGAAATTTTAAATTTTAAGTATGGTTTATCATTTATTTTCATATTTGATATTGCACATGTTTCAAGATTGTATGTTTGATTGATATCAGTAATTTCAAAGTAAATTTTACTAAATTCAATATCTTTATTTAACAATTTATTTTTAAATTTTAGAAGTATTTCTTCAATCAATTGATTGTTAGAGTTTCTCTTTTTACGTCTTCAATGGCTTTCGTAACCTGTATTCCCCTTGGGCAAGCTGAAGTACAGTTAAAAGCAGTTCTGCATCTAAAAGCTCCATCAACATCTTTTAGAATTTCAAGTCTTTGTTTTGAAGCATTGTCACGAGAATCAAATACGAATCTGTGTGCGTTTACAATAGCTGCAGGCCCAACGTATGTGTCAGCCGTCCAAAATACAGGACAGCTAGTTGTGCAAGCAGCACATAAAATACATTTTGTTGTATCTTCAAATTTGTCTCTATCTTCTGGTGATTGAAGCCTCTCTCTTTCACCAGGTTCATCATCATTAACAAGAAATGGCATTACTTTTTTATAGGAATCAAAAAATGAATCCATATTTACAACTAAATCTTTGATTACTGGTAATCCTCTGATTGGCTCAATTTTAATTGGTGTACTAACTTCTTTAACCAATACTTGGCAAGCTAGCATATTTTCTCCATTCACGACCATTGCATCTGATCCACAGACACCGTGAGCACATGACCTCCTGAATGCTAAGCTTCCATCGTCAAACCATTTAACTTTATGAAGTAGATCTAATATTCTTTCATCAGGATCAGCTTCAAGAATATATTCCTCCCAATGACCTTTTCTATCTGTCTCAGGGTTGTATCTTAAAATATTTACTTTGACGTCCATTAATATTTTCTTTCCTTAGGTTCGTAATTGCCGAGTTCAACATCTTTATATTCTAGCTTAACTGAATCTCCATTCTTAAATGCAAAGGAGTGCTTTAGCCAATTTTTGTCATCCCTTTCTACATGATCAATTCTTGAGTGGGCACCTCTACTTTCCTTCCTGTGAAGAGCACTAGCAACTGTAGTATCTGACATGTCCAATAAATACTCTAATTCAATTGCTTCTAGGAGTTCAGTATTAAATACTTTTCCTTTATCAGATATAGTTACATTTTGATATCTGTCACGTAGATTAGAAAGAATCTCAGTTTGTTTTTCTAAGCTTTCCTCTGACCTAAATATTTTTGCATTTTCTTCCATGGTGTCTTGTAATTCTTCCCTAATTCGCGGTACTGAAAATTCAAAACTATGGTCTTTTTCCATTAAGTTATTTATTTTATTTGTTAAATCTTCTGCAGCATTTTCAGATAGTGTCATTGGTTTAGTTGAAGATACATAATCTACCATACTTTGACCGGCACGCTTTCCAAAAACTACTATGTCTAATAGTGAATTTGTACCCAGCCTATTTGCTCCATGAACACTCACACATGCTGATTCGCCTGCAGAATACACTCCAGGGAGTATGGTTCCACTAGCGTCACTTAATACTCTTGCATCAACATCTGTAGGAATGCCTCCCATAGCATAATGAGCAGTAGGTTGAACGGGTATCGGCTCGTTTATAGGTTCAATTTTTACGTAGGTTCTAACAAAATCAGTAATATCAGGCAATTTTTGCTTTATTGTCTCAGCACCGAGGTGTGTTAAGTCAAGATATACAAAGTCATTATTAGGTCCTGCACCATTCCCTTCACTTATTTCAGTAGCTATTGCACGGGATACCATATCTCTAGGAGCAAGGTCCTTAATTGAAGGAGCATACCTTTCCATGAATCTCTCACCATCTTTATTTCGTAGTATTCCACCCTCGCCTCTGGCAGCCTCAGAAAGTAAGATACCAAGTCTATAGATACCAGTTGGATGGAATTGATAGAATTCCATATCCTCTAATGGAATCCCTTTTTGATAAAGAATCCCGGGACCATCTCCAGTCAGAGAGTGTGCGTTTGAGCTAACTTTATAAATTTTTCCAAAACCACCAGTAGCAAATGTCACAGCTCTTGCTTCAAAAATATGTATGTCACCCGTAGCTACCTCGTATGCGATAACGCCTTTACAGACACCATCATCAATTTTTATATCTAAAACTTGAAATTCATCAAAGAAAGTCACACCCATAGAAACACATTTCTGATACAAAGTCTGTAAAATCATATGACCTGTTCGGTCTGCTGCATAACAAGCTCTAAAAGCAGGAGCTTCACCTTCTTTTACTGTATGACCACCAAATCTTCTTTGAGCAATTTTTCCATTCTCAAGTCTGCTGAAAGGCAATCCCCAATGTTCTAACTCAACTACAGAATCTATTGCTTCTTTACAAAGAATATCAACTGCTGGTTGATCAGCTAAATAATCAGAACCTTTAACTGTATCAAATGCGTGCCAATTCCAGTTATCCTCCTCTACATTTGCTAAAGCAGCACTCATACCACCTTGTGCTGCACCTGTATGAGATCTTGTAGGATATAACTTTGTTATTACAGCTAATTTCATGTGTGGGGCAGCTTCAATTGCTGCTCTGAGTCCTGCTCCACCTGCTCCTACAATCACTCCATCAAAAGAATGTTTTATTACTTTCATACTTCCCTCACAAAAGCCACTAATACATAAGTTCCTAAAATAAAAAATGCTGAAGATGTAAAGTACAATCCATAAAGAGCTAGTTGCCTGAAAGTTTTATTAGCGATATTGTCATGCATGACAATTCTTAGGCCATTAGTGCCATGTAAAATGCTGAGGGTTAACAAAAGCCAATCAAAGGTTCTCCAGTAAGGAGTATCCCACCTAGCTGCAACAAATTCATAATCTAAATTGAGTGTATCGTTAAATACATGCATTATAAACATATGTCCAGCAGCTAAAAGGACTAGAAATAAACCACTTATTCTCATAAAAAACCAAGCATATAGCTCAAAGTTTGTTCCACCAATTGGGGGAGTTCTTCTTCCCCAGTCAGTTCTTTTTACTGATTTCATTTAGTTTTCCAATCTGGCAAAGGCCTTACCATACAATCTACTATTGTTGTTCCGGCAGAGCTTTTTTCTAAACACACCTCAAAGTAGGAATCTATCATTTTATAAGTTGTAGGTACGAAAATTGCAATAAATACAACTAGTGCAGTAATGTTTAGTGTCTTTTGATAATCTGATCCCTTACTCCATAGGTCTACTGCAATGATTCTTAAACCATTTATTGCATGAGCTAAAACTGCAGCCATAAGGCCGACCTCACCCAATCTAAAATAAAAATTTTTGTAAATAGCTTCTGCACCTTCGTATATTTCAGGCCCAGCGAGAATTAATGCGGTTGATATGATATGAAGCAGTAGGTAACCAAACAATGCGACTCCTGTGATTCTATGGAAAAGGTATAACCACATTCCTGTCTTACCTTTGTACACAGATCCGGTAGACACAATGTTTTGATTTTGCATTATCTAATTATCCTATATTCCCAAAATAACTAATAATTATTTAGACAATTCACCCCTTGACATTTAGGTATTGATGTAATAAATTACACTTATGTAATTTACTGTAAGGAGAATAGGGTGGAGTTAAAAATAATAGATGAGTTAATTGGCGGAATGCCTTCCTGGACTGAAGAAGCAAACTGTAAAGGGGCAGACGCAGATCTATTTTTCCCCGAAAGAGGAGCCTCTACTAGAAAAGCAAAAGCAATTTGCAGAGCATGTACTGTTCAGGACGAATGTCTTGAATACGCAGTAGAACAATCCGAAAAATTCGGCATTTGGGGCGGCTTATCCGAACGAGAAAGAAGACGCATCAAAAGGCAGCGTGCTGCAGAGTTTGACGTTAGGGACGTTGGTTAAATACTAAAAGCTTCAGAATATTCGCTGAAATCTCTTTCAACTCCTATTTCATCACTTTTAATAATTTCAGTTATGACATTTTCTTCATTTGTCACAAATGTATATCTTAAAGATATACCAGCACCATCATGAAAGCATCCGAACTTTTTAGCAACTTCGCCATGTGGCCAGAAGTCAGATAAGATTGGAAATTTTATATTATGATGCTCGGACCAAGACCTATTTGTAGGGCTTGCTCCTACTGTAATCAAAACAGTATTTGTATCTTCTTTCATAAATGAATCTTGATAGTCTCTAAGCTCACAAATTTCTTTATCACAAACGCTACTAAAGGGGAATGGCATAAAAACAAACATTGTTTTTTGACCTAAAAAATCTTTATCGCTATGTTTCGTCTTGTCATGGTTATACAATTCGAACTCTGGTATTTTATCTCCAATATTTAATGACATAAATTAGTCCTTTCTTAATAAAATCATGATAGCGAAGTTTAAATTAAATAGGCGGAAGAGAAGTTCGTGCTGCCCATGAAATTGGATCTTCAATTTCAGATGCTGTTGGTATAAGATTTATGTCTGACAAAATGTCCAAAGTTGTGAACTGACTTTCACTTTCAACAAGATAATTAATAAAATTTTGAGATTTATCATCATAATTTGAAATTTTAATTTCAAAATCATTTATTCCTTCATTCGCAGCAACAAGGTCTAAGTCCATGATCAAATCTATAACACTTGGATCTAAATAATCTAGAAATTCTTTAGTTTGGGTTTTGATTACTTGCCTATAAAAACTTAATGGTGCAAATATTGAATCAAATATTGAATCAAAATTTAGGTTGTTTAATTCGGGCATATTAGAAAAGATTTCTTCAGGATTTGAAAAACTTGAAGGATCAATATCAGGCTTTAAGTCACCTAAGCTTTCAATTAAACTCTCATTGCTCTTTTTCATTTGTTCAATTACAAATGAAAACGGAGTGTTATATTCTCCTAAAGATAGTGCAACGAACTCTAGTGACATTAAAGCCATTGTTGCTTCTTTTTCTTCGATTTCAAATTTACTGATTCTAGATTCAAAATTTAATTTATTAATTCCAAGACTGCTACTTGTGGGAAGAATTATTCCAAAATGACTAAGCCCCCATGTATTCTTGCTCAGGAAGCCAGCGATATTTCCAAGTTGCATTCCTATTAGTGACGATTGTGCACCGCCTAAATTAAAAGGGGTGCTGTTTGCAATATTAAAATCAGTAAAATCAAAATGCTTAATAGCTTCCAAAAACCAATTACCATATTCTTTAGGATTTAGTATTTCGATTTTGTTTAGTTCTTTATATGGATTTTCTAACGATTGGTTGTTAAGTTGAATTGCTCTAAATATTTCTTCGTAATTCATTTCGCTATTTGAAAATAGGAAATTTTCCTCTGCATCTTTATTTAAATGATTGTTTATTTGAGAAGCTAGATTCCAATTTACGTCACCACCATCATCATTGTTAAATAAGTTAAATAGTTGCGAGAAAATATCGTCAGACATCTGAAGGGCGTAGATCTAAATCAAAAACTAAAGTGATTGTCTGTGAATTTCTCAATATTTCTATTTCAACTGTATCACCAGCTCTTTTTTGCCTAAGGACTGTAATCAATCCATCTAATGTTTTTACATTTATACCATTGATTTTTTTTATAATGTCACCAGGCATGGCACCAGCTTTTCCAATTGCAAATACATCATCCCCAGGTCCATAAAGCTCTTGGATTATTACTCCAGAAAATACTCTTGCACCATCATCAGCGGTATCAAAATGTTGTGCACCTAGAATTCCTAAAAATGCATGTAATATTTGCCCTTCTCTAAGTAGATCTTCTGCGATACCTAAAGCCAAGTTAACTGGAACCGCAAAACCTAAACCTTCCGCTCCTACGTCTGCAGTGGCAATAGCGGTTGTTATCCCAATAAGCTCACCATTATTGTTAATTAATGCACCACCACTAGAACCTCTTGTTATAGGTGCATCGGTCTGTATCAGTCCAAATAATGTTACCCCTGAGTTCATGGCCTCACCACCAACATCAAGTCTTCTTTCTAGAGCGGATACAACCCCGGTGGTGACTGTTGGTGCAGCACCTAAGGTTAAAGGATGCCCAATAGCAACTGCTAAATCTCCAACTAAAAGAGCATCACTATTACCAATTGAAATAGGTACTAGATTTGATGCTGTAATTTTTAATAAACCTATATCAGTAAGCCGATCAGAGCCAATAATTTCGCTTTCATACATTCTGCCATCTTCAAAAACAACTCTTACCTCAGTTGAATTATCGATAACATGATGGTTTGTCATTATCAAGCCATCTCCAGATATTACAACTCCTGAACCTCCACCATTGGGCAGGAACTCTCCAGCTTCTGAAATATTACCAACTTGTACTTGAACAATTGTTTTAGTAGCCAATTCAGCAATAGAAACTATTTCTGTTGAGTCTACTCTAGGCATTACTAATTCTTTTTCCGTTACAGTTTCAGTAATTGTTACAGGTTCAGGAATAACAATCTCCTCTGCATCAAATAATCCGAATAAATATAAAAAAGACAATACGATAACACTTGAAGCAACAGACGAACCAAAAACAATATTAATTGAACTCTTTTTCTTGTCTGCTTTCTTGTCTATTAAGTCTGAAATATATTGCTCTTGTTCAAAAAATTCTTGTTGTAAATATTGCTCATCTTCCATATCTACATAATAAATATGCAACAGATGTAACCAATATTTGTAGCTAAAAATTTTAAACAGGTTTCATATTATTTTTTTTTAATTTCGTATTGGTTGAAAAATTTAATGGTATTACTTAAAGTGATTAGGTAAATGTTATCTGTTCAAAACCTTGAGGTTGTATATCAGGATGTAATTCTTGTGCTTAGAGGTGTATCATTTGAAATTCCAAAAGGAAAAATAGTTTCTCTACTTGGTAGTAACGGATCAGGCAAGACTACTGTGATACGCTCAATAACGGGTTTGCTTGATGTACAAAATGGCGATATAACAAAAGGTACCATTTCTGTTGATGGTGAGGACATAACTGATGCAAAACCATCAAAAATTGTTGAAAAAGGAATTGCTCAGGTATTAGAGGGTAGGAGAATTTTTGCAGAATTGACTGTTGTGGAAAATTTAAGACTGGGTGGGCATACAAACAGTAAAGAAATACCAGAGAACATTGATAGAGTCCTTGATTTGTTTCCAATCTTAAAAGAAAGATCTAAAGGAGAAGCAGGGTATCTTTCGGGAGGTGAGCAGCAAATGCTAGCTATAGGAAGAGCTCTCATGTCTAATCCAAACTATTTGTTATTAGATGAACCTAGCTTAGGTTTAGCACCTAAATTAGTTGATCAAATTG
>Ga0115012_10001005_pt1 | contig 16197 bp, 21 predicted proteins | sample TroAtlMetagenome_FD_88706 | JGI IMG/M metagenome (GOLD analysis project Ga0115012, IMG submission 88706) | Marine eukaryotic phytoplankton communities from Atlantic Ocean - Tropical Atlantic ANT10 Metagenome | ecosystem: Environmental > Aquatic > Marine > Oceanic | place: Tropical Atlantic...
AGGAACCACTACAACATGCACAGATGGCGAAGGACAAGATCATATTATCGTCAACATTCCTTTTGGCCAAACTGGTTTTGTAGGGGGAGGGGTTAATGTTTGTATGCCTATAGCAGGATATGGAGACGCTGGAGGGCAGATTTCTTCCGTATCAGAAATTATGGACTTCATAAACGGACAAAAAACAACAGCTCACAGTAACCCTGTACAGGCAAATCAACATGTGACACCATCATCGTTTGGTAGTCATGTTAGCACTTACAATCCTTTAGAAGGCGGTATTCATGCCGAAGCAGACGGAAACGCGTTTGCATATAATGGCTACATGGGCGGTGGATCATACAATATTGATATGGATTTAGTCAGGAACTTAGTATTGCATTGTCATGGTCAAACATTTAAAGTTACAGGTCAAGAAGGCGGTGTCTTTATAGATTCAATAGATTTATTCTTTAAAAATAAACCATTAGATGTAGATTCTGGTATTACAATGGAAATAAGAGAAGTAGTTAAAGGAATGCCGGGACCTAAAGTAGTACCTCATGGTACAGCTTTTGTTGGTAGAAATGAAATTGCATTATCAACTACATCAGGCGGAACAACTAGCTATATACCAACTAACTTTAGATTTGATTCATTAGTTTATCTTAAAAACAATACACAATATTGCTTTATTCCATCATCACTAAATGCAGTTAGTGGCTATGATATGTATATTGCAAAACTAGGGGACAATGAATTAGGAACAACTACAAGAATAGATAAACAACCTCATGAAGGTATGATGTTTACTAACTCATCTTCACTAGGTGCTCAAGCAATACCAGATCAAGATTTTATGTTTAGAATACACAGAGCAAGATTTGATGTTTCAGGAACTAAAACAGCTGTATTTAATAATGACCCAACAGATTATATAACATTTAAAGATTGGGGTAATAGTATAACAAAATTCCCAACAGGACAATATATTAATGGATTTGATTTCACAATAACAAATGCAGGAACAGCTTATAGTAGTGCTCCAACAGTAACAGTATCTGGAGGCGGAGGAACAGGACTTGCTTTAACAGCAACAATGTCAGGTTCTGGTTCAACTCAAACAGTTAGTGGTCTAACAGTAGATACAAGTGGAGGTTTCCCAAGTGGTTACACTTCCGCACCTACAGTTACAATAGCAGGACCTGGTGGTAGTGGAACAACTGCTACAGCTACAGTAACATTAAATCAGGGTTATGTAGGTTGGAACAATACTGCATTGGATTATTCAATAGTTAAAGTTATAACTGGAAGTTTCCAAGCTAATGATGTGTTGTATGGACCAGCAGGTTATGCAACAATATCATCAGTTGATAACAGAGTTATTAATGATATATCATTAAACGCAGGTATTCAACAACCACTACAAACAAATATAACAGCATCTATGAAGTTAACACCAACAGGTGCTGCCACTGAAACAGTTTATCAACAATTAGAAATAAACAAAACTAAATCATTAAACAAAGAATATACTATTTACAGTAGATCTAATGAAGTGGCATCATATAGTGGTAATAAAACAGCAGAACTAAAAATTAAAATGTCTACAAGTAGAAATAATGTAAGTCCTGCTATAGACAGATACCAATTTGATTTATTATCGATAACTAATAAAGTTAATAATGATAATACAAATGAAACAGATCCTAAGGGAGGTAATGCTACATCTAAATATATATCAAGAACGGTTGTATTAGAAGATGGACAAGATGCAGAAGACATTAAAGTTTACTTAACAGCATCTGTACCTAATACATCAAGCGTAGAAGTGTATGGAAAATTCTTAAACGGCGCAGATGATGGAGATTTTGATGAAGATATTAACTGGACAAAACTTTCAACATCAACACAACCAGCAGAAAGAACAGATGAATTCGCAGAATATAGTTGGACAATACCTACAAAATCAGGTGGTGTAGGTCTAAACGGAACTGGTGTATTAGAATATGATGTAGGAAGAATATCATCGATAGCTGTTAGTGGGTCAATGTCAGGTTACAATAACATACCTACAATAACATTATCGGGTGGCGGTGGTTACGGAGCAATTGCCACAGCAACAGTCTCAGGTGGAGCAGTAACAGCAATTAATGTTGTTGATCCAGGTAGAGGTTATACAAGTGCTCCAACGGTTACTATAACAGCACATGCTAGTGATACAGCATCTGGTGCAGTAGGAACCGCTACAGTAGGAACAACCACTTATACAGGATATAAATCCTTTGCAGTTAAAGTGGTACCTTTAAGTTCATCAACAGTCTCACCTCCTTTCTTTAAGGAGTTGAGGGCAATAGCATTGCAGAGTTAATTATGGCAACGGCACAAAAAAACCTTATAAATATAGATGGAGAGAGTGCTTTAGTTCGTGATAAGAATTCAAAGGCAGTTTTAAATAAAGATAATGAGGGATTAAAAGCATATAAATTGCAACAATCTCGAATTGATAAGTTTATAAAATATGAAAGTGATATAAATACTTTAAGAACAGAGATAACTGAACTTAAAGATTTAATTCAAGGTTTAGTAAATAAAATTAACAAATAGGCAGGAGACATGGCAACAATAACATTAAGATCAAGCAAAGGTAGCCCGCTTACTAATAATGAAGTAGACGCCAACTTTACTAATCTAAATACAGATAAGTATGAGTCAGGTAATAACATTGCGGCAGGAACATTGTCAGCGTCTTCCAATTTATCAGTATCCGGAACAACTACTTCTAGTGCTGCAACAGTAGCAGCGGCAGGAACCACACAGGGTGCGGCAACTGCTTTGACAAAAACATTTAATATTGTTACATCAGCTACAGCATCATCAGCAGATAGTATTAAACTACCTGACACAGCAACTGGTTTAGAAGTTACAGTAATGAATGACACCACAGCACTAATTAATATATTTCCGTCATCAGGCGAATCCATAGACGGTGGTTCTGCCAACGCAGGAGTTACATTAGCAGCAGGTCATACATTAAAATTAGTAGGCATTAGTTCTACAAAATGGAACAGACTAAGTCCAGTTATTGTTTATGATAGTAGCGGTAGCAGAATAAATTAAGGGAATAGGTAATGAGACCATTAAGAGTAAAAGCATCAGGTTCACCGGTTAGCTCTTCAAACTTCCAAGGTTTGCAGGAGATGACTGATACAGAAATCGAGAAATATTATTCGGCAATTATCACAAAAGATTTTGCAGATAACACCGACGGCACGGGTACTGGAGAATTAAATGTAACGACTAATGCTTCCGGTGCTGGAACTACTATTGGTACAGTAACCGACACAAAAAGAGATGACGCAGTAGGTACTCACCCAACAGACGGTGCAAGTTCTACGGTTACTACATATACAGCAAAACAAGTAACAGGCGCAGCATCAGAAAGTATTACTAACAGACCTACAGGATGGGAAACATCAGGCAATGTAGGTGTTAATGAATTTACAGATACAGAGTTAGATACAGATATTATTGATAAAGTAATAGCAGATATGGTTGGACAAGGAAACTATACTGTTGGTCAATATTCATTAAACGCAAGTTCACCAAGTGGTGGAACATGGACATCTAGATATACATTAGCAGATACACAAGTAGATGGCACAACTGCCAACATGTATATTTGGCAAAAAACAGCAGCAACAACTGCAGCAGATGATGATCTTAAACCTATAAAATTAGTTGAAACATCAAACCTTAGAGAAATGACTGTTGCTGAGATGGAACAAATTGTTCCTAATTTTAGAAACAGAATTGTAGAAAACTTTGCATCAACACAAGGTGTTGGTACATATAAATTACAAGCTTCTACACCTAGTGAAACAGGTACTTGGACTCAAATGGGTGATGCAGCAGGATTTACAGATACAAAGAAAGACGTAGCAGCACAAAACTATACAGGAAGTTATAGTGGTGCATATTCAGGAAACTATGCAGGAACATATACAGGTGCTAAAGTTTATGCAGGAACTTACACAGGTCCAAAATCGTATGCAGGTAACTATTCAGGAACATCAGCATATGCAGGAACATATGGTGGTACATCAGGATATGCTAAAACATATGCAGGAGCATACTTACATGATTATGGTGGATATGCAGGACCACCTAGTTACGCAGGCAATTATGTAGGATATTACACAGGACCTAAAAACTATACAGGTACTTATACAGGACCTAAGGTGTATGCAGGAGCATATACAGGAACATCAGCATATGCAGGAACTTACACAGGAACATCAGCATATGCAGGCACATATTCAGGAACATTTACTGGTTCATTCGAAGGAACATATGCAGGCGATACAGTATTAAGTTCTAGTTCAACAGTCAGTACGGTAAAATTGTGGCTAAGAACTGCTTAATTAGCAGTATAAATAAATTTACATTATGGAGATATTATGGCGAAGAGTCAACCAAAAATTGAACGTGTAACAACAGAAGATCCCAAACCAAAAAAATACGAATATCGAGATCCTTATTGGTCTAATAAAGATAACGAGCATATGATCGTTACATTAGAATATCCCGATGGCAGGAAATCTACAGCATCAATAACAGGAAAAGATAATCCTGATTTTAAAGCTGTTATAGAACAGTTTGGTGAAAAGACTTTAGATGAGAATACAGCTGAAGGTATCAAAAGACGTGATACTCAAATAAAACAAAGATTAGAAAGAAGAGAATCACAAGCTGCCAGGCAACAACAAGAAGTATTATTTAATGCAAAGTTAGAGGCATTTGAAATCGAGGCAGTTAAAGACTCTAAAAATACACCACTCAAAAGACTTATTCGTAAAGCAAAAACTCCATTAGAAGTACAAGCATATACGACAATATTATTAACAGACTATTTGAAAGAATCAGGTGTATTAGATGACAAAAAGAAAAAGAAATAACATACCAGACAATGGTTTTTTAATTGTTGCTAGTTTAAAAGATGCTTTTTACAAAGCAGCGATAGACCTAGCAGAGTCGATTAAATTATTTTATCCAGAATCACACATCACAATATTCATAGATTCATCTGAAATACAATACTTGTGGAAAGAAAAATTAAATACATTATCATTTAAAGTTTCCCCAGATTGGTATGATAATGTAGATCAAATGGTTTCTACAGATGTTCCTAAACATTTAAGAGCTAAACTTTGGGCATTAAGTAAAACACCATACAAAGGTAAAACAGTTTATTTAGATGCTGATATGATGTGTGAACATGAAGATGTAGAAAACATATTTGATCAACTACCAGATGATTTAGATTTATTATTTACAAAAATAAGACCTTATAATGCTAAGGTAACAAAACTTACAAACACAGAAGAAATGACAGCCCATTGTGGTATGTTCATATACAGAAACAATCCTCAAACAATCTCCCTAATGGAATCTTGGTATGGAGAATATTTAAAACAAACTGAAAAAACAAATAAAGGTGGTTGGGTTAATACAATAGGACAGTATCCTGATGATGTTAGAAAGTGGGATACTTTTACAATGTGGAAATTATTAACATATAGTGATACTGGTGTTAAGTGGGACGATAATTTACATTGCCGTTGGAATTTTGTAAATGGTTATCACCCTAATGAGTTAGAAGATTTAGATAGAGTATTTTATCATTATACTATACCGGAGCATGTCGTACACGCTAAAAAGAAATGAAGTTTATAGATATATCAGATGAATTGTTAGAAATGTTAGAGCCATATTCGGATTGGTTCTTCAAACAGGACTTAACACATTTGATAGAAATGTCTGGAGACAATCCAAAAAATACAGGTGAAAGTATAGATTATTGTTGCAGTGAGGAATACTTAGATGTTATTGTTACAAAAGATGGTAGACATGAAGGGTATCCTGAAATATCATATAGCTGTGATATAATGGAAAACTCTGGAAAGATAGAAAAAAATTTTAAAGAACCACAGAAAGAATTACAAACAAAATTAACACAATGGTTAGGAGCGAGGAATGAAGCGGTTCATGTATTTTATCCTGTCAATGGTTTTATGGGCTGGCACAATAATTGGAATGCACATGGTTACAATATACTTCTTTCATACACAGAAAACGGAGGAGGGTTCTTTAGATACAGAGACCCAAAAACACATGAAGTGGTTCACTTACAGGACCCTGGTGGGTGGTCATGCAAAGTAGGTTATTATGGTAGGGGTCGAGAACCTGATAAAGTTTACTACCATTGCGCTGGAACTACAGAGCCTAGAGTGACCCTAGGGTATGTTATACCCCACCTAGAACTCTGGAGGGACATGTGTAGCGATATTTCGGGTCAAGATTGCTATAATTTCGAGTAAAAAACACGAAAAAAACCCTAAATCTTTTAAAAAAAAGGTTGACTCTTGGTTCACAAGAGTGCATAATATAAGCATAATTAATAAAAAGTGAGGAGTTTAATAATTATGATACTAGAAAACACAATAGAAATAGCAGGCGAAACAGTAAGAAAAGAACGTTTTGGAATGGCATCAGTTAATGATGACAACAAAACTTTTACAGGTAATGTACTGTTTAAGTCTCAAGTTCGTGGTTCATACGACGATTCAGTTGAAACAAATTTCCAAAACACAGCTCAAGTAGATGGGCTTACAGTTTGGAAATCAAATGGTGAAGTTCCATTTTCAGACATGTTGTTAGACTTTGTACAAATTGGTGCAATTACATTAGAACAAGCAGAGTTCTCATTAATCCAAAAGAACAAAGATACAGAAGCAAGTCTTAATACTCTTTACAGAGATGAAGAGACAGGAAATATTTACTTAGGTGAAGATGCCCTAGACTATAGAAAAGAAAGACTAGCAAAAATAGCGGAGGCAGCGTAATGAAGTTTCATTTACAACTTAAAGTTCCAGGATTAGATGCTAATGGCATTATGGCCAAACTTAATGGCAAAGGTTTTGAATTTAGAAAAATGAGATCTGAGGTATGGGAAAGTAAACACAAAGTTACAAATGCAATGGATGATATTAACATTTTATTTGAAGATCAAAGAGTAGAAATTCAAGGTGGTGGAGATTTCAACACACACAATTTTATTGGATTTGTTGCTAAGAATTTAGATGTAGAAAAACCATGGTACAGACATACAAAGTCTGATATCGGATATGAACGACATGGATGGAGACCTTTAGGACGATGCTAGAAATAATTGGATTTATCGCAGTACTATATCTTGCAATAAAATATTTTCCGCAGATATTAATGTTAGCGTTTCAAATGTTTTTAATACTTGCTCTTATTATTTTAGGAGTAATGGCTTTCGAAGTTATTTATCATTATATTTACTTTCGAATCTAAGTCTTATTAATGCTTTTCTTACGATAGCAATACCAGTTAATCCTAAGAAGTTAATAAACGCAGCCATCTCAGCAGAGGTGCCTGCGTAGTCTATGCAAGCCTTAATAATTGCAACACTCAATGGGAACATAATTACTGCACCTATTGCAGTATCAACTGTTGACTCGTGTAAAGCTCTTCTTAATCTTTTACTTTGTACCAATTGCCATAAACCTATCAAAATATACTTTGCCGTTCCAATCATAATAGAACTGCTTAGTCTTACCAGTATAAAAAGTATCTTTCAACCCTGCATTTTCTATTAATGCTTTTTCACTATCAACACAATTAATACCATACATCTCTTCTATAACATTAGAATTTTGAATAGCAAATACTGCATGTTTATTTGCAGTGGTTAATTCTTTTAATGGGTACATCTGTTCTGCTCCCATTGTAATTACTATATCTACATTCAGTTGATTTAATTCATCAAAAGCAAAAGGAACATCTAAGTTCCAGTGATTTATTTTAATATATTCTTCTGCTATATAATGTTTATGAAATACTTTAGATAGTTCTAAAGCTTCTTTATCTATATCTACTAAGTGTAATTCTCCTACTGATAAATTTTCACATAATAAAGGAACTAAAGGTATCCCTAACCAACTATTTAAGATTAATATTTTAAACTGTTCGTCTTTCATATAATCTTCTAAGGATTTTTGTAGTTCTTCTACTAGCCAAATACCAGCTTCCATTGTATTAGGATTTAAACTTTGTCTAAAGTCATCATGCTTATGTTTCATTTCATGTTCAACTTTAGCGAGGCCTTCCCCCCAATGTTTCATACTATTTAAAAAGTTAAAATTTAACATCTTCTTTTCGTCCCATTGAATCAAATAAACAGACATATGGTATTTGTCTGAATACATGCGTTTCTACATCATGTGGAAATATATAGCCATAGTTATAACTATAAAACCACCCTAAAGGAAAGTATTTAATTCTTGCTACACCTTTGTGCATAAAGAAGTTATCTAATCCCCTGTAGTACCATAAGATTTTTTCTTTGTGTGCTTTAAAATAAAGAGTAATATTTTCTTTATCTAAGTTATCATTCCATCTTAATATACTAGAATTTAAATCTGTATATCTGTGAGGAACATGTTCTGTTTCTTTTGCTTGTGTTTCTAAATCGTGCCAATGTGTCTGACCAAAACATAAGCAATCTTCAGGATCAAAGTTTGCTATATCATCTATGTTCTTTTGTATAATAATATCTAGATCAAAGAAAAGATTCTCTCCTTTTTGTCTAACAATATTATCATCAAACAGATACATCTTGTTCCACCACTTCTCTAATTTGTTATCTGCTGGAAAAGGAATAACATTAATATCCTTATCCAATCCTTGTTCTTTTTCTGTCAGACAGTAAAATGTAAAATCTTGTGTAATATACTCTTTACAAGATTCGTATATTTGATTAACATGTTTAGCAGAATATTTACTGCCCCATTTTACTGTATAAATGTTCATTGCCAATGCTTTAATAATTGTGGATCAACCAAATCATTTTGTTTAACATGACCTCTACCTTTAGTCATTTGTTTAGGTAGTAAGTCAATATTAAATACACAAAGAATAGGTGTGTCCCTATATATTTCTGTTTGCAAATCATCATCGTCCCAACTACGACCTCTGTTATATGAGTAAGCATAGTCTGCTGGGAAATGATCCCATAATTTTTTACCCCAATCTCCCCATCGCCAACTGTGGTAATTATCTGTTCCGTCTGTATATGTAAACCATATCTTTTCTTGATTCTTTAAAACATCTTCCCATATACATTCTGCTTGATCGTCGGACCAAACTTGACAACTGCCATTTGTATATGCTCCATGTGATAATTTAAATCTCCGCGTCTTCATTGGGCGCGGGTCTTGCCACCAACTTCTTAACTTAGTTGGTCTTTCCATATTATAGGTCAATAAAGGCTCTATGTCATTTTGTATAATAATATCTAAGTCAAAGAATATAAATCTTCCTGTTGGTTTATCTTCTGCAAAATTATGAGTATTGAATACCATTGTTTTAGGTCTATCCCAACACCTTGCCATTCCATATTTAAAATCTTCTCCACCAAACCAATACTTAGGATGTATATTAGGTATGTCTGGAAAAGGTATTACTTTTACATCTTCATCTAAACCTTCAGCATCATCAGTATAACAATAGAAATGGAAATCATGTTTTTCATCACAATTCCTTCTTGCCATATTTTTTAATCTGTTTACAAAATGAGGACCATATCTTGTGCCCCATTTAGAACATACAACATTAACTCGCATATTCTTTTCTCGCTCTTGCTATAACATAGTCATCTGCATATTGTATTCCATTTTCCGCTAATGCAGTTACTATTTCAACGCATTTATCATCGAAATCTTTAATGTCTATGTGTATTATTAGTGTTGAAAAATTAGAATTTTTAACTAGATCAATATACTTATCATCATCAAAAATGCCTTCTATCACCGTTCCATCGTTTACTTTTAACATATACCACCTTGTTCATTATGTATAATTGTAGGATTTAATTTTAATAGGTTGTTAAAATATCCTTTATAAAAATCATTAGTAAATATCTCTTCTAATGTATAGTTATTTATATTGTTTTTAGACCAGTCATATAAGAACTCTGTTTTATGCTCGGGAGATAATTCTGCTGTTTCAATAGTTAAAGCAACATGCTTACAAGGAAAAACATTTCCTTTAGCACTTAAATAAAACTGATTATTAATCTTACCCTCACATTTTACATGCGGACTAAATTTAATTTTGCGTTCTTTATATGTGTCATCTTTTTTTCTAGTTTCTAAAGTTTCTAATTCTATTAGTTTATAATCAGGTAACTCTTTCTTAATTACTTTTTTCTTAGGTACAACTTCCTCTGGTACCTCGTCTACATATACAAAACCTGTGAACCCATATTGTTTACATAGTTTCTTTGCTTTTTGTATATCATTATCCAACTGCCTTGTATGTGTATAAGACCAAAATACTCTACACCCTGTGTCAATTATTGCTTTAGCATTTTCAAATATTCTTTTATCTGGATTGCCTGTATTAATATTAAATGTAATGTTACCTGTTTCTTTAAATAACATGCCTATATTATTCCACCATATAGGATCGTGATTAATACCTACAGTATCCATGTCAACACCTATTCCCCATTCTTTCATAAAGTAATGAGCTATATCAAACATTTCTGGATTGCTTGTTGAATCTCCATTTAAACCTTTAAACTTAATTCTTTTTAGGTGTGCCTTTTCCATAAAGTCTTGGCAAAAGGATTCTCGAACTTGATCTAGTGTTAAATATTCCTTACCATTAGATAGTTCAAACTGTACTCTTTCAGGTAAATACGGATATAAATCTGTTGCTTTGTTATACATTTTGTCAACCTGTTCTGGTGTGTAATCCTCATACCAATATGGTAATGCAACAATATCTTCATCTGTAGTTTCAGGATAAGAAGCTGTAGCATTTTGTATAAAAGGTATATCGCCTTCATCTATTAAGAACTTTTCGCTGAACACATCAAAGTTATATAATAAATCATCTTCATTTTTATTCCATTCTTCTAAAATCTTTTCCACTTTTTTGTTATGGTATAATACATAACATAGATTACCGTCTTCCAGCAATAATTTGCGGTTGGTCTTATAAGTCTCTATGACGCTTATGTTATTCAATATAACATTTGGAGTTATAAACAATAGATGTTCTCCTTGTTTTATTCTCTCCATTAAGTCTATTTCAATCCAATCTTTACCATACTTAGGAACATGAAACTGAATGTTATCTATAAAACCCTCTTTCTTCTTAGTCTTATTAATGACATCCATTTCTTGTTGGGTAGTGAAAACCCAAAAGTCAAACGGCTCTTCAATCAGTTTTTTCGCCTGAGTATAAAAAGCGTTTATTTGTGTTTGACTATAATTATTGTCTAGCTGATTTGCTACCAGTGTTACCATTCCAAAATCTCAATAATGTTTCATCTTCTAATTCATCTATTTTTATTTGCTTTTCCCTTAAAGGGTGTGGGTTTGAATCCACATTAAAAAGACAAACTTTACATTCTTCTCTATATTTATGTGTCTCTAAATCACTCGGAAATTCTTGTCCTCTGTTATAAGAGTAAACCCAATCAAAAGGTATGTTGTTCCAAAAGTCTCTTTGTCTCCAATAGTGATAATTATCTGAACCTTTAAAAAATGTTTTAAATACTTTCTCATCACTATCCATCACGTCCCAGAATATATGTTCACATTGGTCGTTTTGCCAACACATCATACTAGAGTTAAAATATGTTCCTCTTACTTCAATAAAAAATCTATTGTCTATATGTCTAGGGTCGTCCCAACGTGAATGGATTAGTCTAGGTTTTTGTGCTAGATAATCTAAGTCTGTTATATCACCTTGTAGTATTACATCTAAATCGAAATAACACCATTTGCCTTCATACCCCAACCAATTGTGAGAATTAAAAATTAAAAATTTAGCTCTATCCCAACAGTAATTTTCTTTTCCAAACCAATACTTAGGATGTAAAGGATCTATTACAGGTATATCAACAGTATCACATTCTAAACCTTCTTTGTCATCTGTATAACATGTGAAAGTGAATTCATTATGATAGTTTTCCTGTACCATACGATACAGATTGTTAACATAGTGTGGTTTGTATTTAGTGCCCCACTTGATGCATACAAAGTTCATCATATTCTTTTGCAATCTCCGGGTGTTTATCTTGTCCGTTTAATAAGCATATTGTATATTCAGGCCTATATTTTCTTCCTGTAAATAAGTATGAATAAATCTCGTTATTAGGAAAATGTTCAAATGTAAATCCTTCGTGGTAAAGAAAAGTATCATCACCGTAAGGATATTTAACTATATATTCGTCTGGATTTCTATTGTAATGATGCCAAATATGTGTAGCATCTTTCCATAACATCACACTAGAATTATAATTACTTAATGGAAACTTATCTCTATAAGGATATTCTCCTATAGGCATTTTATCTTTTTTATCTTTCCACCAGGTATAACATATAACAGGGTTATCCTGACAGTAATCAAACAAATGATCTATAGTTTTTTGTAATTTTATATCTAAATCTAGGTATAGAATAGTACCCAAATCTTTCAATTGGAACAATTTTATTTTTTCCATATTCCCATCTGGTTCATGTTCCATATAAATAATCCCGATATTAGGATGTAATCCCTTGGGGTCGTCTGTTACACAGACGTAATTATATTTGCCTTCAGTATGTTCATATATGGAATTTACATCATCAGATGTGTACTTTTCACCATATTTTAATGTCAAAATTGTTTTCACTTAATTTCCAATTGTAATGTCTTTTATTTATAAATAAGACTATATACAATATTTAAGAGATAAACACCAAATATGGCAACAGTTCATAACTTAGTAATAGATCAAGGCACAACATTTTCAATAGAACTAACAGTTCAAAATGATGACGGTAGTGCAAAGAACTTGGCAAACTATACTGTAGCAGCGCAAATGAGAAAGTCATATGACGCAGCAACAAAGACAGATTTTACAACTGCCAAGGTAGATAACACGGGTGTGATTACTTTATCTTTAACAGCAACTCAAAGTAGTGCTTTAAAGTCAGGTAGATATGTATATGATTGTGAAATAACAGCAACATCGCCGGCGGAAACTATTAGAGTCATCGAAGGCATTGTTACTATTACACCAGAAGTTACAAAGTAATATAAATAGAGGTAATAAATGAGTAAAGTTACAGTCACGTTAGGAAGTTCAAGAGTAGTTACAAGCGCTGCTACTGCTTCACAAATTACTACTGCAACAAAACTAGAGAATTTATCTGGAATAGATACTTCTGGAGCTCAGAATGGATATACATTAGTTTATGACAGCACATCAGGTAACTGGCAAGCAAAACCTGCTTCCGATGTTGCCGCTAATGTTAGTGCTATAGACGGTGGAACATTTTAATAAATAGTTAAATAGGAGAAAATAATGTCAACAACTATTCAAATTAAAAGAAGCACGGGCTCAGCAGCTCCAGTTGCTTCTGATTTGGTTGAAGGCGAATTAGCGTATGCTGAGGATAGATCCGGTGACGGTGCTTCTGCTATTCTTTATGTTTCCTCAATAGACTCAGGTTCTAATGAAGTTATACAAAAGATAGGTGGTAAGTACTATACAGACATTATTGATGGAGCAACAAACGCAAACACAGCTAGCAAACTTGTAAAAAGAGATGGTAGTGGTAATATTGCAGCAGGAACAATTAGTTTTGGATCGTTAAGTGATGGAACAATAACTGCTACAGCATTTGTAGATGAAGATAATATGTCTTCAGATAGTGCTACTTTAATACCAACTCAACAATCAGTTAAAGCTTATGTTGATTCAGTTGCAGCAGCAGCTTTTGATTTAGACGTAGCAGGTGATTCTGGAACAGGCAAAATTGAACAAGCAGAAACATTTACAATAGCAGGTGGAACAGGTATCACAACTGCACATTCAGGCAATACGCTTACGGCGACATTGGATGATACAGCAGTTACAGCAGCCTCATATGGTTCTAGCAGTGCAATACCTGTAATAACAGTCGACGCACAAGGTCGTATTACAGCAGCTACAACAGCAGCAACAAGTTCTACATTAACAATAGCAGCAGACTCAGGTTCTAATGATACTGTTACTGTAGGAACAGACACGTTAACTTTCGAAGGAACAACCAACGAAATAGAAACAACAGTTTCAAATAACAAAATTACAGTAGGACTACCTAACAATGTAACAATCTCAGGTAACCTAACTGTAAGCGGAACAACTACAACAGTTGATTCAACAACCTTAAGTGTTGCAGACCCACTTATTATATTAGCATCAGGAAACAATTCAGCAGACGCTGTTGATATTGGTCTTTACGGTTTATATGATACTTCAGGTTCACAAGACTTATATGGTGGTTTATTCAGAGACGCTAATGACTCTGGTAAATGGAAGTTATTTAAAGACTTACAAGCAGCACCAACAACCACAGTTAATACATCTGGAACAGGTTATACAGTAGGAACACTTGTAGCAGCAATTGAATCATCAAGTGCTACTATTACAGGTGGAACAATTACAGGTATTACTGATCTTGTAGTAGCAGATGGTGGTACAGGAGCAAGCACATTTACAAGTAACGGTATTATATATGGTAACGGCACAGGGGCCTTACAGGCAACAGCAGCAGGAACCAACGGTTACTTCTTATATTCCAATAGTGGAACACCAGCATGGACCAACAGCATTGATGGCGGTACATATTAATAATTAAAAAAGGAAATTGAAATGGATGATAGATTAATTAATGAATACATTAAAAACTTAGCGGCAGAAGTTCAAAGTTTAAAAATGGAGAACATACTGTTAAAAACTAGAATAGGCATTTTGGCAACAGATCAAAAACAACCTGAACAGGCTCAACCTGAGGGACAACAAGAACAACCTCAACCAGAGCCACAAGAAGAAGTTCAACAGGAAGTGGTCGAAGAAGAAATACCTGAACTGAAACCAGCAGATTTAGGTTCAGCAAGAAACGAAGACGGAAACTTTAGTAACTAGGGTAAAAGATGGCAGTAATAATAAAACCAAAGAAGTCGGAAACAAGTGGGAGTGCTCCTACAACCAGCGACTTAGCGGCAGGTGAGATAGCGGTAAACACCGCAGATAAAAAGATATATATTAGAGACTCTAGTAGTAATATCGTAACACTTGCACAGTACGGCGAATTTGATGAGAGTTTGGTATATCCAGGCGGATCAACAGCTGACTTTGGTAACCTTACAGACAGCACAGAAGATGCTTTTGGAATGTCTTTATTGACAACTTATGATTGTAAAGGCGATCATACTGCCGTTACACCGTCTATTAAGTTTAGAACAGCAACAGAAGATCATGGGACGTTGAGTTAATGCAATATTTAATAAAGATTAGGAGAAAATAATGCCAACACAGGTACAATGGAGACGAGGAACAACAACTCAAAATAATTCCTTTACTGGTGCTGAAGGCGAGATTTCCGTCGATACTACCTTAGACACATTAAGAGTACATGACGGGTCAACAGCAGGAGGACACAGACTATTTAAATATTCAGAGGCACTTGGATTAGGTGCTTTAAGTGATCCTAACGATGATGCCATATTGTTCTGGGATGATAGTGCTGGTAATTTAGCATGGATGTCAGAAAGTACTGGTTTATCTATATCAGGCACAAGCATTTCATTAAGTCATTTAGGATTAGAAAGTTTATCAGATCCTAATGCAGATAGAATTGCTTTCTGGGACGATAGTTCAGGGGCTTTACAATGGCTTACTGTAGGAAGTAACTTAACAATTACAGGAACAACATTAAGCGCAGATTACGACGGAGATATAACAGGCGTAACAGCAGGAGATGGTTTATCAGGCGGAGGTAACTCAGGAGGAGTTACTCTTGCACTAGATTTAAACGAATTAACAGCAGCAACAGTAGATGTTGCAAACGACAGCATCGCAATTATAGACGCAGGCGATAGCAGTTCAAAGAAAGAAGCAATTTCAGATTTAGTATCTGGAATAGCAGGTACAGGATTATCAGAAAGTTCTGGACAATTAGTAGTAGGAGCAGCTCAAACAAATATTACAAGTCTTGGAACATTAACAGCACTTACTGTTGATAATGTTGTAATCGATGGCGCAGTAATTGGACATACAGGAGATACAGATTTAATAACCTTATCAAG
>Ga0115012_10001007_pt1 | contig 16196 bp, 19 predicted proteins | sample TroAtlMetagenome_FD_88706 | JGI IMG/M metagenome (GOLD analysis project Ga0115012, IMG submission 88706) | Marine eukaryotic phytoplankton communities from Atlantic Ocean - Tropical Atlantic ANT10 Metagenome | ecosystem: Environmental > Aquatic > Marine > Oceanic | place: Tropical Atlantic...
TAGGATTTGATTCTTGAATTTTTCCTTTAACAAAAGCTATGGACTTGGCTATATTGTTATTTGATAGCTTATCGCTTTTTGTGAGAGCGGGAATAAAAGGAACATTAAAATTTCTACATAAGTGAATCATTTCCCAGTCACTTTCTTTAAGAGGATGTCGGATGTCCATGAATATTACAACTGCCGCTAAAGCTCTTCTTTTTTGAAAGTATTCTCCCAATAGCGGGCCCCAATCTTTCTTTTTGGCTTTACTAGATTTTGCAAATCCATATCCTGGTAAATCAAGAAGCATCAAATTATCGTTAACTTTAAAAAAATTAATCTCGGTTGTTCTTCCTGGTGTCTTGCTTATTCTGGCTAATTTTGGATTATCCGTAAGGGCATTTAGGGCGCTTGATTTGCCAGCATTAGATCTTCCTGCAAGCAAAATTTCATAACCAGCATCTTCGGGAAGATTTTTATAGCTTGTCACGCCAAAAACAAACTTAGTATTTTTAAAAAGGTTTTTCATTTAATCGTTTATATCATATCAACCTATGTTTATAATACACTTCAACAAGACACACATTTTAATTTTCGATGAGGCATTCATTAATTTTCATAGCTTTCTTCAGCTTTTCAATAGGCTTGAGCGCTGCTGATGATAAATCTAAAGAAATGCAAATGCCAGAAATTTTTATTTCAGGTGATGCATATAATGGCTCGTTTCTAGTTGAATCATGTGTTGCTTGCCATGGTGTTGATGGAAACAGCATTAGTACAGATTGGCCTAAACTTGCTGGACAAAATCAGAAATACCTACTTGAAGAGCTAAAGCATTTTAGAGATGGAGAAAGAAAGAATGTTTTAATGATGGCAGTAATTCCGTATTTGCAAACATTAAGCGATAAGGATTTATTAGATATAGCTGCTTTTTATTCGAGTTATAATGCAACTGTAGGTCAAGCAAGAAATGATGAAGAATTGCTTTCACTTGGAACACAGTTATACAGGTTTGGGAATATGAAGGAACAAATACCAGCATGCACATCTTGTCACGGGGTGTATGGTCAAGGAAATAGTTTAGCTGGATATCCAGCTATAGCTGGCCAACAGATTGGTTATTTAACATCTTCGCTAAAAGCTTATAGATCAAAAGAAAGGAATGCTGGAGAATCTTCGCTAGTTATGCAGTCAATCGCAGAAAATCTGACTGATAATGAGATCGACGCGCTAGCAAATTATATGCATGGGTTATATCAATGAAAAATTATTTAAAAAATACATTTGTAATACTATTTTTGGCCGTTTTTACTATATCTGTAAGTGCTGATTTTCGACCGGGATTAGATTATAGGATTGTTGACAATCCTCTTCCTGTTAAAAAAGACGGAATAGTCGAAGTAACTGAATCTTTTTGGTATGGCTGTGGGGGTTGTTACTCTTTCGAACCTGCTATTAATGATTGGGCATCTAAACAAGGGGCTGATGTTAAATTCACAAAAATGCCAGTTCCATGGAGCGATATTCATAGACTCCACGCATCTCTTTATTACACAATCGATGCTCTTAAATTGGATTCATCAACACATTCAGCGGTTTTTGTAACAATCCATAAAGAAGGAAATTTCTTGCAGACGACAAAAAGAATCCAAGATTTTCTTAAAAATTTTGGGGTTGCGCCAGAGATAACAGAACAGTATTTAAATTCGTTTACAATTAAGCAAAAAATTAATCGTGATGCAAAACATGCAAAACAACTTAAGATAGATGCCACTCCTATGCTTGTTGTTGATGGTAAATATATTATTGAAACAAAAAGATCATATAAAGAAATGCTTGATATATTAGATTACGTAATTGAGCTCCAAAGACCTAATTCTTAAAAAAATATGAAAAATAAAATATTTTTATTACTACTACCCTTATGTTTTTTACTGCTTTTTAACGGAAAGAAATATGATGAAGCTGTAAAAAATAGATTATTAGTACCTGTAAAGGTTTGTCTAGAAGGCCAAGATTGCGGCACTTCTTCTGCTACAAGTCCAGTTGTTTCGCAAGCCCCAGCAATAGTAAAAAAGGTTGAACTTTCTGAAGGGTCTGAACATATTGTGAAAATGCTTAATAGTGGTGATGGTGGGCAGATGATATTTGAACCAGCTGTATTAAAAGTTTCTAAAGGAGATACCATTCACTTTAAGGCTGTACACGCATCTCACAATTCAGCCACTATTGAAGGAATGATTCCAGCTGGCGCAAAGGAGTGGAATGGAAAAATGAATATGGATATAAGCGTTACCTTAGACACAGAAGGAGTTTATGTTTATCAATGTGATCCTCATGTGATGATGGCAATGATAGGAGTTATCCAGGTAGGCGAGGCTGTAAACATCAACGAAGTAAAGGATGCCTCGCAAAAACTAAAATCAACATTCGTGATGAATGCAGAAAGAATAGATACATATTTGAATCAACTTTAATCCTTTTCTAGGATATCAATTCTTTTTTCAAGATCATCTATGATTTTCTCAAGGTTTTCATATTTTGATTTTTTAACATATCCACTTTGTTCAATGATGCTTTCAACTTGAGGAGATATTTTCTTCTCAACATCGGAAATAACATCTTTTGGCAAAAGCTTGCTAAATTTGCTTAACTCTTTTTCAATAATTCGCTTAAGCGCTTCTGTTAAATCTTTATCACTCATATTTGTTTTCTATAATCTGTGTAAGTAGTTCCCACGAATTAAATTCATCAGGCTTCTCAAAATCTTGATCCCATGTAGCATTATTATTATTAAACCATAAAGTGTCTATGCCTAACTTGTGGGCAAATAAAATATCATTAATCTGATGATCTCCAATATGAAGAATTTCGTTAAAAGTAACACCGTCTACTTGCTTGACTGCCAAATCAAAATGAGATCTATTCGGCTTGCTAGCTTTTGCCTCAAGAGAGCTAATTGCAAATCTAAAGTATTTACCAATATTAAATTTGTACACATCAGCATTACCATTAGTTAGAACTCCTAGTATATATTTTTCAGACAGAGCCTTAAGAGTATCAGCTACACCATCAAATAATAAAACTTCATGTCTTTTATTCATAAATACAGAAAATGCCTCATCTACGATTTTATCTCTTAAGCTCGAGGGTTTGATATGACCAAGTTTTATTCTAAAAATCTCTTTTCTAAGCTTGCTTATATCCCATTCAACGCTAGCGTCTTCTTTTATAAGATCATCTCTTAAGTTAATAAAGTCATTAAAATCACCCCAGCTAATCTTACCAACTCTTTCCTCAATCCACTTCCTGGTATCAATTTCAGCTCTTGTAATTGTAGGAACGTTATCCCATAGAGTGTCATCTAGGTCAAAAGTTATCATTTTAATTTGTTTAATCATTATTCAGCATATAAAGACTAGGGAGGATATCAGATAAATTAGCCATCTCTTCTTGGGCATGAATAGTTAGGCCAAGAGCAAGCTTTTCGTCTATCAACATAAGTCTTGTTAAATATCCGTTTGCGATAATATTTATCGGAGATCTAATAAGATCATTATTTTTTCTATAGCTAACACGGCCTAACCAGAATCTAGATCGCATCTCAGCACCGATGTCATTATTTTTAACAACGTGGCACATTTTTGCAAAGTTTATTGATTGTTCTAAAGATCCTATCCTTGCACAAACAACAAAAGTATCTTCATTGTTTGGATTAAAACCAAAAAACTCTGATGGATCAACAAACTGGATTCTAAGTTTTGATAGTTCGCCTCCAATATACTCATGAACAAGATGACTAGCCCCAACAATTTCACCATCTATTTTGTTTTCCCAGTCCATCCAAATATGATCATTAGGATGCCATAATTTATAATGTTCCGTTGTTTGAAGATGTTCTAGGAACCACCAACGAACCATTTTTGCTTTTACCCCAGGCATTGGTGTTCTGACTGCTACTAAATAGCTAGAATCTTTTAATCTTCTATGTTCCGTTAAATAAGCGTTTGATTCTTCAATAAGAGTCTCACTTGCATCTAGGTTTGCGTCATATGGTTGAAAGCTAATTATAAAAAAAGCCACAATTATAAAAAATATAAAGAATCTTAATTTTTTCATTTTTTTGCTCTTGGATGAGACTTGTCATAAATTTTTGCTAAGTGTTGGTAGTCTAATTTAGTATAAATTTGAGTTGTTGATAATGAGCTGTGACCTAGGAGCTCTTGAATTGTTCTTAGATCACCGCTTGATTCAAGCATATGAGTTGCAAAGCTGTGTCTAAGCATATGAGGATGAATTGGTGGAAGACCTTGTTTAAGAGCCATTTTTTTGAGTCTTAACTGAACACTTCTTACAGTTAACCTTGTTCCTTTTGAATTTAGAAATAGGGCATCAGTTTTTGTAGCTATTTTCTTACGTTCAACTATCCAATTATTTATTGCAGATACGGCAAACCTTCCCATAGGGACAAGCCTAGTTTTAGATCCTTTTCCTAGCACTCTAAGAAAGCTCATCTCTTCTTCAAAATCTGCAATATTAATATTCACAGTTTCGGTAACCCTTAAGCCAGATGAATACATAACTTCAACAATAGCCATATCTCTAATTTCAATTAAGCTTGATGGCTTAAAATTTAGTAACTGCTCCACATCTTCTGGAGATAAAACATCAGGTAAATTACTAGGCGATTTTGGAGCTGTAACTAATTCGAATGGAGAAGATGTAATTAGATTATTTTTTTTAAGGAATCGAAAAAATCCTTTGGCAGAAGAAAGATGTCTTTGGATACTTCTTGGATTATTATTTTGAGAATATAAATCACCAATCCATGCTGAGCAAATATCAGCGTTAATTTGAGAGTAATTTGTTATTTGGATATTATCTAGAAAAGCGCAAAGCTTTTTAAGATCACGTTCGTATGACTTTGTAGTATTCTCTGAAAGATTTTTTACTTGAGAAACAAATATTAGATACTCCTTAACATCATTAAGAGCAAAAATAGAACTTTCCATATACTATAGAGCTAGCTTTGTTTCTAAAATATCTCGGATGTATTGAATAAAGGTTGTATCTTCATCACCAAGGTACTTTGTTCGATCATAACTACCGAGCTTTAATAACCCAATTTCATTATTTGACATAATTACTGAAACCACCATAGATTCAATTTTTTTATCATTAAATAAAAAATTCATTTTTTCCGAGGAAAAAGACCCACAATAAATAGCTCCTTTATGTAAAGATAATTCTGTAGAGCTTTCAATTTTGTCTATTTCCTTATCCTTATAAAACTTAAGCAAACATTTATCTACCTTGAAATCATTACTGAAACTTGATTCAACGGTTTTAATAATTTCTTTCTTAGAGCTTGATGCTAAGATTTTAAGAGTTAAATCTTTTGATTTATTAAAAAGGTCTTCATTAACAGAAGCTGTTGCAATAAAAGATGATAAAAGATCCATTAAATTTTGATGCTCTTCTCTTAGCTTTTTTACTTGTCTCTCAAGAATAGATGATGCCGAGCTTGAAGAGTGTCTAAATTTTAGTTCACTAACTAAGGACTCTCTAGATTCAAAGAAGTTTAGATTATCTAAAAGAAACAACTCCACATCTTTTGGATCTAATTTTTTACTCATTCACATTTCCTTTATATATAAAATTAGTTGGACCAGACATTAATATAACATCTTCATGAAAGCTAAATTCTAATTCTCCACCAATCGAACTTATTTTTAATGAATTTTTTTTATCTACTAAGAATTTTGCAGCCACACACAATGCAGCAGATCCACATGACAGAGTTTCACCCGTACCATTTTCATATGTCCTAATTTGAATAAGGCCTTTATTTTTCTTAAAAATTGAAAGATTACATTCATATTTCTTTAAAACATTTTCTAGATTTTTATAAAGCTCTTCTAAGTTAACTCTATCTATAGATTTTTTCTTAACACAAAGATGATTATTTCCAATATGTGAAAGAAAGAAATCATCACCTAGAACTTTTTTAATTGTATTGTGATCCAAGTCTGGGGTCTGCATCTCTATTGGCGAATCAATCAGAACTGAGACATTATTTTTATTCTTTGGTGAACATTTAAGATTTTTTCTTTTTGTTTGGATTTCTATTTGCCTCAGAGGAAAAAGATTATTATTCCAAATATATCTAGCTGCACATCTAATTCCATTAAGACACATTCCAGCTTCAGAACCATCGGAGTTATAGAATCTAATAAAAAAGTCATAATCGTGTTTTGTAGGTAATCCAATATGAATTAACTGATCAAAACCGATACCTTTATTGCGATCAGCAGTTTTTCGTATAAAGCTTTTATTTAACTTTATTTTGTTCTCAATAGAATTAATGATGGCAAAGTCATTGCCATTGCCATGCCATTTTTCAAAATTAATCATTAATCTTTACTTCTCTCAAAAGAACACTAAATTCTAAAAAATTATGGGGCCTTTTACTCCGCAGCTATAGAGTATTAAAAAAGAACCAAGAATAAGGACAGTTTTATAAATATTCACAAGATGTATTATGAGCATAAATACTCATAATTTGAAATTTATATCTTAATATTTATAGCTTTCTTCCTTGAATGGCCCATCTTGAGGAACATTTATATAGTCAGCTTGATCCTGAGTAAGTTTTGTAACTGTCCCGCCAAACCCTTGAACCATAAGACTTGCAACCTCTTCATCTAGCTTCTTTGGAAGAACTTCGACAGTAATCATTTCAGATCTTTTATCGGCATCATTAACATTTGCAAAGCCTTGTTTGTATAAATGTATCTGAGCCAGAACCTGATTTGCAAATGAACCATCCATAATTCTACTTGGATGACCAGTGGCATTCCCTAGGTTTACCAATCTGCCTTCTGCAAGTAAGATAATATAGTCTTTGCTTGATAAATCTGGGGTTCCATCAGGTGCTGTATCTCTAAAAACCCTATGAACCTGAGGTTTTATTTCATCCCAATAATAGTTTTCTCTCATATAGGCCGTATCAATTTCATTATCAAAATGACCAATATTACAGACCACCGCTGTATTTTTAAGAGTGCTTATCATCGCAGAATCACATACGTTAACATTGCCTGTTGTAGTAACAATTAAATCAGTATCTCCCATAATAGACATGTTAATATCCTTTGGATCTCTTGTTACGACACCATCTTTATAACAAGAAACTACTGAGAAGCCATCCATGCATGCTTGCATAGCGCAAATTGGATCAGATTCAACAACGCTAACAATCATCCCCTCTTGAGCAAGACTTGCTGCAGAGCCTTTACCAACATCACCATAACCAATTACTAAACCTTTCTTTCCAGAAAGCAGCATATCAGTACCTCTTTTTAAAGCGTCATTTAGACTATGCCTACAGCCGTATTTGTTATCATTTTTTGCTTTTGTGACTGAATCATTTACATTAATAGCAGGAATTTTTAGTTCGCCCTTTTCAAGCATTTCTTTAAGTCTATGAACTCCTGTTGTGGTTTCTTCAGACACGCCATGAATAGTTTCCAACATATCTGGAAAATTTGCATGAACCATTGCAGTAAGATCACTACCATCATCAAGAATCATATTTGCATCCCAAGGCTTTCCATTTTTACAAATAGTTTGTTCTATACACCATTCATATTCTTCATCTGTTTCACCCTTCCATGCAAAAACTGGAATTCCTTTAGCCGCCATCGCAGCTGCAGCATGGTCCTGTGTCGAAAATATATTACAAGATGACCATCGTAGTTCAGCTCCAAGATCTGTTAATGTTTCCATTAAAACAGCAGTTTGTATTGTCATATGAATACAGCCCATAATCTTAGCGCCTGCAAGAGGTTGTTCTGATCTATATTTTTCTCTTAAAGCCATTAATGCAGGCATCTCATTTTCTGCAAGAGAGATTTCCCTTCTGCCAAATTCTGCCAAATTAATATCTGCTACTTTATAGTCATTTTCCATTTTGTTTCCTTATATAGTTAATTTATTATTGTGAGATTTCTGAAACCTTATCAGTTTTTTCCCATGATAGGTCAATATCAGTTCTACCAAAGTGTCCGTAAGCAGCTGTTGGAAGATAAATGGGTCTTTTAAGATCAAGCATGTTGATAAGGCTTTTTGGTCTTAAATCAAACTTCTCCTCTACAATTTTTTCAATAGCATCTTTTGATATTTTTTCGCTATTAAAAGTATTTACATTTATTGAAGTTGGTTTTGCAACACCTATTGCATATGAGACCTGTATTTCGCAATAATCAGCCAAACCAGCTGCAACAATATTCTTTGCTACATACCTAGCTGCATACGCTGCAGATCGGTCAACTTTAGAAGGGTCTTTGCCTGAGAAGGCTCCGCCACCATGCCGAGCCATACCGCCATAAGTATCAACAATAATTTTTCTCCCTGTTAGACCGCAGTCACCTACAGGACCACCAATAACAAATTTACCGGTTGGGTTTATATAAATTTTTGTTGAGTCTAAAATCCATTCCTCAGGTACTATCGGTTTAATGATTTGTTCCATAACCCCTTCTTTAATCTCTTCTTGCGTTACATCTTCGTCATGTTGGGTTGAAAGAACTATTGCAGATAATCCTTCAATTGTCTTTCCATCATCAGAATAAATTGCGCTTACCTGGCTTTTAGCATCTGGTCTCAACCAGGCTAGCCCATTACTTTTCATAACGTCTGCCTGTTTTTTTACTAATCTATGAGATAGATCAATAGGCAGAGGCATTAATGAGTCTGTTTCTGTACAGGCATAACCAAACATAAGACCTTGGTCTCCAGCACCTTGTTCAAGATTTTCTCCTTCACCCTCAGTGACACCTTGTGAGATATCAGGTGATTGCTCAAAAACAAGATTTGTAAACTCACAGGTATCTCCATTGAAACCATATTCATCAGTATCGTATCCAATATCATTAATTGTTTTTCTAACAACTGGTTCTAGGTCTGGACTTCCAAGTGAAGTTATCTCTCCAGCGATATATACCATATTGTTTTTAATCATTGTTTCGCATGCTACTCGACTATTTGGATCCTCTGCTAAATATGCGTCTAAAACAGCATCTGAAATTTGATCACAGACCTTATCTGGATGTCCGGCGGAAACTGATTCCGATGTAAAAATATAACTCATTCGTTCTCTCCCTTAAATTTTGACTGTGAAGAAATTTCTTTAAAAAAAGATTGTGATCACAATCTGAATATTTTATATCAAAAAAATCAATTTTATCTATGCTTTTTACTACAAAAATATTATTATCCTTAAAACCAATAGGAAAAATTAACTTGCAGCAATCAGATTCTATCAACGCTCTTAGATTTTTATCAATTGATGCTGTTCAAAAAGCAAATTCTGGTCATCCAGGCATGCCAATGGGAATGGCAGAAATTGCAACAGCCCTTTGGGCTAATCATCTGAAACATAACCCCTCTAATCCTACATGGTTTAATAGAGACAGATTTGTATTATCAAATGGACATGGCTCAATGCTCTTGTATAGTTTGTTGCATTTAACAGGCTATGACCTTTCAATAGACGATCTTAAAGACTTCAGACAACTAAATTCTAAAACACCAGGACATCCTGAATATGATATCGATATTGGTATAGAAACAACAACTGGTCCATTGGGTCAAGGTATTGCAAATGCTGTTGGAATGGCTATATCAGAAAAAATATTAGCTGCTGAATTTAATGAAGATGACATAAAGCCTATTGATCACTTTACTTATGTTTTTCTTGGTGATGGTTGTTTAATGGAGGGTGTTTCACACGAGGCCTGCTCCTTCGCTGGTACCCATAATTTAGGTAAATTAGTTTGTTTTTATGATCAAAATGGAATATCAATAGATGGTGAGATTGAAAATTGGTTTACAGACGATTCAGTAAAAAGATTTGAGAGTTATGGTTGGCATACTGTGTGTGTTGATGGACATAATGTTGAAGAAATTGATAAAGCAATTTCCGAGGCAAAAAATGAATCAAAAAAACCTTCAATGATTTTTTGTAAAACTACAATAGGTTATGGCTCGCCAAACAAGTCAGGCACAGCAGATACTCATGGAGCTCCACTAGGAGATAATGAGATTAAGGAAACTAGAGAAGCTTTAGGTTGGGACTTTCCTTCATTCGAGGTTCCAGATGAAGTTTATAACTTTTGGAATGCAAAAGATGCTGGATCTGATGTGAATTCAAGTTGGGATAGCTTAATTCAAAGCTATAAAGAAAAATATCCAAAAAAGTCAATGGAGCTTCATCGAAGAATGAATGGAGATGTCCCAGAAAATTTTGATGAAAGTTTTAATAAATTTCTCGATGAATGCCATTCAAATAACTCATCAATGGCGACAAGAAAAGCTTCAAAGGTATGTTTAGACTTTTTTGTAAAAGAAATGCCAGAGCTGATTGGTGGATCGGCAGACTTAACACCATCAAATAATACTTTTTCGGCATCTAGTTCAACATTTTCAAATGACAATCCATCAGGTAATCATATTAATTATGGTGTCAGGGAGTTTGGGATGTCAGCTATTATGAATGGAATGGTTCTTCATGGGGGCATAAAGCCATATGGGGCAACCTTTTTAGTATTTACTGATTATGCTAGAAATGCTGTTAGGCTTTCAGCCTTGATGGGGCTGCCAAATATATTTGTGTATACGCATGATTCGGTTGCATTAGGAGAAGACGGTCCTACACATCAACCCGTAGAACATATGGTGACGCTTAGATCTACGCCAAATATGAATAGCTGGAGGCCAGCAGACTTAGTAGAAACTGCGATTGCTTGGAAAAATGCAGTAAGCTCTAAATCAACTCCTACATGTTTAATTTTTAGCAGACAGGGAACCTCAGCTATAGAAAGGACACCTGATCAGATGTCCTTAATTTCTATGGGAGGATATTTGCTTGATACAAATGAAAACATGGATATGACTATTGTTGCCTCAGGAAGTGAAGTTCAATTAGCCCTTGATGCTGCAAAAGAATTAAAAAATGATTCAATTAGCGCAAATGTTGTATCGATGCCCTCTCTAGATATCTTCCTAGAACAAAGTGAAGACTATCAAAATACAATTATAAATCGGGACAAGCCTATACTTGTAGTAGAGTGCAGCCATCCGAACTCATGGTACAAAATTTTAAATAGAAACGATAAAGTTATAGGAATTGAAACTTTTGGTGAGTCTGCGCCAGGAAATGAGTTGCTTGAGCATTTTGGATTTACTAAAGAGAATGTTATTAAAACAGCAAAATCATTAATCAATGATTAATTTATCATCTCTAGATATAACCAATAAAAATATTGTCATACGAGTTGATATGAACGTGCCAATTAAAGATGGCAATGTATTAGACTTAACAAGAATTAAAGCCAGCATACCTACAATAAATTATGCATTAAATAGCAATTCAAAAATATTATTAATTAGCCACTTGGGAAGGCCAGCCGAGGAAAATTTTGAAGAAAAATTCTCTTTAAAGCCTGTAGCATTATCTTTAAGTAAAATTATTAATCAATCTGTTGAGATAATTGATAATTTAGATTCTAAAGATATATTTAAAGGTGCATCAAATATTCAAATGTTAGAAAATATAAGATTTTTTGAGGGTGAGAAAGAAAATTGTAAAAATTTAGGCCAAAAATTAGGTAGTCTTGGCGATTTATATGTTTTTGATGCATTTGGAACTGCTCATAGAGAGCAAGCTTCAACCCATTCGGCAATTGAGAATTCAAATAATGCTTGCGCAGGAATATTGCTTGAAAAGGAGAATGAGTTCTTGTCTAAGGCTCTTAATAATTTCGAAAGTCCGTATGTTGCCATTATTGGGGGCGCTAAAGTATCAACAAAACTTGAGCTTATAGAGCACATTAATTCAGTAGCAGATTATATTGTTGTTGGCGGCGGTATTGCGAATACTTTCTTAAAAGCTACAGGAAAAAATATAGGTAATTCTTTAGTTGAAGATTCAATGCTTGAAAAAGCAAAGCATATTTATCATCAGGGAAAAATTATTTTGCCCGATAGAGTTGTTACATCCAAAACCTTTGAAGGAGACGATATAAAAGAAAGACAAGCTAATGAAATTGCAGATGATGAAACGATCTTGGATTTATGTCTTGAACAAGAAACTATCTCTTTAATCAATAATGCTAAAACCATTCTTTGGAATGGTCCAATGGGAGTTTTTGAAAATAATTTTTTTGAAAAAGGAACAAAAGATCTTTCAGTGGCTATAGCTAAATCTGCAGCTTTCTCTTTAGCTGGAGGAGGCGAAACATTGTCTGCAATCAATAAATATATTAAACAAGATGATGTATCATATTGTTCAACAGGCGGAGGAGCCTTTTTAGAGTTTATGGAAGGTAAGGCTTTGCCATCAATTGAAGCTTTGAATTCAAAAGAGACTGGGAGTTAAATTATGTCACTTAATAATATAGAAGAAATTGCTGCTTTTATTGTTGCAGATGGAAAGGGTATTTTAGCCGCTGATGAAAGCAATCCAACTTGTGGTAAAAGGTTTGATTCAATTGGAGTTGAGTCGACAGAAGAAAATAGAAGGGATTACAGAGAGATGCTCTTTAGATCAAAGGGTATGAAAGAGAATATAGGCGGAGTAATATTATTTGATGAAACTTTAAGGCAATCTGCTGCAGACGGAACATTATTAAGGGATTTAATATTAGATCAAGGCGCCCTTCCAGGAATAAAAGTAGATAAAGGCCTTCAACCTATTGATGATTGTCCTGGAGAAACAGTAACAGTTGGACTAGATGGTCTTGATGAGAGACTAAAAGAATACGCAGCAATGGGAGCAAAATTCACTAAATGGAGAGCTGTAATCAATATTGGGGATGGAACTCCAACAGATAAATGTATTGATGCAAATATGCAGGCCTTAGCTGATTATGCAAAACATGCACAAAACAATGGGATGGTACCTATTGTAGAACCAGAAGTTTTGATGGATGGAGAACACTCCATCGATGAATGTTATGAGGCAACCAAACGTTCTTTAAAGTCTCTATTTTCTCATCTTGAAGACAAGGGAGTTAATATTAAAGGAACCCTTTTGAAACCAAATATGGTTACTTCTGGAAAAAGCGCTGATGTTCAAGCTAGTATAGAAGAGGTTGCTAAGAAAACTTTGGAATGCTTAATTGCAAATGTTCCCTCAGATCTTCCTGGAGTTACTTTCTTATCAGGAGGCCAATCTGATGTTTTGGCAACAGCTCATTTAGATGCAATGAATAAGATTGGCGGCTTCTCATGGAAATTAAGCTTTTCTTATGGAAGAGCTTTACAAGCGCCAGCATTAAAGGCCTGGGGAGGTAAGAAAGAAAATGTATTTATTTCCCAAGATGAGTTATCTCATAGAGCAGAAATGAATAAGCTCGCTTCCTTAGGTCAATGGGAAGAAGAACTTGAAGACAGATAAAATTTGTTAGCTACAGTTCAAAGAGTTTCAAGCGCTAAAGTTATCATTGAGGATGAGCTTTATTCTTCAATAGGTAATGGCTGTTTGATATTTGTATGTGTCGAACAAAATGATACTCATGAAAAAATTAATGAAATGGTTAATAAGATTATAAATTTTAGAATGCTTGATGGCCCTAAGGGGATAACATCATTATCATTAAAAGATTCTAATGAAGAAGTCTTAATAGTAAGTCAATTCACTCTAGCAGCAATTACAAACAAAGGAAGTAAGCCAAGTTTTCATAGGGCGGCAAAACCTGAGGATGCCAAATTGATGTATGATGAATTTGTAAATGAGTTCAGAAAACTATTCATAAATGTACATGAAGGAAAGTTTGGAGCACTTATGGAAATAACTCTTACCAATAAAGGACCAGTAACTTTTAATTTTAAAACTTAAATAATTTATGAAAAATATATCAATTTTTTGTGGAGCCCATGAGGGTAAGAATCCAGAATATGCCAAGGCTGCAGTGTCTGTTGCAGAATACATTGCTAAAAAAGGTATTAATGTAGTCTTTGGGGGCGGAAATGTTGGCCTTATGAAAATTATTTCTGATACAGCCCTTGATAATGGTGTTGAGGTCTTAGGGATATCACTAAAATCTTTACATGCTTTAGAGCTAGCAAATCCAAGATTAAATGAGATTGTTGTATCAGAAACTTTGCTTGATAGAAAGGATGAATTTATGTCCAGATCAGATGCTTTTATTGTTCTTCCAGGTGGAGTGGGGTCTCTGGATGAACTTGCTGAGATTATGGCAAGCAATCAACTCGGTATTATTAACAAACCTGTTGGTATATTAAATACTGAAGGATATTATGATCATCTTCTTAAATGGTTTAATAAAGCAGTTGATGAAGGTTTTATCTCATCTGCAAACTTACAAGAATTATTAATATCTGATTCCCCCCAAGAGCTTGTCGAAATGGTTGTTAATCATAAAAGGCCATCAGATGATAATTGGACTGACAGGCTTGGGTTATGATGCATGTCCTTTGAAGAGATTAGAGTAATAACAGTTGTTTATTTAGCAGTCCTTGTACCGCTGTTCATTTTTCTAACAAACAGATCTAAGATGCCAGATTGGGCTGCTTCATTTTATATAGTTGGTATCATCATTTGTGCTCTTGGTTGGGAGCTTTGGTTTACATATGGTTGGGTTGATGGATATTCAGTAGACATTAGAAGGTCTGAAGCACTTAATACATGGCTTCCTAAAAATATAAACTGGCTTCTAAATTCAATGGGAGATGCTGGATCAGTTTTACTGGGAGGAACCTTGCTAATGTGGTTAACTCACGGAAGAGATAATTCAGTTTTTAAAGAATGGAAATGGAGCGCTTTCGCTGTTTTCCTTTTTTGGTGTGTTAGTCAAAATATTTTAGTTGAGATGTTTCTTTACCATGACCAGCTAGCAGAAGGTAAACCGATTTCATGGGCTCCTTTATCACCATTAGGGTCATATTTAAATCCAACTTTATTTGAATTTAATGACCGAACTATAATGCTTCAATCTCAAATGCCGTGGTTGATACTTCCCTGGTTTTTTTACAGAACCTTAATTAATTTAAATAAAACTTCTTAATTTTTATCTCTAGATATCAATATCCCTAATTCAAATAATATCCACATTGGTATCGCTAAGAATAATTGTGAAAAAATATCTGGTGGGGTTAAAAGCATACCAATAACCAAAAATAAAATAATTAAATAAGGTCTAGCTTTAGTTAAAGATGCCTTTGTTGTGATGCCGCTTTTAACCAATAGAATAGTTGCGATAGGGATTTCAAATGCAATTCCAAAAGCAAATACAAGCTTAAATATAAATCCAAGATATTGATTTATATCTGTCATAACTTGGATAGAATCTGGCGCCATAACTATAAAGAATTTAAATATGATTGGACATACAACAAAAAATGCAAAAGCTGCACCGCTAAAAAATAGGACGACAGTTGAAAACATTAAAGGGCCAGTAAAGCTTTTTTCATTCTTATAAAGACCTGGCGATACGTACATCCAAATTTGATAAAACAACCATGGCATTGAAAATAATAAAGCCATATATAAGACTAATTTTATTGGCGCCATAAAAGGCGAAGCAACTTCAGTTGCAATCATGCTGCTGTCTGTTGGTAATAATTTGATTAATGGGTCAGCAACAAATCCATATATATCTGATGCAAAAGGAATACCAATAATTGAAAAAATTACAAATAAGACTATAACCTTCAGAAGTCTATTTCTAAGCTCTAAGAGATGATTTGAAATAGAATCTTTAGTCATTTTCAGATTTTTTTGTTTCTTCTAATTCTTCCATTCTAAGTTCATTAAAAATATCTTTATTTAGCTCATCGACTCCTATCTCTTTTTCAACATCTTTTTTAAAATTAGTGAATTTTTTTTGAATTCTTTTATAAAATTTAAGAGCTGCTTTCACCACCACAGGAATTCTATTAGGACCAATTATTATTAGACCTAAAACCAAAATTATAATGATTTCTAGAAAGCCAATTTGAAACAATTTTTAATCTTCTTTTTCTATATTATTTTTTTCTTCTTTTTCAGACTCTTCTTCTTTGATACCTTTTTTAAAACCTTTCACTGCCCCACCTAGATCAGAACCCATATTTCTTAATTTACTTGTCCCAAAGATTAACCCTACTATTAAAAGAATAATTAATAATTCTTGCCAACCAAATCCCATAAA
>Ga0115012_10001009_pt1 | contig 16152 bp, 8 predicted proteins | sample TroAtlMetagenome_FD_88706 | JGI IMG/M metagenome (GOLD analysis project Ga0115012, IMG submission 88706) | Marine eukaryotic phytoplankton communities from Atlantic Ocean - Tropical Atlantic ANT10 Metagenome | ecosystem: Environmental > Aquatic > Marine > Oceanic | place: Tropical Atlantic Ocean...
ATCCCCAGTTTTAGTTGATTATTATGGTTTAATAGACACAAAGGCCAATCTTTTTAGTTCAGCACAAATAACTGTAATGCAAACTCAAGGTCCTAGTAATCAATTCTACGTTCAAGATACTAGTAAGCTTAGAGTTGGAATGAAGGTTATACCTATAGATTCACAAGGAAATAATTTATGGACAGCAACGAATGTTGATGATGAACCTGAAATAGCTGAGATATTATCGGGTTCTAATCAAACTATAGTTTTGTCAAATGAGGTTGAGGTTTACAACTGGGATCAAGTTTACGCCGTTATATTTGAAGCACCTAGAGTTCTTAATTTTGATAATACATCTCGTATCACAGCTTTAAATATTATAGACGATTTATTGTTTTGGACCGACGGTGTTACAGAACCTAAAAAGATAAATATAAAAAGATGTAAAGAAGGTACGACAGCAAATAACAAACACACTCAATTAAAATTCAAAGATCCATATGATGATGATGTTCTGTTAAGTTACGTTAACACAGATACAGAAACAGGCTTAGAAGTACCTCTTTCACAAGCTGTTAACAATGATATAAAAGAAGAGCATATTATTGTAAAGAAAAAGGCACCAACAATGGCACCAACTTTACATATGGATGATTCTTTAAGACCTGGTATTACTAGTGTTGATAATTTTGATTTATCCGCTACAGATGCTAACGTTTTGGTTATTGGTGGTAATAATGGCAGCGTAACTCAAGGTGATACTATCACTTTTAACGCTAATTTAAATAGTACCAATGATTTTGATACCACAGCTTTGATAGGTATGGATTGGATTCAAAATGACATTCTAACTTTTCAAGAAAGCACAGGTCCGTTTGGTCCCGCTTTTGTTGGGGAGATCAACATATATATAGCTTCAACAGGTTTTCTTCAAATAACAGTTCTATCTGTTAATGATTTCCTAGAAGCTGTTAACTCAAGTATAGATGGATCTGGATTTTGGAATATAACATTAGATCAAAGAAAACCATTGTTTGAGTTAAAGTTTGGTAGATTTGGTTTAAGGTATCAATATGAAGATGGTGAGTATTCTAGTTTTGGTCCATGGTCTGAATTAGCTTTTTTACCTGGTAGATTTGAATACGACCACAGAAAGGGTTACAATCTAGGTATGGTTAATAACATTAGAGAGCTAATAATAAAAGACTTTATTCCACACCAAAGAGTTAAACCTTACGATGTTAAAGCTGTTGATATATTATATAAAACAACTGACTCTCCAAATTGTTATATAGTTAAAACAATAACTAGAGGTAGAGATCCAGAGTGGGATTTATTTTATCCAGGTGAGTTTAATGATGACATGGTTTTTGGAGAATTTAGAGTAACATCAGAAATCATACATAGAGCTATTGATAAAAATCAAATACTAAGATCATGGGATAATGTTCCTAGAGTAGCCCTATCTCAAGAAATTGCTGCTAATAGATTGATTTATGGTAACTATACTCAAGGATATAATATAAGAGACTCCGTTGGTTTAACTCAAAATCATCTAGCAGAACAAACACCAACATTAGAAAAACCATTAAAATCAATAAAAACTCTTAGAGATTATAAATTTGGAATGGTTTTTGGTGATAAATATGGAAGAGAAACACCAGTAATAGCACCTGGTTATATAACAGGTGATATAGGTAATGATTACACTTTATTGTCTGGTGATGTAACTATTGAAAAAGAGTTTTCTTCTTATCAAAATAAGTTTGAGGTAAAACAAGAATGGGAAAACCAATTAAACGCTGGTGTACCAGAAGATTGGATGACGTACGTTAAGTATTTTATAAAAGAAACATCGAGTGAATACTACAATTTAGTAATGGATAGATGGTATGATGCTGAAGACGGAAATATTTGGTTATCGTTTCCATCATCTGATAGAAATAAAGTAGACTTAGAAACTTATTTAATACTAAAAAATGAACATGGTACAAATATACCTGTACCTGAAATAGCTAGATACAAAATTATAGCAATTGAAAACGAAGCTACTAGTTTTATAAAATCAGAACCAAGACCTATGGGTCAAAAGGAAATTGGTGGTGGTGATGTAAACCAATTATTTGAAATTGGTACATTTGATATAAATGCTACATCTCCAACTAGATTAATGGGTGTTGAAAGAGAAATGACAATGACAACAACGGGTTCAGCTTGGAACGGTTGGTTAACAGGTCATTTACAATTGGGTCAAAATGCTGGTACATTAAGAGTTAGATTTAACTGTACAAATAGCGGAACTGGTACTACTTTAAAAGGTGGAATGTGGAACACTATAACATCTATACAGCAAAGTGGTGATGGTGATCAATGTACTTTTAGATGGAAAGATCCATTTTTTGAAAGTGTTGATTTTATAGATAGATTTAACGGTATAGGTGAAACACCCAACGGTTTGGTTTACTCTGTTGAATTTGAAGAAATTGTTTCTGAAAATAAATCTGAATTTGATGGTAAGTTTTTTGTCAAAGTACAAAGAGATCATATTTTAGAAAATAGAGTTTTAAAATACGATATGGTACAGGGAGATTGGGACGTTGTAGGTAGTTACTTTTTCGCTTACATGAACCCAACAACACAAAACAATCCAGCGTTAGGTGGTACAAATGGTTCTGGACCAGATAGAAGTGGGTATAATTATATGGATGTTGGTGGTGTTTCTGTTGCTGAAAGTGGTGCTGATTATGACTTTAACTACGATGGAACAAACGTTGCCGACATATTACCAGATGGTTGGAGACCAGGAGGTGATTTCAGGGGGTTTTATTCTGCAAATGAATACAATAATATAATAGGTGGACTAAGTAATGAAGATGGTGCTTTTGGTGGTGGATGTTATGGTATGTGCGATGGAGGACCATGTGCAGAATTTGATATGAGTCGTACAACTAAGTACTTATGGAGAGGTTGCGTAAGAGAGTTTCATAAACGTCATTGGTCTAAAATATTTATTGATGAGGCTCCAGCTAGAACTTTTAGAATATTTGGAACTGGATGTGCTAATAGAAATCAACTAGACGTCAATAACTATCCAGTTGGTGGATTTGGTAGTGGTTTAGATCCTTTTATATACTATAAACCAACGGGTTTCGACGAAGGTCAATTAACTTATTTAGATGGTACAGGTGATGATGTTACACCAACTATAAGCGGTGAATTTGGTAGATTAGCTATTTCTATGTTTCCTAATTTAGGTGCTAACACAGATGTTCCGGGTACCTCAAGTAATGGACCTTGGTCTATATTCAATAATGACAATGGAGAGAATTTTAAAGAATATGATATATTTAAAAAACTATCAACACCAGGAACGTACTTTGAATTTAAATATGATAATTCTAATAATGGTAAACCCCACTTATATAAAACAGTTAGTAGAGGTGGTGGTCCTTTCTCTGGTGATAATGGAGGTGATATAGATTATTGGATACCAACAGCTGATGGTTTTAATGGACCAGAGTCTTCAGCTAGTTATGTTTATAATTTTTCAAGCCAGATGGATAGTTCTGGCACTGAAAATCCACCAGCAAGTGCTTACACGTCTGGTTACAACCCTGGACAACATGGTCAATTAGCTGGTGTATGGACTAATTTTTATAATAACGATATTAATAACTTTCCAGTACAACCAGCTATTAACTTTAACGCGAATAATCAAAATACTGATCCAAATGGACCGTACGTGGGAGAGTGGTCCGCTGGCATGGATTGTGGTGGTGATACTGATGGTAACTTTGGTAATGAGTGGGGTTGGAATTACGACTTATTAATGGGTGATGATTCAGTTGGTGGAGGTTGTGAGGGTTGTGACAAGCAGGATGTCGCTGAGTGTGGTAGAGAAGGTATGCGTATAGAGTTTAGAAGATGTAATCCAGATGGAACATTAATGGGTGGCGGCTTAACTCCTGGTAGTAGAGGTATTCAACCAAACATATTTGATCCTAGAGCAACAACATGCCATGATGGTAGAGAAGCTGGTATACATATAAACTTTATAAAGAAAGCGCAGTTTGATCCAGATAAAAAAGTGGCAGTTGAAAATGCTGCTGTTTGGGAAACTGAACCAAAAGAGAATGTTGATTTAGACATATACTATGAAGCGTCTAACGCTATACCAATGTCATTAACGCCTGAGAATACAATTGATTTTGCACCATATAATTGCAAAGTAAAACTTAAAAATTCTGCGGTGCCTCCTCAAGAACCCGAATATGTCACATTGATATCAAATGTAACTAATCATCACGTCGCGTATGTTGGTTACACAGAGGAAGCTCCAGTTGTTGGTATAAAAGCCACTAATACTGATACTGGTCAAACCGGTTATCACGCTCCGTTAAGTGAATTTAATATTGGTCAACACATAGTCTTCGTACATCCCGATGGAACAGAGACATACTCTAAAATTACGGGACATATGATACCTGTTGAGAACAATGGTGATGAGATGGATGGAACTGAATTAACAGTTGGTTTATACTCTTGGCCTGTTGACACGATGGATGAGTCAGCTTTTGGTAATGCTGGTAGTGTTGGTAAAACTGGTTTTTATAAACTAGATCCAAATGTATATAAGTATCCCGTTTTATTAGCTTGGTTTAATTGTTATTCATTTGGAAACGGTGTAGAGTCAGATAGAATAAGAGATGATTTTAACGCTATACAAATTGACAATGGAGTTAAAGTTTCATCTACGTTTCTACAATACGGAGAAGAGAAGAAGGGAAGTGGTTTAATATACTCTGGTATATACAACTCAATATCAGGTGTTAATAATTTGAATGAGTTTAATATGGCTGAAAAAATTACCAAAGATTTAAACCCATCTTATGGCTCAATTCAAGCGTTAGTAACCAGAGATACAAGTTTAGTAGCTTTTTGTGAAGACAAAGTGCTTCAAGTAACAACTAATAAAGATGCATTGTTTAACGCTGATGGTAATCCACAGTTAACAGCAACAAATAGAGTTCTTGGTACAGCTATACCATTTGCTGGTGATTACGGAATATCTAATAATCCAGAATCTTTAGCTGTTGATCAATTTAGAATGTACTTCACTGATAAACAGAGAGGTGCTGTAATGAGATTATCTCAAGATGGTTTAACTCCAATATCAAGTATAGGTATGAAAAGTTGGTTTAGAGATAACTTAAGAAAATCTAATACGCTTATTGGTTCTTTTGATGGAGTTAATGATGAATATAATTTAACTTTAAGATATAATTACTTAGAGAATATAGCTCCAAAAACAATATCTTTTAACGAGATGTCATCCGGTTGGGTTAGTTTTAAATCTTTTATACCCGAAGCTGGTGAAACGGTCGCCGGTAAGTATATAACATTTTTAAAAAATGCAGCTTGGGAGCACTACGTTGATATAACAGACACGGTTGTTGGTTCTTTGAATTTTGGTAATGTAATAAATAGAAACACTTTTTATGCTACAGGTGGTAACACACTTGAAAATATGACTCCATTTTTTTCACCATCAGTAATATCTATTATGTTTAACGATATGCCCGGGTCTGTCAAGACTTTTCATTCTATAAACTACGAAGGATCTCAATCTAGAATAGAAAGATTTATAGATGGATCAAGCGATAACGCAACCCAGCCAAATGATGAGACTTTTATTGCGCCTTATGGAACACAACTTCAACCTTCAACGGAAGTTCCAGGTTATAACACTGGAGATGGTGAATATACTAATTTAACCGCTAAAAAAGGTTGGTGGGTTGAAAACATAACAACAGATATGTCTTTTAATGGCTATGTAACCGAGTTTAAAGATAAAGAAGGTAAATGGTTTAATTATATAGATTCAAAACAAAGAGACGTGTTGTTAGATAATGACTTAAAAGAATTCAGTGTTCAAGGTTTAGGTATAGCAACAAGTGTTGAAGGAGATCAACCAGAAACATCCACGGTTACACTAACGTTAACAGGAGATAATATTGATGACCCAACAAATCCAAATGGTATTGGTAATCCAGATGATAATGAATAAAATTTAATTTAATTATGGCAGATGTAAATTACGTAATAGAGCAGTTTCCACTAGATGCTGTCATGAACCAAAATTGGGGTGGATTAGATGTTGGTTATGGATCACAGAATTTATTTAATGGTATGACCGAATATGAATACATATCTGATGGTATTCAAGACGGTGGACAAGTACCATTAAAGTTTATTATAAAACCTGCAGATCCATTAACGCACGCGGTTAGAGCTAATGAGTTTACTTTATCTAATCAAACTTATGATGCTATAGTTTTTCAAAACGACGTTGTTACAAATGGTTTTAGATACACAAATTCTAATGTTTTACCACAAGATGTTATTAGAGTTGAGTTTTGGGATAGATTTGCATCAACCCCACTAAATCCAAACAACTATATACTTGTTTACGCTTGGTTAGATCCAGGTTTAACTGTTCCCACGTTAGATAGAACCATAACATTAGATATAGACGGAGACGCTGAGGAGTATTTTAATATACCGGAAGGCTATTATGTGTCATTAACCTCTAATTTCAATGAAGTTCCAGAGGGATCAACAGTTACTTTCACACTAACAACAAATGGAATACCAGATGGAACAGTTGTTAACTGGGCTGCATCAGGAGATATTAACTTAAATGATGTTTCTAGCGATAGTCAAGTACAAATTCCAACCAGTTCATCAGCAACTAACCTAGTTGGATCTGTAACTATAAGCGAAGTAGAAGGTGGTGGTGACCAAATAAACACATTTCAAATAGAAGTATTAGAAGATAATAATCTAGAAGGTACTGAGCTGATGATTGTTGAATTGTTTCAATATGACAGTAGTAATATAAATACCGGCCAACTTCAAACTATAGTTTCTATAATTGACACAACACCACCTCTACCTGGATGTAGTGATCCAAATGCTTTAAATTATGATCCATTCGCTAATTTACCATGTGAAGATTGTATAGAGGATGTTTTTGGTGTTATGCAAGTTGGTTCTAATTGTTGTTGTGAGCAATTTGTTGCTCCACCACAAACTGGGTGTATGGATTTGTTAGCTAATAATTATAACCCCAATGTTGCTTATGCTTGTCAAGGTTGTTGTAGTTATAGTCCAGTAACAGCTAAAATACTATTTGTTAATGATTTTGATCAATATCAAAACGTGACGTATATACAGGATATGGACTTTCCTTATTATGAACCAGAAGAGTCTGGTGGTGATCCAAATATACCAATGGGTTTTCCAACTGAAACATCTTTCCCAGTGTCCTTAGCTGGTCCACCATACGCTACTAAAAAAGAAAAAACAACTGGACCTTTAAACGAGAGATTTGTTAGAGGCGCTTTGATATATAACGAACAACCAAGTCAAGGTCAACTACCTTATTCAAAAAGATCTAGACAAGGTGGTCAAGGATATAATATAGGTTATAATCTGAACAATTGGTGGGATGGAACACCTGGCATAGAGAACGTTTATAGTTACCCAGCTCAATACAATTGTATAGATTATGAATCTTTAACGGGTGAATTTACGGGTACGCTAAACTACTGTAGTGAGTGGGAGCAAGTTCCAGAAAAACTAGGCAACATGTGGAATGGATTTGGTGGTTTTTATATGGTACCAAAACCTGGTTACACTGTATCTAGACATAACTTTTATATTGACTGCGAAAGAATTAGATTTGGCACAGAACTAAGCGCTCAAGCAGCTTCAGATGGGTACAATGGTGAGGCCGCTAGAATGTGTTGTGGTGAAAAATCAATCAGTGAGTTTAATGGAACAAGTAGCACGGGTTTTTATAATTTTACAGAAGGATACACGAACTCAACTCTAGCACAATCATGGAACCCATATTGTTGCACGGGAGATGTTGAAAGCGACGAAGGAATAACTAGTGTTTATAACACGTGGAAAGAGGGTACAGCTAATCTAAATGTTACAGCTAGTAATTTTTATGACATAGCTAATTCAGCTGGCAGTTTACCTAAAACAAACCCAAAGATAAGAGTTGAAAAAACCGTATATATAAACCCGTGGGTTTATGTTACGTATGATTCTTATCCGGATTTAGAACCGTTAGATAGAAAGCAGCTTAGTGATAATTATTGGCCTGGATTACCATATCCACTTGACGGACCAGGTGAGTGGCATAAGCATCCAATTAAAGATATATTTGCGGCAGTTGAGATATGGGATATGAAGCCACTAGATACTTGGGATTGGTGTGAAAATCTATACGATCCAGGTGATTTAGGTAGCTTTGCACCCTTTGGAGATATAGGAGAAGATAATAATTATTTTGGAGAAATAGAGTGTTGTACGTGGGAGGATCCAAATATACACAACTTGGTTCATTATGGAGCGGATGATAATTATGATGCGGATGGCAACTGGATTGGTGGTGCAACTGTGACAGCGTATACCGGTTGTAATAAAGGTGATCTACCTTACTCTGATAAATCATACTTGTGTAAAGGTGGAGATTGGTGGTGGACGTTTGAGCAAGGTGGTGCACAATTATCAACTCTAACAGACATGGTATCAGGATCTGCGCAGCTCGACAACGTTTATGAGTCTGTTTGGTGCGCGCCAGAGGATGTTATTGTTGACGCCGGACTTGCAACTTCAGGAACACTGGCATTTGGTTGGGATACAGCTAATAAATTTCTTGTTTCAGATTACGTTGGTTGGGCTGGAAATTATACTGGAGCGCTACCCTCTCCTTGTGGAAGAATGAATAATTGGGACGGAACAACAGATGAAAACAGTACGTATCAAGAAAATTTATTTAGTATAGCAGAAGGAGCACCAAGTGGAAGTGAATACGCGACGGTAGATTTAAGAAGACAAACACCCAATTATTTTCAACGGAGATTTCAAGTGGGTGTTAACAATGGAACAATTAATCCAGGTGATTATCAAGGTAACTATCTTTATATAAAAGCTATTAGAAAGGTTAGTTTTGGAGATTGCGGGGATTTTGCTCCACAAGACGATTGGCCGGTTCCAGCAGATGGAGCTAGATTTTATATAAAAGTAAAAGGATCACCTATGGCATGTGACACCTGTGATGCTAGTGAAGATTTTTTTGTAGAAATTTTTCAATCAGAATAATACGATATGAGTCAAGTAAACTATACATTACAATATTATCCAGTTGATGGACTGAATCCGTTTGATATGGTTTTTCAATCTGATATATCTCCAGTTAATATTGGTGGTGATGCAGATGGATTACCTGATGGCGATTTTTTACAAATGATAATGACACCAATAGACCCGTTAACACATGAGGTTAGAGCTAAAGATTTTACAATAGGTGGTATAGATCCCACAATAACAATACCAGAAAGTCTTCCATGTAGTGAGTATGATCTTATTAATGGTTGCGGTGATAATTCTACTTTGGATTACGCAGGTTTTTTTATGTGGATTGACGGTGAACAGTCAATTAATTATCTAGGTCAAACCGTTAACACTGTACTTCACCCGTGGGTTTCTTACGTTACAATTAGTGATTTAGGTCCTGGTTTTAATCCTGGTGAAGAAGGATTTATATCTAACTACATATCTCACAACAGAGTGTTAGTTAGAGCGTATCTAAAGCAAAACATGGCAATACCTCCATTTGATTACATAATAAACTTAGATATAGATGGAGATGCTAATCCAGTACCACCTCCCTTCACATCAGCGTCGTTCAATATAACATGCACTATAGAGGGACCTAATGGTAGTACTCCATGTGCAAAAGTATTTCCACTTATAGCTAATAGCCAGCAATGTTTAGATAGTATGACGAATTGGCAGTTTGAACAACAATCAATATCAAACACGGTTGCTAGAATAAAATGTACTAATACGACTGGTGATCCTCAATACCCATTTGTATGGCCAAATTGCGTTCCAGGTGGTGTTTTGGTAACGTGGTTTGGGATAACACCTGTAGCTGGACACACGCTTTCAAGATGGAATTGTGACATGGCTTCGTCCATGTATTCGCCGTCAACAGCTAATTGGGGTTTTACTCCTTCTGAAAATGAAGTTCAATGGGGAGTGGCTAATCCACCTTTGACACTAATGGATATAGATGGTACTATAATTGGACCAGAAGCCTTTCCAATATCTCGATGGGAAAATTGGGCAGCAACATTAACCTACACAGATCCTAGTAGTCTTAATCAAACAACATATTTGAACCACTGGGGTAATGGTAATGCAAGTGCTAGCTGGCCAGGAGGAAATCCATCTGGAGCATATAGTAGTTTTGGATTACCTGGTACTGGTGTTGGTGGAGATGCTTATGGCTCAATACAATCTGGTTTTTTTAGTCTACTTGATACAAATATAAATCTAGGTGATCCAGAATATATAGATATATTGGGTAATTATACAACAAACTTAGATGTGGTTTTAGGTGAACCATCTCTTTTTGTTAATAATAATGTTATAGTAGCATTTGACGGCATGTTAGCATGGATACCAGGTGAAAATCCACCTGATATAGATTTAAAAATAAAAGTTAATAATTGCGGAATGACTATTGGTGGTGACTTTGTTGAAGACGAGTGGATTGGTTTTAACAATGTTTTTATTTTTGAATCAGATGATGTAACAATAGGAGAAGACACAATAACAATAAGTGGTGAAGGAAGTTTTGATGAAGAGTGGGGAGAAGATGAATAATTTAAAGTTTTAAAATGCAGTATTATAGAAAAATAAAAAAAACATCTATACTTGGTAATGATATAGAATTTTCTTGCAAACCAGGTGTATTAATATCTAGTGAGATAATAAATGGTGGAATGGAAAACGAAGAAAGAATGTACAGGTTAAAAGGTAAGATAAGAAAGAATAAACCAACCGTTGTAGCAACAATGAAGGTTTCAGCCGCTGCAAATAAGCGTTTTCAAAAAGCACCTGGATTGATTAAGAATTTAAAAAATAGAAGAAATAGTAGTAAAAATTCTTTAAAAGTTAAATTGAAAAGTACAGTTAAAGATGCTGATAAAAATATTATATCATATTTATATGACATAATATATACCGCTAAACAAAAAGAATCTAGATCAAGTTCTTTAAAATACAATCTGTCCACATCTGTTAATGACATTGTAACTAGGGTATTTGGAATAAATAAGCTAGATTGTGGAAAAGAAACTATTGTCGATGGTGGAGAAACTAGAAGAATAAAAATAATAGGAGATAAAGGCGCTACATTTAAATTATCTATAGTGAGTTTAGAGGAACAAGCTGGCGCGGGCTTTGATGGTCACTTTATCGAAACTAATGTATTGAATGGCGGGAACGCCACGTTAAGCAATCACATGGGCACAATAGATATTATTGATGCAAAACTAGATAACGAAGGTAGATATGTTCTTGCACATAAATTTCCTGCAAATTCCACTGGAGTTAAGAACAGGTACTCAGTTAATATACTACCAACAATAGTAAAGTCTGGTTTTACAAACCTGTATAACAATGGGTTTTATGAAAAGAATAGACCCGGATGGGACGGTTGGTATAGCAAGATAATAACTCAACCACTAAATCCAATTATAACCTTAAGAGCTGTTTTTATTGACAACTTGGCAAGCGGTAAAACAACTTCAATAAACGGAGTTGTTACTAGTGGTGGAGCTAATTATGATAAAGAGTATGAAGGAATGTATGACATGACAGTCAAGGAAATAGGATCTAAGGGTTTCGCTACATCAGCTGGAAATGGTGGTGGTAAATTTCTTCACGACTTTGAAATAACATATAGATGTATCACCAACGCTGGAACCATAGGTATAACAAAAGCTAATGGTCCTAGCATAACCGATTGGCACAACACGGGTGATGGTTATGACTCAACATTGCTTTATGGAAACAACTTGAACATAAACACATCCTCAGCACCAGTATTAAGTACTACAAGCACCTCTAATGATACATGCACATTCAAGGTTAGAGTTAAAGTTAACAAATGGGGTACTGAAAACTTAATACTAAAATTAGACATAAATAACATAATTACAATAAGTTAAATAAAAAGATATGCCAGAAGTAACATTTTATATAAACCCTCCTGTTAATTTTTCTTTTAAAGAAGGTGATATTTGCCACTACATAACTCCTAATGCGTTTTCTGGTGGATTCAACACTCATACTGCTAATACACCTATGGTAACAATTGGTAAGTGTAAAAAAATTCAATTAATTGATTACGAGGGTATTATACCAAACTACAATGACACAGGTGTTATTGGTGACAATATCACTAATTCTAGTGGGACAGATAATAATGTAGATACAGTAAAAATAATATGTGATACTAGTGAAGTCGCTAATCCTCCTTCTGCTAATGATTTCATATTTTTTAGCAAAGATCGTAGGGTAAATGAAAATAATGCTACAGGTTACTATGGTAAATTTACTTTTAAAAATAATTCTAGAGAAAAGGCGGAGTTATTTACCGTAGCATGTGATATATCAGAAAGTAGTAAATAATCATTAAAAAATGTAACTATATACCTAGTTAAATTCAATTAAATGGGTAAGTTGCAAAAAATGCCAGATTTTGGTATTGGTAAAAATTTCGAAACAGCTGTTACTAAGCTAGAAAATGATTTAAAATCAATAGCTGATGGAAATCAAATAATTGCTGGGACGAAAGATAAACCTATAGTAAATGATAATGATCAAATACCAATAGATCATTTTTTCATGGATGGGGTTTACATTAGAAAAATGACCATGTATCAAGGTTATATAGTTATAGGAGCTATACACAAACATAAACATATGTGTTTTTTATTAGAAGGACACTTAAGTGTAGCTAGCTCATCTGGGGTTAAAGAGTATATAGCACCATGCTATATAATATCTGAACCAGGAGAAAAGAGAATACTCTATGCTCATGAAGATTCTTATTGGTACAACACCCATAAAAATCCGGACAATACTAAAGATATACAAGAATTAGAAAAACAAATCGTGGCACTAAGTTACGAAGAATATAAAAAATATAAAGATGGCTTATAAACAAAAATCACCATATAAATTTTTAAGAAAATTATCAACCGCTGTAGGTGGTGTTGCTGGCAAAATATTCGGCGGTGGTGGCGGCGGAGGAATGGATCCTAACAAAGCTGCAATGCTTGGTGGAATAACTGGCGGTCCAATGGGCATGCTAATGGGTAATAGAATGGCTGGGGGTACAGGTGTGCCCTTTGTAAAAAGAAACCGTAAAGGGTATTCACCGTACAAAAAACCTAGCTCACCGTTAAAAACAGATGCTATATTAGTTAAGGGTGCTAAAGACATGTACACTGGTTATGGTACAGTTAAGTATGGTCAAATAGCTCCAGCTAGAGCTTGGACAGACATGGTTAACACTGTTGAGAAAACAGTTAATAGAAGTAGTAAAGCTCAATTAGCTAAAGACAGAAGAAGAGCTAAACGTACAACTAGATCTTACGACAAGTATGCTGATTGGTTAGAAAAGTACGATAGAAGAGAACATGAGAGAGATAGACATAAACAAAAGAGAAGAGCTGCAAGAGACAAGTGGAGAACTGACGTTCTAGGTAAGCCACCAACTATGTATGCTGACTACTCAGGAACTCAACATGGACATGGTGTAACTAACATGCAGGATCACGGGCTTTATGACGGTTGGGGTTCTGATGGTGGATACGGTGGTTTCCAAAAGAAAGAGGGGAAAGGTTACTCTCCATACAAAAAACCTAACTTTAATAATAAAAAGAAGTAATTATGTCATTTATAGCAGTAGGCATAGGTCTCTCAATTGCTGGATCCGCCGTTGGCGCGATATCAGCTAATAAAGCTAAAAAAGAAGCTGAAAGAAGAGAGGCTGTAGCATTAGAAGAGTACAATAGGTTAGAGGACACGTACTCTCAATTAGACACTAGTAATCCATATGCTAACATGGAGAACACTATGGAAGATTTAACTATAGATCAAAGAGGTTTTGATTTAGCTATGCAAAAACATGCACAATCGCAAGGAAACATATTACAGGATACGACTGAAACGGCTGGTAGCTCTGGTATATCTGTAGTAGCTCAAGGTTTAGCTGAAGAAGGTAAATTAGCTACTGAAAGCGCTGGGTCTACAATTGGTATGCAAGAGCAAGAAAATCAGGGCAAAGAAAGAAGTATGGCTACAAATCTTCAGTTTAAAGAAAGAGAAGGGGAAGTATATTCTAGAAGTCAAAAGAAAGATATAGCAGGAACTTTATTGGGGATGTCTCAACAAGAGGTTGCTTCTTATAGAGAACAAGTTGCTTCAGCTAATGAAGCTAAATGGAAAGCTATATCTGGCGGAGTTGAATCTATAGGTAATATGTTAGTGCAACCTCCAGGAACAGCTGGTCCTCCTAAATTAGAGACTGAAGAAGAATTAGAGTATCCAGATATTTGTCCGGGTTTATCATAAATATAATTTTATATGAAAGAGGTTATAAAATACGATTTAAGTAAGCATTTAGGCGAGGAGCCAAATGATTTATTTGACGTAAAAACACAAATAGAAAATAACGTACAAAAAGTATTGGACTCTGGCGGTGAATTACCTGGTTCCGAGTATGATTCTTTGTATAATCATATAGCTGGAGATTTAAAACCTAGATATTTAAGTGGTAGTGATAAAGACAAAGCTCTATCTATTAGAGAGCTTAACATGAAATCTGATAATGTTAAGGAGTATAAAGCTTTTAGAGAGCAGTTAGCTGCAGCATACAATACAAAAGCACTAATGAGTGGTTGGGTTGAAGGTGCACAGGGCAAAGCTGTTATGTCTCTACTTAAAGATGAACCTAGACTTGTTCAGAAAAAATGTGATGAAAACATGAATTGTGCGGATAGAGATCAACTAGGTGTCGTTATGCCGGACTACAAGATAGCAACAAAAGCTTCCATGCAACACAGAAAGCTATTACAGCAATACAATAGCCCAGGTTTAACTAAAGATGTTAAAAAGCAACTAGATAGTGCATTAAAAGATTTAAGCACAGTTATAAAAACAAATGGTGAAAGATGGATGTCTATATCTAGTTTAAAGAAACTTATTAGATTAAAGGACTCTAAATCTAAAGAAGTTATAAGAACAGTTGGTAACAACTGGTTGAATCAAGCTTTTAAAACAAATCCAGCTGAACCAGTTCCTTTTAATGAGCAAGCGGCTTCTCAGCAAGTTAGATCATCGATTGTTAAGAAAGCTAAAAATTTACAGTCGTTAGCTTATGACGAAATGATACCTGGTAGAATATTTTACGAGGATGTTCAAGAGAAGATAATGAAAACAACTCAGTTTAAAAGACCAGAAGATGCTATTAAAATAGCTAATGCTTTAATAAATGATCCAGAAAATAAAAAAAGCTTAGAAGATGAGTTAACAACTTACTACACTGGATTTTTAAAGAAACAATGGGAGATTGGAGAAAGAAATAAACCAAAATCAACAAAACAAATAAAAGAAGAACAAGACAAAAAGTTTAAAAGATCTAGGTATGTCCCTGGATACTTAAAAGCATAATTATTAACTACGGGTAACTAACGAGAAAAGTTATGAAAGATAAAGTATATATTTTATCTAATGGTAATCAAGAAATTGTATCACCAGAAGATGAAGCAAGTTTTCAAAAAGAATTAAAAGAACTAGGCTTAACGGCTACAGAAATAGATCCCAACTCGGGAAACCAAAAGAGCTCTACAGGAAGTGCGACTGTGGAGCAGAATTCAAATGCACAAAAGACGAATCAGTCAAAAAACAATCAACAAGAAAATACGGAATCCAACTCGGAGGGTGGTTCTTCGGACTCACCAGTTGATCCACCATCTTATAAAGTATCTGATGCTAACAACCCAGATGTAACTAAAGAGTTTACTAAAGAAGAGTTTAGAAACTTAATGAAAGATCCTCAGTTTATTGGGGATGTTAAGTATGGCAAGGTGTCTCCAAATGTAACCGATGACCCGGAAACCATCATTGATCTACAGCAACAGATAGCTACTTTAAACGAAGCTTATGACGAGGAAGGTATGTTTATACCATATCAAACAAATGAGTTTGGAAAAAGAACTTATATGAATCCCG
>Ga0115012_10001010_pt1 | contig 16145 bp, 10 predicted proteins | sample TroAtlMetagenome_FD_88706 | JGI IMG/M metagenome (GOLD analysis project Ga0115012, IMG submission 88706) | Marine eukaryotic phytoplankton communities from Atlantic Ocean - Tropical Atlantic ANT10 Metagenome | ecosystem: Environmental > Aquatic > Marine > Oceanic | place: Tropical Atlantic...
CGGGGGGTTTCACACACTCATAGCGAATTCCGACCATAGGGGCTCGCGGCAAACTCGTTTTGGAGGTAAGTTCTCGGGGTCCGCCTTCTTGGCGACAGGAGAAGATTGATGCGTCGAAACGTCATTTTGTTGGGTGTCCTCGCTGTTGGTTGTGCGTCGAAAGATGACGGTGAACGTCAGCTTTCGCCATACCTTGACTCCGATCAGGATGGGTTTGCTGAGACCGAAGACTGCAACGATCGCGACCCTTCGGTGCACCCCGACGCGCTGGAGCTTTGTGACGAAGCCGGCATCGATGAGAACTGCGATGGCGTCGCGAACGACGAGACCGCATACGATGCGATCGACTGGTACGAGGACAAAGACGGCGACGGCGCAGGTGACCCAGAGTCCACCACAAAGGGCTGCGACCAACCCCTCGGGTACGTCGAGCGCCCAGACGATTGCGACGACTCAGACAGCTCGACCTTTCCACAGGCCGTCGAGATGTGCGACACGGTGGACAACGACTGTGACGGCTCGATCGACGAGGGTGGCGCCGCGGACGCCAAGCGCTGGTACCGCGACCAAGACCTCGATGGCTACGGTACGAAGTCCGACACGAAGAACTCCTGCGAGCAGCCTGAGGGCTACACCTGCGTTGCGGGTGAGGGTGGCCTGACGCCCACTGCAATCTCCGTGTGCGAGGACGGCTGCGACAACGACGGTGACGGCCTCACTGATATGGACGACGAGGACTGCTCCAACCCGCTCGGTAACGGCACCAGTTGGGCCACGGTCACCGAGGCGGAAACATTCGTGTGGGGCGACTACGTGGGTGAGACATGGGAGAACACCGAGGTTCGATACTGGGACTACAACGGCGATGGCGGCCCTGACTTCGACTGCAACGACAACGAGGTTCCAATCAACCCTGGCGCCGCTGAGCAATGCGACGAAGCCGATGTCGACGAGAACTGTGACCTGTTGATCGACGACGAGGACCCGGATGCCGAGGGCATGGTGCGTTGGTTCGGCGACGGCGACAACGACGGCTTCGGAAACCCGACCGTGTCGGCCGAGGCATGTGACCAGCCCGACGGCTTCGTCGAGAACGAAGATGACTGCGACGACACTGTGTCTGTCATCAACCCCTCCAGCGCCGAGGTCTGTGCCGACGAGATCGACAACGACTGCGACGACGAGATCGATGAAGACGACGCGCCGTTCCCACTGCAGTGGTACCGCGACGCGGACGGGGACACCTACGGTGATGCAGACTTCCCATGGCCGGAAGAGCGCTGTGCTGAGCCCGTTGACTCTGTGGATTGGGTGACCGACTCCACCGACTGCAACGACTTGGACGCCAGCATCAACCCTGGGGCTGAGGAAGAGTGGTACGACTCGGTCGACGACGACTGCGACGGCAACCTGCACGACGCAGACGATGACGGCTATGACGGTGCGGATGATCCGCTGCTCGCTGAAGACTGTGACGACACCGATCCCCTGTCGAGCCCCGGCGCTCCCGAGCTGTGCTCAGATGGCAAAGACAACAACTGTGATGGCATCGAGACCGAGTGCGAAGTGGTCGACACCGTGACCGGCCAAGGCGCTTATGACCGAACAGGTGCGAGTGTCTCACTGGGTGGTGATGTCGACGGCGACGGAAACGACGACGTCCTCATCGGTGCCTCTCGCCACGATGGCGACGGGCTCTCTCGCGGCGCGGCATACCTCATGCTCGGTGACGTGACGGGTGCAAACAACGTCGCTGACGCTGATGCGACGTTCATCGGCGAGGCTGATCACGATCGCGCTGGTTCTGGCGTGGCGATTGTTGGCGACACCAACGGCGACGGCTTTGATGACTTCGTGGTCGGCGCATTCGCTGAAGACGCCGGTGGCTCAGAGGCGGGTGCCGCGTACCTGATTCTTGGACCCGTTGCAGGAGCCTTCTCTCTCGGCGATGCTGACGCGAAGCTCATCGGTGAGGCCGGTGACGACCACGCTGGACTGGTGGTCGCGGCAGCAGGCGACACTGATGGGGACGGAAACGCAGACTTCTACGTCGGCGCACCCGCCCACGACAGCAGCGCCTCAGACATGGGTGCCACCTACCTTATCCGTGGTCCCATCTCGGAAGACACCGACCTCTCGTTCGCCCACGTCCGCTACATCGGCTCTGGGAACGGCGAGGAGTCCGGCTCCTCCATCGCCAACGCTGGAGACTTTGACGGCGACGGTCTGGATGATGCTCTCATCGGGGCGCCCAACGCCACCGAGGGCGGGAGCTATGTCGGTGCTGCGTACCTCGTGCTCTCGTCAACAGTCACCGAGGGCGGCGTCGAGTCGGCCTTCGAGGGCACCGTCGACCTCAGCGAGGCTGACGTGCGCTGGCACGGCATCAACGGCGGCGACCAAGCGGGCTACTCCGTATCGACTGCCGGTGACCAAGATGGTGACGGGCTGGCCGACATCGTGATTGGTGCTCCTGGCAACGACTCAGGTGGTGCAGGCTCGGGTGCAGCGTTTGTTGTATACGGCGACACCTCCTTCCTCTGCCCTGAGGGTGGCCTCTGCTCGAGCATCTCACTGAACGAAGCCGACGCCAAGCTCGTTGGTGAACGCGGTGACGACTTCGCCGGTGGTGCAGTGAGTGGTGGCGGTGACGTCGACCTCGATGGTGTTCCAGACGTGGCCATTGGTAGCCGAACTGAGGACTCTACAGACTCAGATGCGGGTGCAGCGTATGTCATGTTCGGCCCTCTGGTCGGTACAGTGGACCTCAGCGAGTCGCTGGCCAAGCACCTCGGTGACGAGACTGGCGACTGGGCTGGAGCGGCGGTCGACATGACGGGCGACATCGATGGTGATGGCTCATCGGACCTCATCATTGGCGCACCTCAGCGCGATGAAGGCGACTTCACCGACGTCGGTATGGTCTTCCTCTTGAAGGGTGGCTGGTAAGCCAAAGCGTTTCAGGCGCCCTGCGGATGTGGGGCGCTGAGGGGTGAGCCGTGGAGATTCGAGCCTTTGCAGAGGCTGTCCTCTACTCGGCGGATCTCTCTCTGAAGCTCGGCGCGGTTGATGGTTTGACGGACGACCATCCTGGCGCTGCAGTCGACGTCCCGTCTGCGCCTGGCCGACCGTCGGGACTGGCATTGCGCGCTGACAAGGTCGTGCCGTCAGCACCCACGCCGTCCGGAATCGAGGATGAGTGGGCGAGGGGACTCGCACTCCACAGCTTTGCTCACCATGAACTCCAAGCGCTGGAGCTCATGGCGCTCGCACTCCTCCGCTTTCCAGAGGCGCCTCGGGGGTTTCGTCGTGGGCTGGCAAAGATCCTGATGGATGAGCAGCGCCACTTTCAGATGTACATGGATCGCGCTGAACACTGGGGGGTGGGGCTCGGTGAGGTGGGAACTGGCAGCTTCTTCTGGGACACTGTGGCGGACCTGTCTTCACCGACCGACTTCTTGGCCGCCCTCAGCTTGACCTACGAGCAGGCCAACCTGGACTTCTCGTCGTACTGGGAAGATGCTTTTCGTGCTGTCGATGATGAAGCGAGTGCCCAGGTCCTTCACGAGGTGTACGAGGATGAGATCACACATGTCCGTCACGGTGTTGCGTGGTTCGGGCGCCTCGCGGGTGATGTGAGCTTTGAGGCACACGCCCAGCGCCTGGTCTTCCCACTGAGTCCTGGGCGGGCGAAGGGGCCTGCATTCGACCGTGCGGGCCGCCTTCGGGCTGGGCTGTCCGAGGCCTACATCGACGAACTGGAGATCACCAATGTGTCCCGGGGACGCCCACCTCGGGTCTTCACCTTCGATCCCTTCATAGAAGAGCGTGCAGCGGGGCGAACGCCCAAGGCATCCGTTCGATTCGTGGCCGAAGATCTGGCGAGTGTCCTCATGTTCTTGGCTCACAGAGAGGATGTCGTCATCGCTGACCGTCCATCACTCGAGGTGCTGCTTCCGCTGCACCGGATGGGCATCGCCATTCCTCAGTTTGCGCCCAGTCAGGATGAGCTCGGCGATCGCGTGCTCGGTGAGGCGGCGCCTTGGGGGCTGGTTGAGCAGGTTCGCGCGGTGAGCAAGTGTGATGCTCATGACCTGCGATGCGCGCTGGTGTCAGCCCATCCCAGTCCACTCTGGACTAGCGACCTCGGCCGCGTGTGCCACACGATGGATGAAGTGCCGCTCAGTCCAGGCTTCATTGCCAAGGCGCCGCTATCGGCTTCAGGGCAGCATCGAGTGCTCCTCGACCAACCGAGTGCACCGGCCTGGCTTGCGAAGCAACTCAAGGGCGGACCAGTCTTGGTGGAGCCTTGGTGCCATCGCCTGGTCGACCTCTCAGTTCAGCTGGAGATTGGTGAAGACGGGGCGCGTAATCTCGGCGTCACTCGATTCTGGACCTCAGCCAGCGGGACGTATCGGGGCGCCGTCTTGGGACCGTGGAGTACGGGACTAGAGCCGGCTGTGCTCCGAGGGCTTCATGGTGAGGGCCGGGGCAGTGAGGTCAACGATGCGCTGGCAGTGATGGCACGGTTCGTCGGCGATTCGCTGTGGCAGCAAGGCATTCGGGGACCTGTTGGAATCGACTGCATGGTGGTCTCAGAGGGCGATACACCCAAGCTCTTCCCGGTACTCGAGGTCAATCCTCGGACCACGATGGGCAGGGTTGCACTCGGGATTCACCGGTCGACTGGACTTCGGGGTGGGTGGTTTCACCTGGACGACGATGCGATTCATGCAGCCGGATTTACAGACCGGGCGGCATTCGTGGGTCGGGTGCAAGACACGGATGGGGTCTACTTCACCACGGACCCTCTACAAGCCAGCAGGGTGATCACGGTGATGGCGGCCGCCAAGAACACGGATGGTGCCCGCGAGGCCTGGGCAAGCTTGGGAATGCACTGGCCGGACTAGCCGGTCACGACTCGGTCGCAGATCTCAAGCCCCTTGTCGATGATGGCGAAGCCCTGAGCCAGTTCGTCTTCGGTGATGCAGAGCGGCGGGTTGCACATGAAGCTCCCCCATCGACAGAACGTGAAGAGCCCGTTCTCACGGAGGAAGCAGTTGAACTCGCCCATGGCGGGGTGTGAGCCGTTGTACGGTGCCATGGGTGTTCCGTCTTCATCTTGTTGCAGGTCCACCATGCCGAAGAGGCCGATGTTCCTGAACGTCTTCACTGAAGGGTGCTTGGCCTTGAGGGCTTCCATATGCCCTCGCATCACGGGTCCGAGGCGGGCTGCGTTCTCGACCATTCCCTCTCCGATGAGGACGTCGATGGTCGCGAGTGCGACGGAGCAGGCGTAAGCATGGGCGTTGTACGTGAGTCCACCCCAGAACACGTTCTCATCGAAGTGCTTGGCGATCTCATCCTTCATCGCCACTGCACCCAGGGGTACGTAGGAGCTGGTGAGCCCTTTGGCCATGCAGACGATGTCCGGAACAATATCGCCATGCTCGAATGCGAAGAGTCGGCCCGTCCGTCCCCAGCCCGCCATCACTTCATCGCAGACCAGGAGGATTCCGTATTTGTCGAGCAGTGCGCGCAACCCCTTGAGGTAGCCCTCTGGTGGGGGAAGGATGCCGTTGGTCCCCGTCACAGTCTCGATGAACATCGCGGCGATGTTGTCAGGACCCTCGTACTGAATGACCTCCTCCAGGTAGGTGAGGTTGTTCTTCACGATTTCTTGGTCGCTGGTGCCGAAGCTGTAGTTGTAGGGGTGGGGGTCCATCACCTTCACGAAGCCCGGCGTACCAGGCTCGTTCGCCCACCGCCTCGGGTCACCCGTGAGCTGCATGCATGCATTGGTTGCACCGTGGTAGCTCCGGTATCGACTCAAGATCTTGTGTCGACCGGTGTACAGTCGCGCGAGCTTGATGGCGTTCTCGTTGGCCTCAGCACCGCCGAGCGTGAAGAAGAACGTGTTGATGGGGTCGGGCATCAGGGATGCCAGTCGCTTGGACAGCTTGGCGCGAGATGGGGTTGCTGCACCAGGAAAGGCGTAGATGACGCCGTCGGCAGCTTCCTTCATGGCCGCCACGACCTTGGGGTGTGAGTGTCCGATGTTCACACTCATCAACTGCGAGTTGAAGTCCATCCACTTCTCGCCACTTGGCCCGTATAGGTAGATGCCCTCCGCACGAGTGATGGGCATGGGCACAACTTTACCGCGCGCAGACCAGGAGAAAAGTGTGTGCTCCTTGCAGGCATCAATCATCTCTTCGGGGGTCATCAGGGCTCCTTTGGTGGTCGGGAATTGGGGCTACTCGGCGCGGGCATGAATCCGCATGGGTTCCCCTAAGATAAGCCGATTGGGGATGATGGTGCGCGTTCCATCTTCCTCATCAATGAGGACGCTCAACCAGCCGATGCCGGCGACCGTGCCGGAGGTGCTCGCCAGCGTCACGGTGTCACCGGTTCGGAAGGGGCGACGAGAGAACAGGATACCGCCTGCAATCAGGCTGGAGACCGGTCCCGACATGCCGATTCCGATCGCGAGCGCACCGGCCGCGAGGATGGCCAGGAGCACGCGAATATCGACCCCTATCTGACTCAGCGCGGCGATGATGGCCGCGCCAATGACCAGGGGCTTGGTGAGGCGGACCAGGAGGGCGCGAACCATCGGGTCTACGCGCGTCTGAGCCATCACTGAACCGAAGATGCCAGCGATCCATCCGCCGACGAACCAGGACGCTCCGACGATGGCGAATGCGCTCAAGACGTTTGTCCCGAGCTCGGTCATTCCTCGAGTCCCTGGGCTTCACGACGTTGAGACTGACGCCTGTCAATCTGGGCGAGGCTGTCGCGGGGAATCGCATCGATGAGGCGCTCTGTGTACGCCTCCTTTGGGTTGGCGTAGATCGCCTCAGATGGACCGAACTCGACGAACTTACCGCTGTTCATCACGGCCATCATGTCGCTCATGAACTTCACCACGCTGAGATCATGCGAGATGAAGATGTAGGTCAGACCGAACTCCGCCTGGAGGTCTTTGAGCAGATTGAGGACCTGGGCCTGAACACTCACATCCAGCGCCGACACAGACTCATCGCAGATGATGAGGTCCGGACGAACAGCGAGTGAGCGCGCGATGCAGATGCGCTGTCGCTGGCCACCTGAGAACTCGTGTGGGTATCTGTTCAGGTACTGCTTACCGGGTAGACCCACCTTCGCGAGCAGGTCGAGTACCATCTCTCGACGCTCGTCGTAGGTCTCACCGATGCCATGCACCTCCATCGGTTCCATCACCGTGGTCTCAATGGTCTTGCGTGGATTCAGAGAGCCATAGGGGTCCTGGAAGATGATCTGGAATCGCTTCCGAAGCGGACGCAGCTCAGACTGGCTGAGCGTCGTGATGTCAGTACCGTCGAAAATCACCTGACCCGCAGTCGGATCGATGAGGCGCATGATGGCTCGACCTGTGGTGGTTTTCCCGCATCCTGATTCACCGACGAATCCGAGAGTCTGTCCGCGGTAGACGTCAAAGCTCACGTCGTCGACCGCGCGGACGTGATCGACAACCTTACCGAACAACCCCTTTCGAATCGGGAAGTGAACCTTGAGGTTCTTGACCCGAAGCAGCGGTGCCTCATCTTCTCCTACGAAGGTGGTGCCCTCTCGGTAGTTGGTCGTTTCACCATCATATCCGAGCGCCTCGAGGCGACTGGGTGGGTACAGGTGGCGCTCTCGCCCATCGGTACGCATCCGGTCCATCCACCCCTCATCGAGAACCTTCTCCTCGACGGAGTAGGACCCATCCTCGTGGTAGATGGTGTCCATGTAGTCGGGCACGGTCGGCAGTCGCTTCAGGGGGGAGTCGAGCTTGGGTCGGCACGCGAGCAAGCCCTTGGTGTACGGGTGTTTTCCGTGTCCAAAGATGCTCTTTACGTCACCGTACTCCACGAGCTTGCCGCGGTACATCACGGCCACTTCATCGGCAATCTCAGCGATGACACCCAGGTCGTGGGTGATGAAGATCATGCCCATGCCGCGCTCATCCCGAAGCCGGCGCAGCAGGTCCAGGATCTGTGCCTGAATGGTCACGTCGAGTGCCGTCGTGGGCTCATCGGCGATGAGCAGCTTGGGGTTGCAGGACAGCGCCATGGCGATCATGACGCGCTGCTTCTGTCCGCCCGACATCTCATGCGGGTACATGTGAATGCGCTGGCTGGGGTCAGGAATACCCACTTCCTCGAAGAGGGCGATGGTGCGGGCCTCAGCCTCTTCCTTTGACACCTCTTGATGGAGCATGATGGCCTCCATCACCTGATCACCCGTGGTGTAGACCGGGTTCAGGCTGGTCATGGGTTCCTGGAAGATCATCGAGATCTCTGCGCCGCGGATCTGACGCATTTCTTCGGTGCTGACTTCGGCCAGGTCACGACCAGCGAAGATGATCTTGGAGCCTTCCTCGATTCGAGCAATGTGGCCCGGCAAGAGCTGCATGACGCTGAGACTCGTGACGGACTTTCCGGAGCCCGACTCACCCACGATGCCCAATGTCTGACCGGCTTTCACCTCGACATTCAGGTCATCCACGGCCTTCACCACACCAATGTCCGTGTGGAAGTAGGTTCGGAGGTTCTCCAGCTTGAGGATGGGCTGACTCATGCTCACTTCCTCATCTTGGGGTCGAGGGCATCTCGAAGGCCTTCGCCCACGAGATTGAGCAGGGAGACGGTGATGAAAATCGCGAAACCAGGCGCCAGAATCAGGTGCCAAGCGCCCGACGAGTATCCCTCGGAGAGGGTCTGGCCCCAGCTTGGCGCGCTCAGATCACCGAGGCCGAGGAAGGAGAGCGTGCTCTCCAGCAGGATGGCACCGGCGACACCGAAGGTCGCGGCGACAAGGACTGGGCCCATCGCATTCGGGAGGATGTGGTGGAAGATGACCTTCCAGGGTGGGAAACCCAGCGCCACAGCGCTCGTGACAAAGTCCTGGCCTCGAAGTCTGTAGAACTCACCACGCACCAGCCTGGCCACACCCGTCCATCTGATGAGTCCGATCACGAGCATGATGTGAAAGATGCTCGGCTTCTCGAGGAAGGCGACCAACGTCAAGATGATGATGAGCGCAGGGATGCTCATCACGATCTCGATGAGTCGCTGGATCAGGATGTCGACTTTGCCTGAGTAGAAGCCCGCCAGGGCGCCCAGGATGATGCCGATGGTCACGTAGATGCCCACTGCGATTACGCCGATGGTGAGCGAAATACGGGTCCCGTAGAGCAAGCGAACGGCGACATCGCGGGTGCTCTCATCGACCCCCAACCAGTGCTTGGCGCTTGGACTCTCGAGGCTCTTGAAGCCAGTCTTCCGGAACATGTAGCGTACGGGAGGGAAGACGGCTGTCGTGGCCTCTCCGGCTTCTGCACGCGCCTCTACGATGTCGGCATACTGGGTGTAGGCCTCGGAGTGCGGGTTGAAGAGCAGGCCCACGAAGATGGCCAGCACGGCAAGCACGCCATAGCGAACCTCTTTGATGATTCGAGCGCGACGTGGGCGCTTGTCGAGGCCGATTGCCTTGATGCTGCGGTAGCGCCAGGCGGCAAACAACGCGCTGGGTACCGCCAGGATGAGCAGCAGGTTGAAGAAGATGTCGACCGGGTTCTCGTAGTAGTTGCGATCGAACAGACCGCTGAACCACGGGAAGAGCATGCCCTCGCCGGCGTCCCATATGAACGGTCGGCCGCTCGCGATGAGCGGGGCCACGATGGCGAGGAGGAACAAGCCGGCCAGGCCCCACAGCGAGCAGTAGGCCACCCGGTTCTTCTTGAATTGCAGCCAGACGATATCGCCGAAGGTCTGATCTTCGGGCGGGGCCACATCGGGGAGGAGAGGTTGACTCACAGGTTCACTCGAAGGTGATGCGCGGATCGACCAGCGCGTAGGAGAGGTCAGAGATGAGCATGCCGACCAAGGTCAGCGCAGAGCTGATGAGCATGACCGCCATGACCGCGTTGTAGTCACGGAGGTTGATGCTCTCGAACAGGTAGGAGCCCATGCCAGGAATTCCGAACACGACCTCGATGACGACTGAGCCACCGATGAGGGTCGGCAGCAGACTGGCCAGCAGCGTGAGGATCGGGATCATGCCGTTGCGCGCAGCGTGCTTCAGGATGACCACGCTCTCGGGCAGGCCTTTGGCTCTTGCGGTGCGGACATAGTCGGAGCGAATCACGTCAAGCAGGCCGCTTCGGGCGTAGCGGGAGAGCGCAGCGAGTGCCGCGTATGACCCGCAGAAGATGGGCAGGATGATGTGCCAGCCCACGTCCTTGAAGTACTCAAGCAGGGTCATCTGGCTCGTGTCTAAGCTCTCGAATCCAGACGTCGGAAAGATCTGTAGCGGCGTGCCGCGTGTCAGCAGGTTCAGCATGAACACCGCGACGAAGAAGCTTGGCAGGCTGTAGAGCATGAACAAAATGGTGGTGACCACGCGGTCAGCCAGCGTGTTCTGTCGGATGCTCGACCAAATACCGAGGGGTAGGCTGATGGCGTAGATCAGCAGGACTGAAGAGAAGCTCAGCGTGATGGAGTACTTGAGCTTGCTGATGACTTTCTGCAGCACAGGCCGCTTATCGACATGTGAGACACCGAAGTTCAGGCGAGCCAGGTTGTACCAGTACCGGGCGAAGCGGGTGTCGAAGAAGAAGATCTCGATGCGCTCGCCAAAGGTGTAGGAGAAGTCTGGCTCGTTTGCGGTGAACCAACTGTTCCACTCTGAGGTCGTGTCACGCATCGCCTCAGGTGTGGCGTCGGCCTTGAAGCTCCACGCACGCACGACCGCATTTGCCTTTGCAATGGCCTTGACCTCTGCCCGCTCTTCGTCGGAAAGGTTCTTCTTGAACACATTCTTGTTCTGACGCTGCGCGTTGAAGGTCAGTCGCTGGCTCGCGAGGGCCCGCATTCCAGGGGACACGGAGGTATCTGACAGCACGCTGAGGAGACCTGGTACTGCGTATCGACCCCAGTTTTCGATGTCCTCTTGAGCCTCAATCCGGCGAGCTGGAGGTACGTCACCGCTCTCGTTCAGGATGGCGGACAGCTCGGCCTCGATCTCAGGACGACCGAGGTCAAAGCGAGTGTTGAACAGCACGGGCTTATCGAGGTTGAACTGCTCCTTGAAGATGCGGTAGCTCTCGCGCTGCTCACCTGCGGTGGACGCATCCTGACCGCCGGCCTCACCGGTGGCCGCCGTTCCACCTGGGGTACCAGGGGCGAAGTTCAGCACGACAAAGATCACCAAGCTGATGGCCGCGAAAGTCGGCACCATTAAGAACAGTCGCTTGATGACGTAGTTCAGCACAGGGGTCTATCCTTCCAAGTAGAAGGGTCGGTGGTTGACGTGCGGGCGGACCAACTGGAACCAGACGTTCTTGAGCTCCTTCTGCCAGAACACGACGCTCTTCCGGGTGTAGAAGAACGTGTAAGGCTGCTCATCGTAGAGGAGTTGGTGGAACTGGTGAGCCAGCTCCTTCCGGCGCCCCTCATCGAACTCTGTCTCCAGCGCCTCGATGATTTGGTCGGCCTCGGCATTGCGGAATCCGACGCGGTTGGAGCCCTTCGGCAGGTCTGCCTGTGAGCTGTGCCAGATCTGACGGAAGTCGACTGGCGGGCCGCTGACCCAGGCCAGGGTGACGGCATCGAACTCACGGGCATCGACCTTCTTGAGCAGGTTGGCCCACTCCATCGGCGCCACATTCATCTTGATGCCGATTTTCGCCAGGTCTTCTTTATAGATGTTGCCAACGGTCTTGTATTCGTTGGATGAGCCGAAGACGACCAGCTTGAAGTCGAACGGAATGAGGGTACCGTCAACATTCTTGTCGCGAATGCCGTCGCCGTCAGAGTCGGTCCATCCCGCCTCTTCCAGCAGCGCCTTGGCCCGCTCGAGGTCGAAGGCGTAGGGCTGAAGTGAGCGGTCGTAGTAGGGCTGAACGGTTGGCATGGGGCCAGTACAGCGCTCCCCGAGGCCCAAGAACACGTCGTCGATCAGCAACTGGGCGTTGAAGGCGTGGCTCATGGCCTGGCGCACGCGCTTGTCCGCGAACATGGGGCGGTCAGCATTCCAGCCGATGTAGAAGTAGTTGTAGGACCAGTACTCACCGCCCTGGATGGTTCCATCCTTGAAGGGTGAGTCGTCGTCGCCGTCGATGACCTCTGCGCGATACTGCGCGGGCTGCAGACCAGAGAGGTGAAGCTCACCAGTCCTCAGCTTCCGAGGTGGCTGGTTTTGGTCCTTCAGGATGGAGTACACCACCTTGTCCATGGCATTTCCGCCAAGGGGGAACTTTGGATTCCGCTCAAGCTCGATCGCGACGCCTGGCTCGAATCGGGTCAGGACATACGGTCCGGCACCCAGTCCCATGGGGTTGTACCAGTGATCCTCAAAGCGCTTTCCGATGACTTCGGGCTCGTAGGGCTCTCCAGCCTCGTCATTCGCGTAGAGGAACTTGGGCAAGGGGTAGAGTCCGAGCACCATGACCTTCTGCATGTACTTCGGCTTCTTGAACTTGATCTGGAACGTGTAGTCATCCAGTGCTTCGTAGCTCTCGAGCTCATCGAAGTAGGAGCGCAGAGGTGCGGCTCCAGCAACCTGGTCGTTGGTGAGCAGGTCCAGCATGAAGACCACGTCATGGGCGGTGACGGGGTGGTCGCCCTTGAGCCAGTCGAAGCGTCCAGAGGCCCAGTCAACCTGTGGCTTATGCCAGAGGAAGTCCTTGCGGAGCTTCAGGGTGTGTGTGCGCTTGTCCTCGGAGATCTGCCAGTCGTAGGCGAGCTCCCCGCGGTACCGAGTCACGTCCTTGAGGTGGTAGCCCCCCAAGCTGACGTGGACATAGTTCTGAATCTCGGACACGTCGGCGCCATTTTCAACCAACCAGTTGAAGCCCTTGGGGTCCGAGCCCATCTTGAGATTGAGGGTTCCTCCCTGCTTGGCCCCCGATGGAAGCAGCAGGGCGTTGTCTCTCGAGAACTGGTTGTTGGCGTCCATCAGGGCGGTGGTGACTTCGGCGGGCTCAGTTGCCCCAAAGATTCCTCCCGAGGGACCTGATGGTCCACCTGCAGAGGCGAAGTCGCCGTTCTCGATTGTCTTTTCGACGGCATCGATACGGTTGAGGAGCTCGATTTGGTTCTTCTCAATGCGGTTTGATTGCCAGACATTGATGATGGTGACCACGAGCAGGCCGAGCAGCACAAGCGTGCTGATTACGGAGCGCAAAAATCCCCTTGGCATGGTTCATCCTGTCGTCAGGGTGGTTCGCCCGCGCGCGCGAGCGGTGAATGCCGTATGCCACACCCGCTGAACCGTCAATCGATCGTTAACGTGCAAGTAGAGGTGCCATTCGCCTCTATTGGTGGTAAATTCAGAGGGTTGAGGGTTCGAAACATATGTCGACTAAGAACACCAAGATTCTCTTCATCAAATACCACGAGGCCGCGGACCAGCAGCCCCTGTCCAAGAAAGCGGCGGAGAAGCTTGGTATTTTCCCGAGCTTGGCCCTCGGTGGTCTCGCCGCTTGGATGCGTCAAAATGGCTATCCAGTGCAGCTCATTGACCTGCACGTGGAGAACCTGTATCCGCAGGACGTGACCGCTCGTGTGGCCGATTATGATCCACAAGTGGTCGCGTTGACGTCGAAGACGCTGGGCTGGCCAGCGGTGATTGAGATTGCCCAGATGGTCCGCGAGACCTGTCCCAACGCGCTGATTGTTGTCGGTGGTCCACAGATGACCATCTACGCCGAAGAGAGCCTCACTTGGGATTGCTTCGACATCGCGGTGGTGGGTGACGGAGAAGAGACCATCCTCGAGCTCTGTGAGCACGTCGAGCAAGGTGGCGGTGGCTGGGATGAAATCCAAGGCATCGTGTACCGGGACGAGGCCGGAGAGATCAAGCGAACGGAAGGTCGGCCGCTCACCAAGAACATCGACAAGTACCCGATGACTGCATGGGACCTCATGCCGGTCACGGACTACCACTGCCTGACCCTGCTCAAGCCGTTTGCGACCATGGTCACGACGCGAGGGTGTCCATGGCACTGCGGATACTGCTCTCAGGTCTACTCCGAGAAGCTGCGGTTCCGAAGCGTCGAGCACGTTGTGGACGAGATGGAGTTCTTGGAGCGCCAGTATGGTGTTCGCGAGATTGTGTTCTTTGATGAGACATTCACCATCGGCCGTCGGCGGATGAGAAAGTTCGCAGAGGAAGTTCAGCGCCGCGGATTGACGGTCAAGTTCAACATTCGGGCCCGCGTCGACACCATCGACCGCGAGGTCGTTCGTGCGCTCAAGGCGGCCGGGCTTCGGTCCATCCACATGGGTGTCGAGGCCGGGACCGACCGCGTGTTGAAGATCATGAACAAGCAGATCTCGCGGGAGCAGACGGAGCGTGCCTTCCGAATCTGCCGAGAAGAGGGCGTGGATACGCGCGGCTACTTCATGATCGGGTACTACGATGCCACTCACGAGGACGTGGAAGACACGATCAAGTTCGCAGCGGGCCTCGGCCTGGACTGGGCGAGTTTCTCAGTGGCCACAGCCCTGCCAGCAACGGATCTCTACCGAATCGCTAACGAGCGCGGCTACGTGAATGAAGACTTCTGGCGGCAGTACACCATCGACGGCGGCGGAGACATTCCACAGCTTGAGACGGAGACGTTCACCGCTGAGCAACTTCGGGCCTACCGAACAAAGGCCTACATGAAGTTCTACCTGAGACCCGACCTCATTCGGCGCAAGCTGAGCAAGGCTGAGGGCCGGGCGGAGCTGATGGAGATGGCCGGCGGGGCGACAGTCCTCAGCGAGATCGTGAAGAGTACGGTGCTCAAGCGCATTCCGAGCGTTGGCATCGGCAAGTGGGCGACCGTCTAAGGCGTCAACAGCGCTACTTTAGGCCCGCCACCACACGCACAGTGCCCGTCAGGTCGCTGTGCTCGCTGATGTCACCCAGTCCTGCCGAACGCATCAGGGCTGCGACCGCCTCGTGTTGTCCGTCCCCGTGCTCGACCAAGACCGCTGTGCGCGCGCGGGCAGCCGCTTGAGGAATCAACCGACGGTAGACATCCAATCCATCAGCACCGCCATCGAGGGCCAGCCTTGGCTCATGCTTTGAGATCTCGGGGCTGAGACCATCGATCTCTGCCGTTGGGATGTATGGCGGGTTGGAGACCACAACATCGACAGGCCGACCGTCAGGTATGGGGTCGAGCAGGCTGCCCCTGAGGACGGCGACTCGGTCGCCCCAATCGAGCGCCTCTACATTGGCCTTTGTGCAGTGCAGGGCGGCATCTGAGATGTCCGTGGAGAAGAGCTTGGCATCCGGACGCTCGCTCAGGATGGCGAGGCCAATGGCTCCGGTCCCACAGCCGACATCGGCGACGAAGCATGGCCCGGTCTCAGGCACAAGCTCGAGCGCCGCGGTCACCAAGGTCTCTGAGTCGGGTCGCGGAACGAGAACGTCTGTGTGACTGTGGAGATCAAGCGTCCAAAAGCCCTTGGTTCCGAGGATCCAGGCGACGGGTTCTCGGTCGGCTCGTCGCTGTACATCTGCGCGCATGGGATTCAGTTCAGCTTCGCTCAGTGGTCGATCGAACTGGAGATACAGGGCGACCCGCTCGAGACCAAGGTGGTGCCCAACGATGAGTTCGGCATCGAGTCTTGGGCTCGGGATGCCGCGGGCACGAAAGAATGCCTCCGTCTTCTTCAGTACGTCGACAACTGTGGTCATACAAGGGCCTCTGTCGGTGCAGTCACCTCGAGCCAGGCCCGCACGTCATCGGCCACGCGTTCGCCTGTGGCGACACAGTCCTTTACACCGATGCCAGACAGGTGATTGCCCGCGAAGAATAAGCCGCCGAAGCGGTCAGACGCGGCCTGAATGGTCGCTACCCGAGCGGGATGACCGAGTGTGTACTGGGGGATGCCAGCAGCGTGTTGGTAGGCGCGGACCATTGTGGGCTCAGCGCGCCGGCTACCGAGGAAGCGCTCGTGGGCGGAGAATACCCGCTCGAGCAAGGCCTGATGGTTGAGGCTGGCTGCCTCGGGCTGCACTGAGCCGCCGACCATTGTGCGGAGCAGGATCTCACCCTCCCGACTTTGGTGAGGGTATGCCTCGGAAGTGAAGAGTGTCCCCAGGACACCGACTCGCTCTCC
>Ga0115012_10001011_pt1 | contig 16126 bp, 11 predicted proteins | sample TroAtlMetagenome_FD_88706 | JGI IMG/M metagenome (GOLD analysis project Ga0115012, IMG submission 88706) | Marine eukaryotic phytoplankton communities from Atlantic Ocean - Tropical Atlantic ANT10 Metagenome | ecosystem: Environmental > Aquatic > Marine > Oceanic | place: Tropical Atlantic...
TCAAAGCTCAGCGTATCCGAGTCACCCTCACCAACCACGCAAACCAACGCTCGGGGCTGACCGAGCTTGAGGCATGGGGTCCACGGGAGGGCCCCTATCTTCCTGCTCCTGCCCCAGCCGGCAACATCGCCTTCAACCCCGACCCAAAAGGCGGCGGATTTCCCAAAGCGAGCGCTTCGTTTCACGATCGATACGGTGGAGTCCCCTCCAGTGCTCACGACGGGATCATTATTTACAGAGCCACTCCTACCAATCGCTGGACCTGCTACGGCTCACCCGACCAGCACACCGACTGGTTTGCCCTTGATTTTGGCGAGAAGAAAACATTCTCCCGCGCCATCCTTCATCTCTACGATGACCGTGGAGGAGTGCAGGCTCCGAAAAAATACACCCTCCAGCACTGGACTGGCCAGGATTGGCTTGAGATCCCGGGACAACAAAAGACCCCCATAAATCCCAAGGGCAGCGCCGCTAACACCGTCACCTTCCCACCTGTGGAATCGCAGAAGCTTCGAGTAGTCTTCACCCATATCGGGAAAGGTCATACCCGGAGCGGATTGACCGAAATTGAAGTGTGGGACAAATAGGACCACCCAAAAGACTTACTGAGATATATCTCCAATTTCCCGAAGGAATGCCTCCCCGACAATCCCTCCAGCCCAGTTTGAGCAGCAGCGCCTTCCTGCGTATTGTCACTCTCTGCTCCCTCTATGTCTCGCAGGGCCTTCCCCAAGGCTTCATCCACTACGCTCTGAAAAACCATCTCGCCGATCAGGGATTTACCACTGCCGATATTGGAGGAGTCATCGCCATGATCAGCCTCCCCTGGACCGTCAAATTTCTCTGGGGACCGATTGTTGACCGCTTCGGAATTGCCTCCATGGGCAAACGCCGCCCCTGGATCATCCTATCGCAGGCTATGACGGTAGTGGTGCTTCTGATCCTTGCGATCGTGCCGGACCTCGATTCTAACCTGCGTTTTCTTGGACTTGGGATCCTCAGCGTGAATATCTGGACTTCCCTGCAGGACGTATGCACCGACAGCCTTGCGGTCGACCTTGTGCCGGAGAAGCAACGCGGTATCCTCAACGGTTTCATGTATGGCTGTTCCTACCTCGGGAGCTTCCTCGGCGGCACGCTCATCGGCCACTTTCTCTTCATGGAGGGCGGCAGCGTGCAACTCGCTCTCGTCGCCCTGAGCGCCTGCGTCTTTGTCATCATGCTCCTTCCTCTTTTCATCCGGGAGCGCTCAGGCGAGAAACTCCTTCCCTGGACTATTGGTTCCTCCCAGCTCAAGAAAGACGAGCAGCATGCTCGCTCGACAGCAATCCTCTTCCGTCAGATTAAACAGGCGTTCAGCCGCCGAGTCGCCCTGACTGCAGCCCTGCTTGCGGTAGGATGCCATGTGGGCAATTCCGCTCTCAATATCATCGCATCCAAACACTTTATTACCGAGGTAGGATGGGACAAGAAAGCGTATACCTATCTTGAGAGCTTTGGAACCTGGTTTTCACTTGGAGGAGCCTTCATTGGTGGATTCGTTGCCAGTAAAATCGGAGCCAAGCGCTCTGTTGTCATTGCTGGCACCCTGATTGCCCTCGTCTGGATCACCTTCAGCCAGCTCGAGTCTTTTTGGACTGAAGAGTGGCTTATCAGGTCCAACATGTGGGTGCTGGCAAGCCTTCTGGGACTCTTCAGCGTTTCACTCTTCACCCTTTTCATGAACGTCTCAGAACGTCGGGTAGCCGCTTCCCAGTTTACCGCCTACATGGCTCTACTCAACCTCTCTATCTTTCTCGGAAACAAGGTTGCAGGCCCCTTAGAATCTGCTCTTTCCTCCGTGCCAGCGGTTTACTTTTCCTCTGGCCTCTTCCACCTCGGCGTCATGGCCTTCGTCATCCTCGCCATCAAACCACCGGAACAAGCCCCTAAACTTCCAGGATTGAAAATGTCATTCGCGGATCAGTGGCGCGAAGAGCTGAAGCAAAAAGGTGAGGAGTAAATGCCGGGGCTAAACCTTCCCCACCTATGGAGCCCTAATTCTCCCGGACCCATTCTTCCATCCTCTGCTTGACTACTTCCGGGAAGAAGTCGAACAGAAGGAGCGGATTCATCCCACCAGCCGCCATGAAATGGTCCCCCGCGTAGGTAATGGTAAGTGATTTCTGATAGGCCTCCGCCAAGCTCGCTGACCACCTGGGCTTCACGATGGTATCACTCTCGGCAATCAGGTGCAGGGTCTCGATATTTGATGCGCTGTAGATATCCGGAATGTTTTCCAAACCCTCCCGGTCATACTGAGGAGTAAGGTCTTCTATCGCTGCACTATTGATGAAGATCGCTTTTCTTACCTTCGCTAAGCTCCCAAGGTCCCGCTCCGAATCGAGGAGATTGAAAAGGTAGGAGGCGAGCGCTCCTCCCTGCGAATACCCGATCACCAGATCCACGTCTCCGGGAATCCTGTTATTGGCGTAGTCGATCACATAGTCGACCGATTCCTCCAGATCCCCATAATCAGCAGAGAGACAGTTCCACCATTCTCTCCCGACGATATTGAGGAAGGGGTTACTATGAGGAGCTTGTGCGTAGAAAAAGCGTGCCCGATCGCCGAGGGCGTCTTCCAACTCTTCACAGAGGGGGCTACGCTCCATCCATCCGGCAAACATGCCCTTGCCGTGCAAGACCAGAATGTTGGCCGGACGCCCTTCCGGCAGGATGCTCCCGTAGTCTACCAGTCGATAGAGAACGGCTTCATCTGCCCTTTCAGTATACTCATAGCCGGCATCCCCCGGCCGCACCCATGCTTGGTTCACATCATGAAACGCCCTGTCGCCCAGATTCTGGAAGGCCTCCGAATCTGCTCTCTGAAGAACCCAACGGGAATCCCCTCTCCATGAGACCCTCACCAGAAATCCGGTCACCGAAACCTCCGGAATCGGGGAGCTCTCCTCTGCGTCACCCAAGGGAGCCAACACCACAACCAGAACCAGAAATAAACCCTTCCTCACACTGCATCCTACTTCCTGAACCCTGCAATGTCGAACTCGGAGTGCCTCGCACAACCACGAGAGGATGGTTGACGCATTTCGAAGAAACTCTCCCGTTTCGATACACGGCTACTCGAACTTCGCCTCATCCAGATCGACACGGTAGACCACTCCCTTGGTATATCCGACCGCATAGAGCTCCCCGGCAGGGTCCCTCCCGAAGGAAACAATACGGTCCGGGGCCGTTCCAATCTGCCGAATGACCTTCAGCTTCCGGTTTGCCTGAGTAATCCCCCAGACTTTTTTACTCTGATAGTCTGCACAAATGTAGACCCCATGGAAGCTCGACTGCGGATCAGTACGCATCACGTAGCCACCCGTGACCGAGACCCCGTGCTTACGAAGGAAGGCTACAACCGGGGGAATGTATTTGGCAGTCTCGGTCCGATACTGCGTCGAGAATAACGAAAACCCCTCCTGAATATTCCACCCGTGGTTTTCCCCGGACCGCACGATGCACACCTCCTCAAACCGGTTCTGCCCCACGTCGCCAACCCAGAGATCTCCGTTGGCAGGGTCGAAGCTGAAGCGCCACGGCTGACGCAGTCCATAGGCAAAGATCTCCGGACGTCTCTCCTTTGAATCCCCTGTCACGAAGGGATTGTCACCGGGAATCCCATACGCCCGGCCTTCTTCCTCCCGGTCCACATCAATACGAAGGAGGCTCCCCTCAAAACGGCTCAGGTCCTGAGCCTTTCCTTCTGGGTCCTCCTGTGGGCCCCCATCTCCCATCCCGATGTAGAGGAAGCCATCCGGTCCGAATTCCAGACCGCCTCCGTGATGAAAGAGAGTATCGATATTCCACCGCAGGATACTCCGGGTGGGATTTCCTGAATCTTTCCGGCGATCCGCACTGGCCACTCGCTCCACCACCGCCATACCCCGTTGCTGCCCGGCCATGGTTTCATGCATCATGAAGTAGCGCCCATTTTCCGCGAATCCAGGATGCAGAGCCACCCCCAGAAGGCCCTCATCATTCGCCACGTAGATCTCGTCGAGGATGTTCACAAAGGGTGAGATCACCTCTTCCCCGTCCACCCTCTCCAGCAGGGAAATGGTCCCCTTGCTTTTCTCGGCAATCAGATAGCCACCCTGCACCGTCGGATGCCCCCCGAACCACACCGGTTTATGAAATTTCTCCTTCATCCCGAATACGGGCTCGAAGGCAACCTGCTGGCTAAGGACCGGAATTTCCAGTGGCGTACCCGCCTCCTGAACCACCTTTGTCTCCGGTTGCCTGAGACTTTCAAGATAGGCAACCAGGTCCCGGAATTCCGCAGGGCTAAGCTGGGAATGCAGACCGGGGGGCATCAGTGAGACTGCTCCTGTCTCCTCCTTCACAACCTCGGAACGGGCGATCCGAAGATCCACTCCTCCGACCTGCCCAAGGACCAGGACCTCATCTGTCCGGCTCCGCAAAATTCCCTGGAAACGCTCGCCCTTCCGATTTTCCAAGATCGTCGTGGCATAGCCTGTCATGATCGAGGACGAGGGATCGAGAATGGACTGAGCCAAATCCGCGCGGGCGAACTTATCCCCCGCGGCATACAAATCAGGTCCTAGCCCACTCGCCGTCCCATCAACGGAATGACACTGGCTGCAGGCAGTGCGTTGATCTGTGAATATGAGCTTCCCGCCCTCAACGCTTCCTCCCGTCATCGCGGCCTTCAGAAACTCGCCATCGGGAAGGGGCTCCGCTCCTTCCATGAGAGCAGGAACAAGAAGAGATACCGCTGTGTAGGTAAACCAGCGCGAATGGGTCATGAACCAAAGTTTAGCTCAGCCTCCCGAACTGCCAATCGTTTAAGGCATGGCCTTAACTCACATTGCCCCGGAACAGAAGTTCCAGACTCGCCTCTCCCCGGAAAAATACTAGGATAACAGTCCCATCAGCATGTCCCGTCACCTCCTTCTCCTCCTGCTGGCCGTCACTGGCCTTCATGCCGAAAACCCCTTCCGCGTCCCGGAGGGATTTGAAATCACACAATTTGCCAGCGACGACCTCACCCATGACACCTGGGCCATGACCATCTCGGAAGACGGCAAGGTGGCTGTCTCCGGGCCAGGGTATATCAAGGTCCTTCTCGATACGGACAAGGACGGCGTAGCCGACCACGCCGAGGTCGTCTTCAACAGAGCCCGTAATCCCCACGGCCTCCTCTGGAACGGAAACGACCTCCTCAGCGTTCAGCCTCAGGGAATTTTCCTGCATCGCACCCAGCCGGGTCAGACCCTCCCGGGCGGCGATCCCGAACTTTTCTACAAGCTTCCCGGGGGAGGAGGAGAACACGGCCCCCATGGAATCCGACGCGGTCCTGACGGATGGTTTTACGTGGCCTGCGGAAACAACACCAATATCAGCAAAGGGAACATCACCACCGCCTCCTCCCCTATCACCGACCCCTCGCAGGGAACGATCCTCCGCATCTCTCCGGATGGAAAACAGAGTGAGGTCATTGCCCACGGATTCCGCAACCAGTACGACCTCGCCTTCAACCAGCACGGCCATCTCTTCACCTTTGACTCCGACGGAGAGCGGGATCACCAACTCCCATGGTATTCCTACTGTCGGGTCTTTCACATCCGGGTTGGGGGACACCACGGATGGCTCCTCCCTGGCCACCAGCGCTCCTTCAATCGGCCTCCGTATTTCTTCGATTCCGCCACCCGACTCAATGAGATCGACCGCGGATCTCCCACCGGGGTGGAAGTCTACCGCCACACGCAGTTTCCCGAGCACTACCAGGACGGCCTCTTCTTCGCTTGCTGGACTTATGGACGGGTCTACTTCTCTCCGCTCACTCCGAAAGGAGACTCCTACGAAAGCCACGATCACGAGACCTTCCTTGAGCCCGTCGGCAATCTCGGCTTCGCCCCCTCCGACCTTGCGGTCCACCCTCTTACTGGAGATCTCTACGTCTCGGTAGGAGGACGTGGAACCAGGGGAGCCGTTTACCGGGTCTCCTATCCGAACGGTCGAAAGGCGGCCAAACCCGTCGCCCTTTATGAGACCCCGAGGGACTGGTCTATCCACAAAGACCGCATTACCGCCCCCGCTCCTCTGTCACCAGATCAAGCTCTCACCCTCTTTGAAAAGGCAAAGGATCCCTCCACTCGCCTAAACGCCATACGTCACCTCATGCTCACCATGGGAGACATCAGCACCAACGAGGCGCGCCGCCGGATTGATGCTGGCTACACTGCCAATAAGCCGGACGCTCTCGCATTAGAGCTCCGCCGGAAAGCCCTCTCTCTGCTGACCATGGCCTTTGATCCACAGAATCCAGGCCAGCCCCAGCAGTATGAAATCGCGCGCCTGCTCGCCATGCTGAAGGCAGATACGAGCGCCGCAATAGAAAGGATCGCCTCTGCCCTGTCCCCTTCCTCTCATCCGACCCACGACGCCCACTATCTCTTCTGTCTCTCCCAGATGCCTGGACCAAGAGAGAGCGTTCGCGATAAAATCGCGAACGGCTTCCTCGGAATCGACCGCAAGATCGAGGAGCGCAATCTCCTCACTGACCGGAACTGGAGTGTCAACCTGCGCGACGCCCTGAAGGCCCAACTTGGATTCGACCCTGAAACGGCCAACCGGATGGCTCGAGCCAAAAACATTTCTCCCGCCAGCATACATCTTCTCACCCTGCTACCCGAAGAAAACCGCAAATCGATGGCGCAAGCGATGGCCTCCTCCGTGCAGGGATGGAACCGGGAAGCCCTTGACTTTGTGGAAAAGCACCTGCCTCCCTCCGCGATCCCACCTCTTCTGACCACCCTCCGTGACGTCTGGAAAAGCGAGCTCCACCTGAGGCCCGACCTCGTCGGGTTTTTCTCCCGCCATGGCAACGAGCAGGACCGCAAAGTTGCCTTGGAATTCCAACGACCGCCGACCAGCAAGGTCGACCTTACTCCGTTCGCACAAAAGATGAAGATCGTAGACTGGGAAAAGGGCGACAGCATTAAGGGACAGGCAACCTATGCTCGCTACGGCTGCATGACCTGCCATTCAGGCAACCGCCGACTCGGACCTTCCCTGAGCAACATCGCCAAACGCTTCAGCCGGGACGACCTCTTCCGACATATCAATGAGCCGGACCTTTCTCTTTCTGACCTCTACAAGGCCACGCAGATCACTACCGCTGATGGCGTCTATATCGGGATGAAGGTTTACAGCTCTGAGGCCCAAACCATTCTCGAAACGGGATCAAATGAAACTATCCGTTTCTCCCGACACGACATCCTCAGCGAGCAAACTCCAAACCGATCACCAATGCCTGCGGGCTTGCTTCTGGGGGCAAGCACGGAGGAGTTGGCAGACCTTTACGCTTACCTGAGGGGCCTTTAATCCTCCGCCGGTTCAAGGAAGCTTATTCCTCGCTGTAGGCCTTGATCCAGTCAACCTGAAGACGGAAAGGGCCATCCTTCTTGTCGTAGATCATGACCCCAAGGCTGTTGATCTTGCCTTTCTCGAGGGGGTAACGGTCGCGAGGGAGTTTCATGCCTCTCCATCCTGCACCAAACGCACTGAAAGGAATCTTGGCGACCTGCCAACCCTTCGAGTCAGCCTTCGTGTCGAAATCGGCACGGTAAGTTGCCCGGCTTCCTTCCATCTCCAAGCCAAACTTGTAGGTCCTTCCGTCCCCCTTGAAGCGGATCATCACCCCATCTTTTCCCGCCAAGCCTAGGGCCCCGGGCCGAGTCCGGATGGAGGAAAAACCGCCCCCATTCGTGTTCGTGGAACCAGCAAAGAGCAATCTGTCGCCCTTGAAGGTGAACCCTCCCTTCGAGCGGCCACCCATCACGTTATCGTTTACTGTGATCCATTTTTTCCCGGGATCCGCTTCCGAAAAATCAAAGAGCGTGACTCTCTCAGCGTTTTCGGATTTCTCGGACTTTTTCTTTGCGTCGGCGCCATTCGCCGATCCAGAAACGCAGAAAAGGCTGACTCCCAGCACAACAGCTGCGGAAAATAGTGCGGATTTTGGTCTCATTATCAGGAGGTTATGCCCGTTTACTCAACCGTCAAGGCACAGACTCAGATTTACCACCTCGCTCGCCCCTTTTTCCATCGACCTTTGGAAAAGGATCCCCGCCTTTGCCTCCCAAGGCCATTGCCTGAATAGCCGCATGGCTACGTTTTTTCAGGGACCCATTGACGATTGCCATGACCTACGGCACCCTCGTCCGATCATGAAGGTCCTCCTCCTCGCCCTCTCCCTCTCCCTCTCGCTTACATTTATGAGCTCCAATTCTCTCGCCGACCATCACAAGGAAACCGCAGCAAAACCAGGCGTCTATCGCCATGTGGTCTGCTTCAAGTTCAAGGACGACGCCACCAAGAATCAGATCACTGCCATCGAAAAGGCCTTTGCGGCTCTTCCCTCCAAGATCAACTCCATCACAGGCTACGAGTGGGGGACCAACGTGAGCCCCGAAAATCTCGCTCAAGGATACACCCATTGCTTTATCGTCTCCTTCAAGGACAAGAAGGGACTGGAGGCCTACCTGCCCCATAAGGATCACAAGGCCTTCGTCGAGCAACTCTTACCGATTCTCGACAAGGCTTTCGTTATCGACTTCGTCGCTAAATAGCGAGGCCCCTGTCTGGACCTTTTGGCAGGAGGCTTCTCTCATTCAACAGACAGCAGGAATCGGGTGTTGATGATCTTCCCGCCCCTTCTCCTACCGGCAGCTTTCCTCCTTGTGTGCACTGGCTCTCTGCTGGCCTCACCCACCGCAGACTTAAGCGAGACGCCCGGTCCTCTCGAGCTATGGAAACATTTTGATCCAGACGAGGGAGACTTCAATGAAGAGATCGTCAAGGAGGTCACCGCAGGCGGGATCTACACGCGCGATTCCTATATCAGTGCTTACGTCCTTGGCGAAGAAATCCGGGTTTACTGCAGATACGCAGTAAAAACGGGAGCCCGAAATGCGCCCGGGCTGCTAAACGTCCACGGCTGGATGGGTGCGCCTGCCATCGACAGGGATTACGTGAAAAACGGATGGGCTGTGATGGCCCACGACTACTGCGGAGAAACCAGTGACCGCGCCCACTTCACGAAATATTCAGAAAAACTCCTCCGGGGAAACATGGATAAGCGGATCGGATACCGGGTGAAGTCAAAACTCCCTGACGGATCTTTCATCACCAACCCTGAACAAACCGACGATTACCTCTGGTATGCTATTCAGCGTCGGGTCCTAAGCTACCTTCTTTCTCAAAAGGAAGTCGATCCTGACCGCCTTGGAGCCAAGGGCTACTCCTATGGCGGAACCCTCATGTGGAACCTCGGAACCGATCCGCGCATCAAGGCATTCGTAGCCTATTTTGGCGTAGGTTGGCTCGAGTATTACCGTAGTCGAGGAGTCTGGATGTTTGATGGTCAGGCTGACAAACCTGAGGAGAATCCCGGCGAGACCCTTTACCTCTCTACGATCGCTCCGCAGTCCCACGCACCACATATCACCGCCGCAGCCCTCTGGCTGAACGGCACTAACGATCATCATGGAGGACATGAACGCGGAGAACAAACATTCCGGGCTTTCCAATCGAACATCCCTTGGTCCTTTGCCCACCAGCCAAGGGGGCATCACGACACGCGGGACATCGGACAAAACGCCCGGCTCTGGCTGGAGAAACACGTTTTAGGCAAGGATATCGACTGGCCTGAAGAGGCCGGATCAAAAATCGTCCTCGACGCCCAAGGCGTTCCAGAACTGCACGTCAGCCCGGCCGACCCGGACAGGGTAAATCATCTGGAAATCTACTACGCGCTCAAGAACCCGGTCAGCTACGGCCGGGCTTGGCGCAACGCCACCCTGCGCCGCAAGGGCGATGTCTGGATCGGAAAAATGCCGGTCCTCAACGTGCGAGACTATGTCTTCGGTTTCTCCAATATCCAATATGACAACACTGTAGTACGCTCCTCACCTTTCACAGCGACGATCCCCGAAAGCCTCGGCGACGCGATTGCGACAGATAGGCGTTCCCTGAAGCTGAGCAACAACGCAGCATGGTTCAACTCGGGCCCCGTGGAGGGGAAAAATGGCATCTCTGGATTCCGTGCACTATCGCCTCGGGGAACTTTTAACGAGCAGTTCAGCGATCCAAAATGGCAGGCTCCTGAAGGTGCGCAGCTGCACTTCAAGTTTTACTGCACCCAGCCTCAGGTTGTGGAAATCGCAATCAACAATCACTACCTGGCCGACATAAGAATCACTGCGTCGGATGACTGGCAGGAAATGACTCTGGAAGCAGGACGATTCATCCACCGTTTCAGCAAGCATCCTCTCGCGGATTGGTCCCATACAAAAAAAGTCGCTATCAAGCCACTATCAGGTGCCGACATAGCCAAGATCATCTTTGCAGGGTTCCAATGGGTGTCGGACGGCAGGACCAATCCGTCCAATTAACCAAATGGCGCCGAACACCGCCTCGTTCACTACAACCCGGAACCGCTTCACCCGCAGAAGATCGGATCCGGGGGAAAGGAACTCAGTTCTTCAGTTTAAACCGCGCAACGTAAGCAAATGAGGTCACGAAGAGATACTCCTCGTTCTCGTCAAAACAGCAGTTGGTGACCGGGTCTGGAAGCCTGATTGTGGCCAGCTTCTTACCCTCGGGAGAAATCACGAGAACTCCACCGGGACCGGTCGCGAAGATATTCCCACTCGTGTGCATCTTCATCCCATCAAACCAGCCTGCGTCATCCTTACCGTAGGGCCCTTCAAAAAAGATTCCCCCATTCCCATCCTCTGCTGAGAACCGCCACATCTTGGGGTCTTGCATGTCTGAACTTCCGACGTAGATCCACTTCTGGTCTGGAGAAAGCACGATCCCGTTTGGCAGATCCATTTCGTCGTTTACCAGAAAGACTTTTCCCGTGGCGGCTTCATAGCGATAGATCCCGCAAAAGGGAATCTCCCGCTTATCATCGACGAACACCATCGCCTCCCCCGGAACACTGTTCGCGATATCGCAGTGTCCATAAGGAGGATCGGTAAAGTAAATGTCCCCGTTGGCAACAACAGTCAGGTCATTGGGGCTGTTGAAGCGTTTCCCCTCATAGGTTGCGCTCAGCGTTGAAAGTCCCTCCTGAGTAATATTGTCGAAGGACAACTTAGCGAGCCTCCGGTCTCCGTGCTGGCAAATGATCAGGTCCCCCGCAGGATCAAGGGCCAGACCATTGGACCCAAGCACGCCCCCCTCAAAGAAAGGCACGGTTCCGGTGTGTCCCCCTGGAGAAAGAAAGACACTCGACCCCTTTTCTTGGGACCACTGGTGAATCGTATTCCCCTTCACGTCTGAGAAGAGAAGTGTCTTCATAGAGGGAACCCAGACGGGACCCTCCGCAATTTCAAAGCCCTTGGCGAGCACTTCAAGTTGAACCGAAGCGTCGATAATCCCGTCCACGCTGGGGTCATGAAGTTCAACCCGGCAGATCTGGTTTTCTGGAATTGCAGCTCCGGCGTTAGCATCGGCTGACTGGATCTCTTCATTATCTCCCGAGACGGATGCCTTCTCTCCGCATGAGCACAGCAGAATCGAGATCCCCAACGCGCTACTCATCAACCTTAGATCTTTCATCTCTCCATTGCTAGAACCATGACTCTCGGGCTCAAGCCCAAAATCATCCCGACTAGGGCTCTACATCTCTATAAGCCAAAATTGCACGGATTCCGTTTTAGTCAAAATAGGTATCCTCGTGACTGTAAGGGGGCGCGCAGCAACACAGGAAACGCAAGTCGCTGGTGGCGGTGATCTGATGCCACGCCCCTGCCGGAATCACGACCGCATCCCCTGATTGCATCACGCGGGTTTCTCCGTCGAGCTCCATGACCCCTTCCCCTTCGAGGAGAAAATAGAACTCCTCGCTGACCTTGTGAAAATGCCGCTCCGTGGCATTACCCTTGGCGATCGTCGCTTCAGCAAGACTCTGCTGCTCTACCCGAGCGTTGCTCAGATCCAGAATACTTCGGATCGTGGATCCATCCTTGGTTGTAAACGGCTTCTGTTCAGAAAGCTGGCGAACCTCCATGAGGAAAGCCTAAACACCCTAGTCGGGACTGTCACGCTTGCCCATCCAACCCATTACCCCTAAAGCAGTAGGCGATGGCCGAAGAGAAAGAAACCACCGTCCGGGAGGAGCAGGCCAGCGAACCCGGACGATCGAACCGATTCAAGGTCCTTTCGATAGGAGCGGCTCTCGCGTCGTTTGCTCTCATCTACTGGTTTCTACCCGTTGCGGATACTGACGCCCACACCGCAGCAGAGGTCCGCACCGGTCTCGCCATCCTCGCTCTCGCTGCCATCCTCTGGCTCACCGAAGCGATTCCCCTCGCCATCACTGCCCTGCTCGTTCCCGTAGTCGCCGTTCTGACCGGAGTCTTCAGTGGAGATCCCAAGACCATTGTCCCACAGGCCTTTGCCGGTTTCGCTCATCATCTCATCTTCCTCTTTCTCGGCGGCTTTGGCATTGCGGCTGCCCTCACGAGACAAGGACTGAACAGCTGGCTGGCCAATGGGATTCTGACTCTTGCGGGAGGTCGTTTTCATATGACATGCATCGGGTTGTTCTGCGCTGCAGCCTTCACCTCGATGTGGATCTCCAACACCGCCACCACCGCCCTGCTCTTTCCGGTCGCCTTGGGTCTCCTCAGCGACCTACGGACCAGAGCAGGAGCACAGACGGCAGCCAAGGCAGCCCCCTTTGTTCTCCTCGGACTGGCCTACTCCGCCAATATTGGCGGGATAGGTACTATTATTGGAACCGGTCCTAATGCTATCGCCGCGGAACGGTTGGGAATAGGCTTCGCAGAATGGCTCAAATTTGGAATCCCGTGCGTGGCCATTCTTTTCCCTAGCCTGATTGCTATCCTCTTTCTCGTCCTGCGTCCTGGCAAGACCCCAGATCTGAGCCGGAATACAGAACCCTTCATCTTTACTCCTCCACGGATTCTCACCCTCACCATATTTCTTCTTACCGTTGTCTGCTGGCTGTGTAGCAAACCACTATCGGGAGCATTCAACGTTACTAAGGGATTCGACAGCATCATCGCGGTATCTTCTGTCGTCCTCATGGCCTCTTTCGGCCTCGTGCGCTGGAAGGACGTCGACCGCACCACCGACTGGGGCGTCATTATTCTCTTTGGTGGGGGGCTCACCCTCGGGAAGGTGCTAACCTTGACTGGCGCCAGCAGCTTCCTCGCCAGTCACCTCAATCAACTTACCGCAGGATGGCCTTTCATCCTCGTAGTCGGAGCGGTGGTGGTCTTCGTGATCTTCCTCACCGAACTCACCTCCAATACCGCCACGACGGCCTTGTTTGTCCCGGTCTTTTACCAGGTCGCCCTCGAGATTGGCGTCTCTCCACCTCAGCTGGTCCTTCCTCTCACCATCGCAGCTTCCTGCGCTTTCATGCTCCCCATTGCGACGCCTCCGAATGCGATCGTCTACGGGTCCGGTCAGGTTCTCCAGCGCACCATGATGCGCACTGGCCTCGTCCTCAACCTCTCCTTCGCGGTGATCCTGACCGCCCTTAGCACTGTCCTCTTCTGAGCAGGCGGCCTCCTCCGCTTAAGCCAAGATGTCGCGCACCACCCGTCCGTGGACATCGGTCAACCGGAAATCCCGCCCTGCGTAGCTGTAGGTGAGCTTCTTGTGATCAATCCCCAGCTGGTGGAGAATGGTAGCGTGGAGATCGTGGAAATGAACCCGGTTTTCTGTGGCGTAGTATCCATACTCGTCTGTAGCACCATATTGGATACCTGGTTTGATCCCACCTCCGGCCAGGAACATGGTGTTGGCGTGGGGATTATGATCCCGTCCATCACGCCCCTGAGCTACCGGAGTCCGGCCAAATTCTCCTCCCCATAAGACCAGCGTCTCATCCAGCAAACCCCGCTGCTTGAGATCGGTGATCAGGCCGGCCACCGGCTTGTCCATTTCACCAGCGAGGCGCGCGTGCTCCTTCCGCAGGTTTCCATGCGAATCCCAGTAGCGATGGGTCACTTGCACGAACCGCACACCGGCTTCACTGAAACGGCGGGCCATGAGGCATTGTTCCCCGAACTTGCGGGTATTGTCCTGGTCCATGCCATAAAGATTCTTCACCGCCTCGGACTCCTCAGAGACATCCTGTACCCCGGGAGCTTCCATCTGCATCCGGAAGGCCAGCTCGTAGGAAGCAATCCGGGCTTCCAACTCGGAATCCCCGGCGCTGTTGGCCAAATGCCCCTCGTTCATCCCCCGCAGGAGGTCCAGCTCCCGGCGCTGCAGGTCCCGACTCTTGAGCGGGCTATTGATGAAGGGCACGGTCATTCCCCGGCCCTTTCCTCCGATTCGGGTTCCCTGATAGTGGGCGGGAAGAAACGCGGAAGACCACGCATTGGAACCTCCATGCCCCCCGGTCGGGTCGATCGTGATAAAGCCGGGCAGGTTCTGGTTCTCGGTTCCCAATCCATAGTTGATCCAGGAGCCCATTGCAGGGCGGGTAAAAGTGTCAGAGCCCGTATGCAATTCCAACAGAGCACCCCCATGACGAGAGTTGGAACCGTGGATCGACTTCACGATACAGAGGTCATCCACGATGGAAGACAGATGGGGAAGAATCTCACTCACCTCCGCTCCCGTCTGTCCATGCTTGGAGAACTTCCATGGTGAAGCCAGCAGGTTCCCTGTCTTTGCGGAAACAATACGCGGCTTCTCAAAGGGAAGAGGCTTATTGTCGTCCTTGGTCAATTGCGGCTTATGATCAAAAAGGTCTACCTGCGACGGCCCTCCATGCATGAAGACAAAAATGACTCGCTTGGCGCGCGCCAGTGATGGAGCCGGCTTGGGACTAAGCGCCGAGGCAGAAAGGGCCTCCTGCCCCATGAGACCCTGCAGAGCGAGCGCCCCGAAGCCAGCCGAGGACGACCCCAGCATTTCCCGTCGCGTGAGTGGTCGGGACTGACGGTTCTGGCAGAGATGGCTCATGACAGGGACAACGAGAGTATGAGGATAAACGATAAAAATGTCAAAGACACGAAGAGATCGGCTCGAATCTACTCAAGATACAGAAATTCATTACTTGCCATTAAAACCCGGGCCACGCTTGCCCAAGCTTCCTTTTCGGACACCTTGGATTCCACCGAGACCTCCAGCACTTTCTCGATTCGGGACATTTCCTCCGGTCGGGCAGGTCGCCCGTAGTAATGAAGAATCATCCAATCGGCCCGCTGCCCGCTACTTGCCCCCCTGGTCGCCTCGATCATGATCTCTGCAATACGAGCCGCGGACGAATGAACCATCGGGCTGTTCATGAGAACCAGAGCCTGTTGGGTCACCGTGGAGGTCTTGCGATTGCCATTGGAAACAGAGGGATCCGCGAAATCAAACGAGTTCAGCTCATCGTAACCAGCACTCCGGATCACCGGGAGATACACTGACCTCCGTGGACTCTGGATCCACTCCTTCATCTTACCCTTGTCGATATACTCAGTTGGTTTTCGTTGGAGAAACCCTCCCCCCATGGTCAGGTCCAGCTGGTTTGACTTATACAGGATCGAATCACGAATTACCTCCGCCTCAACCCGCCGGGGCTTCCAGCGAGCAAAAAGCTTGTTATCCGGATCGATCTTCAGAGCCTCCTGCGCTCTCGACCCTTGCCGGTAGGTTGACGATCGCATGATTATCCGGTGCATCGCTTTCATCGACCAACCCTTATCGATGAATGTGAGCGCGAGGTGATCAAGGAGTTCAGGATGAGACGGTAACTCCCCGAGGACTCCAAAATTGTCCGGGGTAGGGACCAGCCCCCGTCCAAAATGCCAGCGCCAGAGACGGTTGACGATCACACGCGCGGTCAGCGGGTGCTCCGGGCTGGCGATCCACCGGGCAAGCTCCAGTCGCCCACTTTGCTTCGAGGGCATTGCTGGTTGGTCAAACCCCGCAATCACTGGCAACACCCTGCGTGGAACGCCCTCTCCCAGAGTCATGTAATTCCCCCTGAGATGCACCTTCGTATCCGCGACCGCATCCTCTGTCACCCCCATCACTCGATGCTTTGAGGGCAGGTCTTTTTTTAACTCTGCGA
>Ga0115012_10001012_pt1 | contig 16126 bp, 29 predicted proteins | sample TroAtlMetagenome_FD_88706 | JGI IMG/M metagenome (GOLD analysis project Ga0115012, IMG submission 88706) | Marine eukaryotic phytoplankton communities from Atlantic Ocean - Tropical Atlantic ANT10 Metagenome | ecosystem: Environmental > Aquatic > Marine > Oceanic | place: Tropical Atlantic...
ATCACTAAAAACTTTACTAAGACTGTAAAGAAATTGAAAAGTCAAAAATTCACATTTGATCAGATGGTTAAGTTAGCTCAAATGCTTATTCCTGTTAAAAAGGACGAGACTGAAAACCGCGCTAAAAAGCGTGACAAACTTGTTGGATTGTTTTCTAATGGGTTGGGCAATGTTGCAGAAAGCAAATGGGATGCTCTTAATGCAGTAACCGAATATGAAACACACTCAGGTAAACAATCAACTGAAAAGTTTTTGCGATCTTTTGCTAAAAATACATTGTCACATAGAGCACATGCTCACCTCGCAGAATTCGCATGATAGTAAAAGAAAAATTTAAAGACATCCTTATGTCAGTTTTCTATTATGCACTACTCGTATGGTTTGGAATGTCTATAGCAACATTAGTAACAGGATTTGCTTGGGCTATATATTCTTATACACGATGAAAAAAGAAGTACGCGAAATAGTGGATAGTACCTCAAGAAATGTAGAAAAGGCTGCAAAGAAGAGGAGAGAAAAAAAGCAAAGACAATTAAATAAAAAATTAGAAAGGCAATCATATAATGAAAAATAAAGGTATAGTAGAAAGAATGAAAGCAGTAGACTCACTTGATAAAGCTGCAAAGTTGACTGAAGAAGCAGAAGGATATAAAGATATTTCAACTAAAACTTTTCGTAAGTTTATGCGCATTAGAAAGAGTAAGTTGAAAGAGTTTAAAACTAAGAAATGAGTCAAGGTAAGACAAGGCTGACTATTCCGGAATATGCCATGGCATTGGCAGAGGTTGCAAGCTTGCGCTCCGAAGATCCCTTTCGAAGGGTAGGAGCAGCAGCACTTGATTGGGATAATCGCGTCATTGGCACATCTTACAATGGGTTGGCCCCGGGATTTGATCCACCTCCGGGATTCTGGGATGACCGAGATGGTCGGCAGAAGTATATGCTACACGCAGAGGTTAATCTTTGCAGCCTCTTTAAGCGCGGTGAAGCAAAATTAATTGCGGCAACTACTATGCCATGTACTTCTTGTATGCAGACCTTATGTGCATACGGGATTAAAAAAATCTATTATCGCGATGTTTACGAAGATTCGGATGCTTCCAGGATTGCTAATTTATATTGCATTCAACTCGAGCAAATTGAGGTTCCTTCATGGGCTCGAAGCTCATGCTTGAGTTTCGCAGCCACCTGGAATTCGGAGCTGGATGGTAGTAATATTATTCAGCCGGATTAAGTAAATACAATGAGAGTTGTCTGTAGAAGCCTGCGTCTGTATCACCATAAAGCAATAGACGCTTTTACTAATGGTTTAGAAAAATCTAGTAAAGTAGATATTGATTATTTCGATCACGACAATTTGCCTACGGGAAAATACGATTTTGCTATTTGTTGGGGTGCGAGAGCTATGGAGGAATTGAAAGCGTACACTAAAACTAAAAATTGTTTAGTGTTTGAAAACGCATACTTGAATAATATTCAGTCTCCAGAAAAAGAGTGGGTATCTTTAGGTTGGAATGGCCTTAATGGAAGAGCCGATTTTTGTAATACTAATTCTCCTTCTGATCGATGGAAAAAACATTTTGATGATGGTAGGCTTTTAGAATATTCAGATGGAGAATATATTTTGATTCCTCTTCAGATTAATGGTGACCAATCTCTCAAATATATAGGGTGGGGTGTCAACTATCAATGGATCGTCGAAAGTATTCGCAAATTCACTGATCTTCCAATTATGATTAAGGATCATCCTACATTGCCGGGATCTCAGCCTAAAGTGGAAGGTGTAAAAAACGTAAAATATCTTGATACTAACATTCCAATTGAGAAAGCTATTTCTAAAGCTAAGGTTGTTGTAACAATTAATAGTAATGCTGGTGTTGATGCTGCATTAGCTGGAAAGCCAGTTATTAGTCTAGATCGGGGTTCTATGGTGTGGGATATATCAGAGCACCATTTTGAAAAGATAAACAATCCTAAGTTTTACGATAGAACACAGTGGTGTAACGACATTGCTTATGCTCAATGGCATCCAAGCGAATTAAAAAGTGGAGAAGCTTGGAATCACTTAAAAAGTAAGATTGAACTTTAGTATTTACAAAATACGATAAATACAGTATAATATGCTCATGAACAAAAAGAAGGCAGTAATCGACTATCTTGGTGACGGCAAATTTGTACTAGTGGATTCTAAGAAAAACAAAGAATCTCTAATACCATCATATACCGTTTTACAGCATTATTTTTGTTCTGATAACAAATTTCTACCAATTCAATTTACTAAAAAGGCAATCGATGAAATCCAAACCACAATTGAAGATGAACTCGTTAGAAAAGAGGAATCTAGCGCGGCATCCTATGCCTCGACCAACGCTAAAATTCTTAGATAAGAAAAAAGCGCGGGCTAAAAATGCTTGCCGTTCTAAAAAAGATTCAATATGAAAGTTTTAAAGTCTGAATATCCAACAGAGTGGGAGGGATTTAAAGTCCGCGAACTTCCCGTAGAAGATATTTGGCAGTCTGTACCTGTTGCTGAAGAAATTGTAGGTAAACCATTTTATTCTAGGGTAAAAGATGACATTAAAATGAATGGAATGCATTTTCCAATTATGTGTGTTCATACAACTTACAGAACACTTGAAGAAGCAAAAGAAAGATTCGATAAAAGAATAAATGAATTACCATTTTGGCATAATACACTAGGCAAAAATAAAAAGATGATTTGGAGCGTTTGGGGAGGATCCAATCGACTTGCCATAGCTAAGGATCTTGGTTATACGCATATCGATGCTGCGGTTCTTCCTTCAATTGCTAGAGCTATTAGTATGCAAAAATGGATGAGAAAACCTTACGAAGATACTTATTATAAATAACAATTATGGACAAACTATTTGATTTCGGATTTACAGCTGTTGACGAAACTGAACTTAATTCTTACCATCAGGCAGAAGCAAAGGTAGAAGAAACAGAAGCAGTCGCAGAAGCAACGCAAAAAAAGATTGATAATCTTTATAATGCTATTCAACCCCTTTTAACAAACCTTAAAGCGAACCCAGAAAAAGAGTATATCCTCTGGCCAAACCGCTCAGAAAAGGTTGAAGAATTTGAAAAGTTTCTTCACGACATTTATAAAGCGTGAAGCATTGAACAAAAAACAAACATAAATAAAACAAAATATATTATATGAAAAAACTAGTAATTGGTCTTATGACTGTGTTGGGCGTTGCTTTTAGTAGCGCGGAAACGTGCGTTGCAACTTCTCCTACTCTTACCCAAGGTATTTCTGTAGAGGCTGGAGTTTCTCACAGTGAACTAACAAACACTAGGGGTCTAAAAGTAAGAGATGATGCATTCAATTATTCTCTTCTTCTCGGCACTAATGTTGGTGGAGGATCTCTTTCTGCTGGTGTAGGTCTCTTTGAAACAGATGACGACACTGATTCACAGATCGATCTCTCTTGGAACAGAGGTGTTGATATTTTGGGTCAAGCTTTCGATGCTACAGTATCTTTCCAAAAGGTAGAAACTGATTTTGGAGGTTGGGAGCAAGTTGGTTTGGGTTTGGCTTACTCTCATGAGTTGGCTGACGTAAGCGCAACTGTTTGGCATGAGCTTGGATCAACCGCTGATTACGGTCTAGAGCTTACCGCTTCACGAATCTTTGCAACTCCAGTTGATAATCTTAGTGTCATTCCATTTATCACAACTAACTTCGCTGACTCTTACAATGCTGTAGAAGTTGGGACAGTTGTTGATTATGATTTTGGTAACGGACTTTCAGTTGCAGCCAAAGCTTCTTATAACAACAATGATGTGGACAATTCCCCATATAGCCTTGATCATGATTGGAACGTTGGTCTAGGATTTAAATACAAATTCTAATAACCACTAAAATAGTTATTAAAAGCCTCCCGAAAGGGAGGCTTTTTTTGTTCTGACCTAAGTTGTTGATAATCAATGAGTTAATCGTAAAGTATTGGTAATCAATATGTTAGGTTTCCTAGCCAAAACTAACATATCGGTTATTCATGATAGTCTGGCTAACATATGAGTAATTAGCTAATTAAATCGCTATTTAAATCGCTATTTAATTCTAAAACTAGTAGTCCTCGTCCTAAGTTATTGGTAATCAATGGCTTAATCGTAAAGTATTGGTAATCAATGAGTTACGTAGATTTTCGCGGTTTTTCGAGAAAAATGAGAAAAAAAGTGAAAAAAAGTTTAGGCCCTAAGTTGTTGATAATCAATGGCTTATGAAAAATGGCTAAAAAAAGTGAAAAAAAGACTAAAATAGGGGTTTACATAGCGCAAAATATGTGCTATAATGTATCCATACAAAGTTAAGTATGAATCGAAACAAAAACATCAAAAACATCCAAATCCTCAAAGGCATCCTTTCAACTCTCACCGGTGACGTTCGCCGTAAGGTGATCGTTGAAGCTGCAGAATCTAAAGGCCTCATTGTCAATGATACCTGGCCGATTGTCAAGCCTTGTGCCAAGGGCGAAACCCGCGGACACTATAGCGTCAAAAAAATGACTGCCTTAGCTGATGCAATCCTTAATAAAGGTAAAAAAGTCAAGCCTGCCGTGGAAGACAACTACCCAGGAGGATTTAACGAGGCTCCTCCTGTGGAAGACATTCCATCAATCGAAGAGCTCGTTGCGAGTGAGAAAGGTGACCCTTCTGGAGAGTTTGAAGCTGCAGCTGCCAGACATGAGGAGAAAATCTACAATAGCGGCGTGTGGGGCGAAATTCCATACACCGAAGATGACGTCAATGACGAACTTAGCCTTATGGGAACACACCTTTAAGCTAAAAAAGTTCGAATTTCGCGCAAAAAAAGATTTACATAGCTCAAAAAACTTGCTATAATTAAGCAGAATCAAGTAAAAAACTACATTATGACTACCACAACTAAAGAAACATTCACCCAGATTTTCACCCAAATCCACGAAAACTATGGCGCACATAGTTGGGACGGAGAGGGCGAAGTCCCTAATTATTGGAAAGCTAAGGGAGGAACAACTTTTGTCCTCGAAGCCGACGTTGATGTTGACGCTTTTATTAAAGCTATTACCTCTGAGTCCCATTATTTCACAGAGACCGTAATTGGCCAGGAGATTGTTGAGGATCCTTATGAGAATTGTGATCCTTGGGAGCAACCAACATTTGTTAAGAAAGCTGCAGATGGTTTTCTTCTAGATGTTACAGAAACATCTGAACACCGCGGATTTCATCCAAAGATCGCCTCGAAAAAGTCTATTAAGAGTCTTAATCTTGAGGGCTTGTCCACTGATTTCGTAACAGTATATTCTACTGTTGACGGAGAAATGATTACAGCATCTAAAATGGATGCTTGGCTTAAAGAAAATCCTTCTCGCTAATTAATTCAAAACTACCAATGACTACCACAAAAATAATGGAAAAAATAGAAAAAGTACTGCCCGTCGGAAAACGCACTGGTTACAAACATGGAACAATTCTCCATATTAAGGGAACTAATCACAAACTAATGGTGTGCAGTGTCCGCGAAGGTGAATCCGGTCGTCGAGTCTTTGAAGGCCCACAAGTTGACGGCCCATGGGCTGACTGCTTTAGGGTGGACGGTTCCTTGGTGGGTCATGATAATTTTCCCGACTACTTGCAAGAGTATCTTCGTACTCTAGAAGTTGAAAAGGGAGACATTATCGACGTAGATGACAATATCTACCAAGTTGAGATTTTGCGTAATGAATTTATCAATTTGCATTTGATGGATTCCGAATAGTTGAATTTAAGGAAGTAGAAAAATAATTATGAGTATAAGTATGAGATTAATAATTTTGATTGGAATTATCGACTTAGTTTGCTTCGCTGTGTTTTTCAAACGAGAAACTAAAGTGGTTGAAGTGACAAAGGTGGTTGAGGTGGAAGTACCAAAAATCGTTGAAGTTGTTCAAACTGAAACAGTCATTAAGTATGTTGATAGACCTCAACCGGTTCCAGTTTTAGTTTGGCCAAAACCAGTAATAGTTAAACCAAATATAGATTGGGATGATAGTATGCTTCAAGGTGTTAAGTTTTTTGAAGGTTATCGAGAATCTGTATATACATGCTCCGGTGGTGTTCGAACTATTGGCTATGGTTGTACAGACAAATCAGTAGTGTCTAAAGGTAGAATTTGCAAAGACACTGCTGAAGATATTCTAGTAAATCATCTTGAAAGAGTTAAGAAAAAGGTGGATGAAGTTGTTGTTGTCGAGCTTACAGAATACCAATTGAATGCTCTTACATCTTTCGCTTTTAACTGTGGCATGAGTAATCTAAAAACTTTAATTAGTGGAAAAGATAGGCTAAACTCAGGAAACTATGAAAGTATTTCACGGATTATGCCGATGTATCGTAAAGCAGGAGGTAAGATTAGAGAGGGGCTTGTCAAGCGTCGTGCTTGGGAGCTTTCCTTATGGGAAGGAAAAGTAACAAAACTATAATAGAATTATGAATGTACAATACAAATGTCACCAAGAAGAAATAACGAAAGAAGGCACTTATACACTGGGAGATACAATCACTATATGGATTAATAATGACGACTGGAGGGAACGCTGGCACGAAACACTTCCTGATGGCACTGAGATTATTTTAGGTTAAGATTATGATTAGATTAGAGAAATATAATAGTAAAGATCCAGAGAGACCATCTGGTTGGGTAGTTGAGCATCATGGTTATGGATATCCATGCTTAAGAAACTTCTATAGTAATTTAGATGACGCTGTAGATTATATGAGCAGCGCATTGAAATATGAGTTCAAGGATAAGTCAGTAGAAGATACTGAAAAGGGAAGAGTATTAATTGACTGGTAAGTAATTTATGAATCGTAATACAAAGATTATTATAGCACTATTAGTATTGAATACAGTAATACATATTGCCGAGATTGTAATAGATTTACAACAATGGGGTATATTTAAGTGAGAAATTATGAACTTGGACTTAATAACAAAATATGTTCCTTTAGTTGCAGGAATCATGTATGCTCTAGTAGGAACAGCTTATATTATGAAAAAAGATATAGGTTGGGCTGTTATTTGGCTGTCGTATGCTACAGCTAACTTTGGATTAATGGTAGTAGGAAATCAATAAAAAAATGAGAAATAAAATTATGCAAAAATATGAAATAGAAAAAATTTCTCCTCTGACCGGAAAGGTCAATATTATGGAGATTGAAATGGATCCTAACGATTACGTTAGATGGAATAAGGGAGGAGTTAGTATTCAAGACGCTCTTCATTATCTTTCAGTAGATGAAAGGGAGTTTCTTATCTCTGGAACTTCTACTGAAGATTGGAATCAACTATACTCTGACACTGTTTAATTATGAAAAAAGATAACCTAGAACTAAGAATATTCGTTTGTTTCGTACTAACAATCTTGTACGTTCAATATTCACTGTTAGTGAATAACAATGAGGTGCCGAAAGTAGAAAGCGAAACTAAACAAAAGGCTGTTTCAGCCTTAAGAGGATTGCGGGGATTTGAGGTGAGAATCGTTAATGATTATTCTAATGAACGGCTTGAATTGACTGAAACATTAGGAGAAGCTTTATCTTATATTGAAGAATATAGAGAGCATCATGATGATCTGATCGCATTTGATCTTTCTACGGGAGCTAAAGTAGGAAGCAGCAGGGATGGAAATGGAGTAATTTACTCTAAAACTGTAACAAACACACAATAATTTATGGAAAAAACTGAAGTTAAAAAAGCACAAACAAAACCTACAACCAGTGGAATTAATAACTCAATGGGGTTATATCTTAAACAGATGGCACAAGTTCCTCTCCTTACTCGCGAACAAGAAGTAGAAATTTTCAAGCGAATTGAGGATGCTGAAATTAAAGCGGACAGTTGCGAGCTCGCCGCACAGGAGGTAATCAAAGGGGAAAAAGAGATGGTTGAAGCAAATCTTCGACTTGTAGTTTCCATAGCTAAGAAATATATTAACCGCGGAGTCTCGTTTCTCGACTTAATTCAGGAAGGGAACATGGGTCTTATGAAGGCTGTAGGAAAATTCGAATATCGCCGTGGTTATAAATTCTCAACCTACGCCACCTGGTGGATCCGTCAGGGCATTACCCGCGCTATTGCAAATCAGTCTCGAACAATTCGTATCCCGGTTCATATGATCGATACTATCAGCAGGGTTATGCGTGTACAAAAGCAGTTAGTACAAGAATACGGACGTGAAGCAACTCCTGACGAAGTTGCTGCAGAAATTGACTTACCAATTGCGCGTGTTCGTGAGGTTCTCAAAATGGCACAGCAGCCGATCTCACTTCATTCTCCCATTGGTGATTCAGACAATGCCTCCTTTGGTGACTTAATCGAAGATAAGTCTATTGAAAGCCCAATGGAAGAAGCTAGTTCATCCATCCTAAAGGATAGAATTAGCGAAGTTTTAGATACACTCACCGATCGGGAGCGCGAAGTTCTCGAACAGCGCTTCGGCCTTAAGGACGGATATTCCCGAACTCTTGAGGAAGTAGGAACCCAGTTTGAGTTGACGCGTGAACGGATTCGACAAATCGAAGCGAAGGCTCTTCGCAAGATGAGACACCCAAGTCGTAAGCGTAAGCTAGAAGACCTTAATAGTTATACAAGCGTAATGGTATAAATAAATATTAAGTATGAAATTTAAAGGTAAAGACAACGTCGTCAAACAAGTTCAAACTAAACTTGGAATTAAAGCTGATGGAATCGATGGCCCAAATACATGGAAAATGATTTGGGAAAACTTAGTTCACGACGGAAAGGGAGAGCCTGAAAAGCCCGAGCCTCCAGTTGTTGATCTTAAAGATGATTACCCCGAGGTGTATGAAGCAAGTCCAAACCAATCTGGAAAAATCAAACCAAGATTTATTATACTTCATCATAGCGCAGGAAGCCATGATGGTACAAAATCTTGGATTCTTAATAAAGCTTCTCAGGTAAGTTACCACTATCTTATTGCGGCTGACGGTTCTAGAACGCAGTTTGTTTATGACACTAAAAGAGCATGGCATGCAGGAAGATCAAATTGGAAGGGAATTACCGCACTAAATAGTTACAGTGTAGGCATATCTTTCTATGGAAATACTAATTCTAGGACACCCAGCGCGGCAGAGGTGGACTCTGTAGCTAAAAAGTGTATCTATCTTATGGATAAATTTAACATCGCGTTAGATGGCATCCTGACACACGCAATGGTTTCTCCTGGGCGTAAAAATGACACGTCTGAAGAGACCTATAATCTTGTGATTGCTAGAATAAAAGAGCTTACCTAAGTATTAGTTACTAAGTTTATTGTAATAGAAGAAACCATCGCTCTCTCTTTTCATACGACCTTCAGGATCTGATTTATCACTGTATAACTTTTCATTGGTTAGCATCCGCTGAAAAATATTATAGACGCGAGCTGCAGAAGGCACTAAAATTGAAACTAGAATAGCAATAAGTAAAATTACTGTTATATTTTCAATTAGCGTTGTACCTTTCTTCATATTAAGCGATAATATCTTTTATAATATTACCCTTGTTAGCAACTTTAAATGGACGACCACTTGGAGAGATTTTTTCTTCATCAGTTTTAATTCCTAATAAATGAGCTATAGTAGCGTTTATATCGGATATAGTATAAGGATCTTTAGTTACTTTAGAAGCTGTCTTGTTAGTTTCTCCAGCAATATATCCACCTTTAACTCCTGCTCCTATAAGAACAGTTGAATAACATTGTGGATGATGATCTCTACCGTCATTAACGTTAATGTTCGGTGTTCTACCAAATTCAGTTACTAAAGCGATAAGCGTTGAATCTAATAAACCTTCACTGGCTAAATCTAAAACTAAAGCACTTAACGCGTCATCTACTTCTTTAAGCTTGTTATCTAACTTAGTAAAGTTATCAACGTGTGTATCCCAACCACCATTATTAATTTCAATAAATTTTATATCGCCTTTAATAAGTCTTTTAGCTAATAAACAACCTTGACCTAGTTTTGTATCTCCATACTTAGCTCTAATATCAGAACTTTCTTTAGTTAAATCAAACAACTCTAAGTCTTTAGACTTTAAGAATCTAACAGTGTTATCATAGAACTGATTATATTCTGACGCGAGAGGAGCCTTTAAACTACTGTTGAGCTCCCGTAGTATACGCATACGCTCTTCAAGTTTATTGTCTACTTTACTATTTCTTAAACCACCCTGAGGATCAACTATAGGTAAAGGAGATTTCACTTTTGGTAAAAACCCTGAGTTAGGATGAGCTGAAGAACCGGATATTAAAACATAATCTGGTATGTCCCTTTCTCTTTCTTGTAAATGCGCTACCCATGATCCTAAACTAGGATGCACTATAGAACCTATTTGCCTGTAAGATGTTCTATTTAAATATTGAGCTTGTTCGTGAGCACCGGTTTTAGATGTAGTAGAGCGAATAATAGACATTTTATCTACGACTTCAGCCAATTTAGGCAATCTATTACCAAGCTCAATACCATCTACATTAGTACTAATCTTAGTAGTATTACCCATTACGTCTTTATCATCTTTAGGATCGAAAGTATCAATATGGCTCATACCTCCGTCTAAGCAAATGTAAATTACATTTTTAGCTTTAGAAGCTATTGGAGCATCCTTTGCATCTAGTGTTTTTAAACCATAAGTAGATGCAGCTAGGGTAGTTATAAATTGTCTTCTTTTCATATTAGTTTATTAGTTTGAATTCGTGTGAGTTAATTAGTACCCATACGATGTCTTCAAATGAGGCGTTTTCAAATAATTTTCTTTCTCTATCGTTAGGCGCTCTTCCTATATACGAGAAAAATATTACATTCATTCCCAGATCTCTATCTAGGTCTTTGGCTTGTTTAGCCACATAACCATTGGTATCTTGCAAAGCTTTAGTAACGTTACCGTTCATAAGATTTAATATCTGTGTTATGTTAGGTTGTTCATTACCAGTTTCAATTAGCTCTCTATCAGATCTACCAAACTCTCTCATAAAGTTTGAATGCTTACCTTCAAATATTTGTGATGATCTTACTACTAATTGACCCTTTATTTTAGGCGCACCATTATAATAACTACCTCTTATCTTACCATATTGATCCCATTTTTTAAGAGCCTCTGCAGCAGTTATAGATTCTAAATTTGAAAATAGACTTATATATTCTTGCTTTTTATCTACTGGTTGCCACTTATCTGGATCACCTTGATATAGAGTAACTATCGAATCCCAAAGCTGAGCGCTAGTCATTCTTCTCGATACAGGACCTTTGAATTTGTTCTCGGTGTCGATTTTAGCTTGATAGAACTTAGTATTGTAAAGAATAGAGTTAAACTTTTTGATATCGTAATCTACTTCTTTCATAACTCTTATTAAGTATTCAGTTAATCTAGAGTTACGGCTATCTTTTAATTCATCAAATAGAGCTACTTCATTTAAGTTGTCAATAAGAGGGAAGCCAAATGCTCTATCCCATAAACGATTTACTATGTTAGCTGCAAAAGTAGGATGACTATCACTCGTTAACCATACTGCAAAACTGCTTCTTAGACCTTCTCGTTTACGTTTTTCTTTAACTCTATCACCTAAAGCAGTCTCAGCTTTAACTACTTCACCAGGTTCTCCATCTCTGTATTTGTAATCGTGCGGGAGCTTAAGCTGTTTATTTTTATCATCTACAATTGTATATTGGTAACCGTGTCTGTAAAATTGACCTATTCTATTGATAGCACCCTTTTGTTTACCAGACTTATCTAATTCTTCAGCTTCTTTTCTAAGTCTTTGAAATTGTTTTCTGCTTTCTTTATCTCCTCTAGAGTTTAGCTGCGTAAAGAAGGCAGTCATATTATAATAATCCATTTGAGTCCAATCGTCAAAGGGATGATCATGACATTGTGCGCAATTTATATTCATTCCCGCAAAGGCCTGAAATGTATTACTTACATTATCGAGTAACATGCCTTCATCTCTTAGAAAATATCCCACTTCAGGATTATTCCAAATATTACCTTCTGCAGTAAGTATCTTGCTGATGAATTGATCGTACGGAGTATTATTTTTTATTTCGTCTTTAACCCATGCAATATATGTATCTCCATCTACATTATTAGATAGCTTACGTTTAATTCTAAGAAGATCTGCATAGAAATTAAACATGTTCTCAGTATAACCTTGAGAATTTTGTAAATCCTCAATTAGTTTTACTCTATCAGGTCTTTTGAGAAACGATATGGTCTCTTTATAGGTAGGTATTCTTCCTACGATATCTAAATATGCTCTCCTTACAAATACAAAGCTTGAAGCGACCACTGGCATTTCAACCTTTTTATTAATTAAGTCTTTAGCAATAATTTCGTCAATCTTTAAACTGTGATTAACATCCTTTGAAAATAAGCTTGTAGCTAAAGCCAAAAATAATATTCCCAATTTAATAACCATAAGGTTATTTATAAAAAAGCCGGGGTATTAATACCCCGGCTTTGTGAGTTTTTTACTTGCCGTAATACAGCTTTCTTTCTAAACCTCTATATCTTTTATCTGAATGCCAGATCTCTTCTACTTGTGGTGTATAAACACCTTCTTTAGTTTTAATCGTCGTTCCTGGAGACAAGGTTAGTGTAGATGGCTGATATATGTTCAAGGTGCTGTTTTTCAGCGATGAGCTGCTGCTGCAAGAGGTCAGCCCGCTCAGTAGCAGCGCTGTTGCGCTTATCACGTAAAGTTTCGATCTCATTGATTATGTTTTGTTGCTTATTTCTAGACTTTTCAGTTATATCATAATAAAATGCTTTATTGCGCAATTGCAAATAAGCATTCAACGCAGACAGCACCGTTTTTATTAAGCCCATTAATCAAAAAGACGTTTTACTTTTCGCCTTTGTCCTTAGCCTTACCAATATTAAGGGCAAGAAGGTCAATGATACCATAAACCTTTGCAAGAACAGTTCCCTTCTTTGGCGTAGGTGTAATAGCGGCAATAGAGGATGCAAGTGCAACAGTTGCAGCTAAAACTCCAAACCATGGTTGGTCTTGGATAAATGTAATTACTAATTCCGTCATATTTTTTATTGTTTTAGTTTAATTTGACAGCCACGTTGACCGCCTACAAATTTATTTATACGTATATTCATTTAAAGAAATTGTTTTTATAAATACGCTTAATGTTGGTTTTTGAGCTATTTCGGGCCTTATTTTGTATTTTCATAGTAAAATAACAATTTTGTTATTTACATTAGCGGTATTTGTGTGTATAATACTCTCATGAAGAATAAACGAGCTAAGAAGTTTCTCAAATCTGGAATGGTTGCTGCTCCTGATTATAAGTTCACTGGACAAGAACCAACTTGGCATAATTGCCCTGAAGAAAAATACTATGATAGGGTTCGTCAATGTTTAAATTTCTACAATTATTACCTTGATCGTGATGACTTTATTCCTATTATTCAGGAATACATGAAAAATAATTCTTATTCAGATGGCAATATTGCTGTTATTCCTCATGTACCAAAAACAAGTTATATTCTTAACAGTACCGGAAAGCTTTGTCGATGCTTCAACATGGGAATGCCAAAGTTTGGTAAATATTTAAATGTTGTAAAAGAAAATATTGGAAATCTTATTTCAGAAGCTAAACGCGAATTGTTTTTTAAGAAGAATGATTCTGTTCAAAAAGCAAAGGTTTCTAAAAAACCAAATGTACACACTATCATGACGGAAAAGGTTCGTACAAGTATATTGTGTGAACTAGAAGAAATGCTAGATGCGTGGATAGATCCTAAAGTAAAAATTAAAAAGCTACCTGTTGCTTCTATGTTAAGAGGTGAAAATATTCCTGTTTCATTTGTTGGTCCTGTAGTACAATGGCTTGAAAGACACAAAAATGATTATACTGATGCGTATGAAAAAAGATGTCCTGATATGGTTGAAGGTTTCTCGTATCTTTCTAAACCGCAACTAAGGAATCGTATAAAGGCACTTGATGAAATGCTAAACGAAATTGTGCTTTACAAATCGTCTAAAAAAGCAGCACGCAAACCTCGTACTAAAAAACCAAAGTCAGCGGATAAACAGGTTTCTAGGCTAAACTACCTAAACGAATCAGAAGAATATTGTATGCAATCGTGTGATCCTACTCGTATTGTTGGTGCTCAAAAATTCTTTATGTTTAATACAAAATACCGGAAGATGACAGTGTTCGCATCTTTAGGTCGTGATGGATTTACTGTTCAAGGCAGCACTCTAAAGGGGTTTGACGAATCCCAATCCTATTCACTCACACTCAGAAAACCAAAAGAAATTTTGCCAATTCTTTCTGCAAAAACAGAACGACAAATTGACAAAGAACTTTCTAAAATAACAACAAAAAGAAAGCCGGCCAATGGTCGAATCAACAAAGATACAATACTAATTAGAACAATATGAGCAAAGAAAAAATCATAATTAAACCTGCTATAACGAAAGAGCAATTACGACTAGACGTAGAGAAGCTTGTGCATGGAGATGGAATGTCTTACACAGAAGCAATTATCGAAATCTGCGAGCAAACAGAAATTGATCCAGAAGATATAGCTAAACTTGTAAAGGGACCTCTCAAAAGTAAGCTCGAAGTTGAGGCTATGGATAGAAATATCATTAAAAGAACAACGACAACACTATATTAAACAATGAAAAAAGGTGTAGAGCACGAACCTAAAAAACAAATTCGTCGTAAAGGAGTACACGCAAAGTCAAAAACATCAAGATTGAAATCATCTAAAAATTATAAGAAACCATATAGAGGTCAAGGGAAACGATAAAGCCATAAGATGAATAACGGTTATCAAGCATATCAAATATATCAGTCATTAAAGCTGCATTTCACGACAGACTATGATGCCGTAAAATATAACTACAAGACGTCTGTAAAACAAAGTAGTTTTGATAGACGCAGAGATCGTTATTTTTTTGAAAAGCTTTCAAGACGTTTTAACAAAGAAGAACTCATACACTATTTTACAGCAAACTTAATTGAAAATCAAAAAGTCTGGATCGGAGATATGTCAGATGAAATCTATTCTGCCTATGTGGCGAGATACGACAAACTCACATATATGTTTGATGAAGACGTGAAATTTCTATATAATAAGGGGTATACTTTTGATCAATTATGCTCAATAACAGAAGACTATGCCGCCAGCCCGCTTTTAGAGGCTCTCAGAGCGCATGAGATTCGCACTGAAACTGTGGTACTGTTGGATATACTCGTTAACTTTCTGAAGCGCCTGAGGGCCACTATAAGTGATCCTTTAGGTATAAATAAAGAAATGATCGATATGCTTATTAAATATAAGCCGATCATGCTGCAGAAGCCACTGCCAAAAAATAAAATCAAAGATAAGATACTTTTGTTATTTACATCTTGAGTAAAATATGGTAGTATAGATTCTGTCAGTACAAAAACAAACATACACTGCAAATACAAAAAAAATACTATGTCATTCGAAAAACTAAAACAAAATCGCGATAGTGCGATTTCAAAACTCGTGTCAGCTGCTGATTCAAGCAGCGAAAAGAAAACCTACGGCGATGACCGTATCTGGAAACCAACTGTTGATAAAGCAGGTAATGGTTATGCCGTCCTTCGATTCTTGCCAGCCGGTGGTGGTGAAGACCTACCATGGGTACGGTACTGGGATCACGGATTCAAAGGATCAACTGGACGTTGGTATATCGAGAAGTCATTGACTTCTATCGGTCAGCCAGATCCAGTTTCTGAATTGAACTCACAGCTCTGGAATACAGGCCGTGATGAAGATAAAGAACTCGCTAGGTTGCGCAAGCGTCGACTTCATCACGTATCAAACGTGCTAGTCGTTTCCGATTCGGGTAATCCAGAAAATGAAGGAAAGGTTTTCCTTTATGAGTATGGTAAAAAAATCATGGATAAAATTATGGATGTTATGCAACCACAATTCCAAGATGAAACACCAATCAATCCCTTTGATTTCTGGTCTGGTGCTAACTTCAAGCTAAAGATTCGTAATGTAGAAGGTTATCGCAACTATGATAAGTCTGAGTTTGATAGCTCGTCTGCTCTGTTCGATGGTGATGAAGCTCAACTC
>Ga0115012_10001013_pt1 | contig 16121 bp, 16 predicted proteins | sample TroAtlMetagenome_FD_88706 | JGI IMG/M metagenome (GOLD analysis project Ga0115012, IMG submission 88706) | Marine eukaryotic phytoplankton communities from Atlantic Ocean - Tropical Atlantic ANT10 Metagenome | ecosystem: Environmental > Aquatic > Marine > Oceanic | place: Tropical Atlantic...
CTAAAGCTTTTTTATTATCTTTTTTTATATCTGCTAACTTCTTTTTTAGTCTATTCAAAATTTAATACCATCTATTTCTGCAACAGTATTAATATCTTTATCGCCTCTTCCAGAAACATTTACAACAACATTTGAATTTGAATCAAAATCGTTCATTAGAGTATCTAGATATGCAAAAGCATGAGCTGTTTCAAGAGCAGGTATAATGCCCTCAAATTCTGAAACCTCATGAAATGCTTTAAGCGCTTCATCATCGCTAACAGCAACATATTCAGCCCTACCAGAGTCTTTAAGCCAAGAATGTTCTGGCCCAACGCCAGGATAATCTAGACCAGCAGAAACTGATTTTGTAGCCTTAACCTGACCAGAAACATCTTGCATCAAATAACTTAATGCTCCATGAAGAACTCCTGGACTTCCATCATTCAATGGCGCTGCATGCTCTCCTGTTTCTACTCCTTTACCACCAGCTTCTACGCCAATAAGTCTTGTTTCATTAATATTAATGAATGGATAAAAAATTCCCATGGCATTTGAACCACCTCCAACACATGCAACTATTGCATCTGGCATTGCATTAAATAATTCTTTTGATTGAGAAAGAAGCTCTTCACCAACGACAGAATTAAAATCTCTTACAATCATAGGATATGGATGAGGTCCTGTAACGCTTCCAATGATGTAATATGTATCATCAACATTTGTGACCCAATCTCTCAATGCTTCATTTAATGCATCTTTTAGAGTGGCAGATCCAGAATCCACTGAATGTACTTGCGCACCTAAAAGTTTAATTCTATATACATTTAATGATTGTCTTATAACGTCTTCAGCGCCCATATAAATATGACATTCAAGGCCTAGCCTTGCTGCAACTGTAGCAGTTGCAACACCATGTTGGCCTGCACCTGTTTCGGCAATAATTCTTTTTTTACCCATATGCTTCGCTAGCAATATTTGACCAACTGTATTGTTAATCTTATGTGCTCCAGTATGATTAAGATCTTCTCTTTTAAGCCATATAGATCCTGTGCCATAGTGTTTTGAAAGTCTTTCTGCAAAATATAGCGGAGATGGCCTACCTACAAATTCAGAAAGATCTTTATAAAACTGCTTCCTGAAATTTTTGTCATTCTTCAAAACTTCATAGGTGTTTTCTAATTCCTCTAACGCAAACATTAGTGTCTCAGGAACAAACTTTCCTCCATAGTCACCAAAAAAACCATTTTTATCTGGCATATTTATTTTCTTAGAATTCATTCTTTAAAAAATTTTAAAATTTCATTTATTTGTTTTAGTTCTTTTGTCCCAGCGCTAGATTCCACACCTGAATTAATATCAATACACCAAGGATTTACACCTATAGCATTATCAACATTTTTAATGTTAATTCCACCAGAAAGAATAATTTTCATATCTAAAGTTTTTATATTTCTTAATAAATTCCAATTAAATGAACTACCAGTTCCACCTGGAAGATTTTTTTTATAATTTTCAAATAAAATTGCTGAAGCATCATTATATTCTGCTACTTCTTCATTACATATTTGATCGCTAACTCTTATCACCTTCCAAAAATCTTTTTGAAAAGAATTGCAAAATTCATTAGTTTCATCTCCATGAAATTGTAAGATAGGATTATCGAAATGAGAGGACGTTTCTTCAATAAATTCTTTGTTTTCATTTACATAGACACAAACTGGTCTTTTATTTTTAAAATTAATATGTTTTATATTATTTAAAAAATCTTTATCTACATTTCTAGGACTATTTTTATAAAAAATAAATCCTAAAAAGTTTATTTCATCTATTTCCACCAACTCATTTAAGATATTTAAATCATTAATGCCGCATATTTTTACCAATGGTCTCATTAAATTCCCAGCCTGTTAAACAAATCCAAATCTAAGCTATTTATTCTAAAGTGATCAGGGTAACTAGGACCTAGAAAAAAAAGGCCATTAGGTGGAGCTGTTTTGCCAGCAAATTTTCTATCTTCTTTTTTAAGAATTTCTGTTATAGATAAATCATTTTCCTTTTTAGCAATATCTATTATTGTTCCTACCATAATCCTTACCATGTTTTGTAAAAAAGCATTTGCAGCTACTGTTACTATAATAAAATTATTTGATCTTTGGATATCTACATATGAAACTTTTTTAATGGAATTATTTGAATTGCAACTTGAACTCCTAAATGAATTAAAGTTGTGCTCCCCTAAAAACATATTTAATTGATCTTTCATATCATTTATATCAAGCTCATTAGTAACCCAATAAGAAAACTTATCAAAAAAAAGTGGTTTTTTCTTTGTGTTATAAATTACATAAGCATATCTCCTTTCTAATGCAGAAAACCTAGAATTAAAGTTTTCATTGACATTGAACATATTTTTAACGGCAATTGACTTTGGTAGGTTTGAATTTATACCATTTATCCAATTTTCATTATCTCTTTCAATATTTGTATCAAAATCAAATACCTGTGATAAGGCATGCACGCCTGCATCTGTTCTACCTGAATAATTAATTTTTATTTCTGAGCCTGTAATATTTTTTAACGCATTCTCGATGTGCTCTTGAATAGTAATTGCATTATTTTGCTTTTGAAAGCCAGAAAAATTAGTCCCATCATACTCAAGTGTAAATGCTAGCCTCATAATCAACTAAGTTTTTTAAAAAGGTTACTTGCAGCAATTTTTATTTCATCACTTTTAGAGTCTTTTATAAGACCAGATAATATTTTTTTTGCATTTTCTTGATCATTCATTTCAAAATAAGTAACGGCAAGATCAAATTGTTGCTGATCTTTGTTATTATCAATGCTTAAGCCTTGAGGTATGCTCGATATCATAGATTTATCATCTTTAGCCTCATCAAAATCATAATCCATTCTTTTTAAATTTTTCATATTTCTAAGTTGGATAAAAATTAATGCAAGTAAAGCACCAGATACAAGTGATATTAAGGATATAAAAATTAAATCAAATAAATCAAAGCCTTTATTTTGCTCTACCTCTAATTCTTCAACCTTATCAACTAAATCCTTAAGCGTTTCATTCTCAGCCTCTAATGATACTTGCCTTGTGTTTTTTTCTATAAAATCTTCTGGATTTGAGAAGTCATTTTCAAAAATGTTAGCTTCGTCATCTTTAAATGTCTCAATCTCTTCAGTTTTTTCTATCTCTTCAATAGCTTTTGGCGCGGTTAAGACCAAAAGAGATTTAGTTGCAGTTGAAAAATTTTGGTTAAATGAAGTATTCATTTTCATTATGGAATCTTTAGCAAACTGATTTGATACATCTTTAATATCTGATATCGGCGGCGCTATAACATCTAAATCTTTCCTTATTAAATTAATATTATTATCTAAAAATGCATCTCTATTTCCTAAATATATTGACCACATAGTTTGATATATTGAAATATCCTCATTATTCTGACTTTTAATTTTCTCTGCCATGCTCCAAACAGTTGTAATTTCAGAACCTTTAAAAACTATTGGAGAAATGTCTATTGGAGGTTGTTTTTCATCTTTTTCAATTTTTAGCACTGAATTATCTGGTTTAACAACAGGTTTTATTTGATAATCTTGTTCTTGTGGTTCCTCATAGAAATTTCTAAGTTTAGAAGGCAAGAAAATAAATATATCTTTTGTATAGTCTTCTTTAATCTTTATCTTAAAACTTAAATAATCTTCTGTGTAAATTTCAGATAAAACGATCTTATAAGACTGATATCTTTCAAAGTTCTCCAACAAGGTATAAGCAATAAAATCTTTATTAAATGGGTTGTTAGTTTTATATTCATATAAAACTATATCGCCGTCTTTTATGATTTCGTTTTCAATTTTAAACTCAACAACCCTTTGATCCTGAGCATTAAGATTAATTTTTGGAGACGATAAAATGACATCGCCATATATTTTGAATGAACTAATTAAAAAAAATAATGATAAAAATCTCAACACAATTTATTGTCTTCAATAAGGCTTTCAATAATTTGAATAGTGTTTAGAGCAGCGCCTTTACCATAGACATTATCAGCTACTATCCACATAGAAACCCAGGTCTCATTATTTATAACTTGAACTCGAATTCTTCCAACATATACGTCTTCAGTATCATCCGCATTCTCAAGCGGAGTTGGATATTCTAATTTTTCTGGGTTATCTATTACCTTAATTCCAGGTGATTTAGATAATAAACTAAAAATAGTATCTTGGTTGACGACTTTCTTAGTTCTAAAAAACACAGCTTCTGAATGACCATTTACAACTGGAACTCTTACGCAAGTTGCTTGGACTTCTATGTTTGGATCAAGAATTTTTTTTGTTTCCCATGTTACTTTCATTTCTTCTTTTGTGAAATCATTATCAAGAAATATATCGCATTGAGGTATTACATTAAAAGCTATCTTCTTAGGATAAACTTTTGCTTCTGCATTACTGTCTTCTAGTTGAGTGTTTAGCTCTTCAACTGCATCTTTACCTGTTCCTGATACAGCTTGATAGGTGGCAACATTTAACAAATCAACATCAAAGTTTTTATGTATTGGCCCTATAGCCATCAGTAATTGCGAAACAGAGCAATTTGGATTTGCAATTAATAAAGGTTTTTTAACATCTTTAAGAATGTTTCCATTAATTTCAGGAATTATTAAAGGAACGTCTTCGTCATAGCGAAATTCTGAAGACAAATCAATTACATATGCACCATTGCTAACAAATTCATTTGCATACTCTTTTGCAACTTTTGATCCAGCAGAAAAAATTGCTAAATGCACTTTTGAAGAATCAAAATCAGAAAGGTCTTCTATGATATAAGTTTTACTTTTAAAAGAGACTTCTTTGCCTACAGAAGACGAACCAAGCGGATAAAAGTTATTTATATTTATATTCTTCTTTTCTAATAAAGAAATAATTTTACTTCCCACAACTCCAGAAGCTCCAACTAATGCTATATTTATTGCATTATTCATCTTTAATGATTTCTATAATTGTTTTAGCAACATCTGAGGTCATTAAATAATTTTCATCAGTGGAGATGTCCATTGTTCTATTACCCTCTTGAATAAATTTTTTAATTGCATTGTCAATTTTATCAGAGATGTCAGCTTCATTTAGCGAATACCTTAAAGCCATTGATAAGGATGAGATCATTGCTAGAGGATTGGCTAAATTTTTACCTGCTATATCCGGAGCACTTCCATGACATGGCTCAAACATACCTTTGAAAGAACTATCTAATGATGCTGAAGGCAACATACCAATTGATCCTGTTAGTGTTGCAGCAATATCCGAAAGAATATCCCCAAAAAGATTACTTGAAACTATTACATCAAATTGATTAGGATTTAATACTAATTGCATTGCAGTATTGTCAGCAAGTTGGTGAGAGAGTTCAACGTCTGGATAATCTGAAGACATTTCAGTCACTATAGATCTCCAAAATTTTGATACTTCTAGCACATTAGCTTTTTCAACAGAACATAATTTTTTATTTCTTTTTTGAGCAGATTCAAATGCAACTTTTGCGATTCTTTTAATCTCTTCTTCATTATAAATCATGGTATTGAAGGCATAATTAGGTTCTTCATTAGAAACAATACCTCTAGGTTCACCAAAATAAATCCCTCCTGTAAGCTCTCTAACAATTAATATATCAAGATTTTTAATTATTTCTTTTTTTAAAGGAGAGGCTTCTGACAATTCATTAAATAAAAAAGCGGGTCTTAAATTTGCAAATAGATTTAATTCTTTTCTTAGAATCAACAAGGCATTCTCAGGACGATCCTCCCAGTCCAAGTTATCCCATTCAGTTCCACCAACCGCACCAAATAATATTGCATCTGCATCTTTTGCTGCCTTAAGGACTTCATTTGGTATTGGTGTTCCAGATTCGTTGAAGGCTGTGCCACCAACATTCATTGATGTTACTAAAAAATCAAGGTTGTATTTATTTATAATAAAATCTAAAACCTCAACAGCTGAAGCTGTTACTTCTTGACCAATGCCATCTCCTGGTAAAACTAAAACTTTTTTACTCATTTGCATATATCCAAGGTTTTGAAATCATTCTATTTTTTTCAAAATACATAATTTTATCCTTTTCTTTTAAGCTTATGTCTACATCATCCAAGCCAAATATGATTCGATTAATTAAATGGTCATCTACTTTGAAATTAATTTTATCTTTGTCGTTTAAAAAAATTATTTTTTGTTGAAGGTCTATTGAGAATTCAACAGCTTCTTTTTTTACAAGATTAAAAAGTTTTTCAATATTATTTTTTTCTAATTTGATTGCTAAAACTCCATTCTTGAAACAATTGTTATAAAAAATATCACCAAATGAAGATGCTATAACTGCTTTGATACCAAAATCTCTTAAAGCCCATACAGCATGCTCTCTAGATGATCCGCATCCAAAATTATCTCTTGAAAGAAGAATTTTAGATTCGCTGTATGGTTTATTATTTAAAATGAAATCTGAATTTATATCTCTATCTTCTTTCTTGACGCCTAATTTTCCATCATCCTTATAACGCCAGCCGTCAAATAAATAATCTTCATAACCAAATTTCTTTATTGATTTTAGGTATTCTGTTGGAATAATTTGATCTGTATCAATGTTATCTCTATCTATATAACTTACAATTCCATCGACCACTAATCCTTCACTATTAGATTTCATGATGGCTCTCCAACCGTTCCTTTTATGGCAGTATAGGCTGCCATAAGCGGACTCATTAAATGCGTGCGTCCTAAATAACCCTGTCTACCCTCAAAATTTCTATTAGATGTAGATGCGCATCTCTCATAGGGTTTTAATTGGTCAGGATTCATCCCTAAGCACATTGAACAACCTGGGTCTCTCCATATAAAACCAGCTTCTTTAAATACCTCGTCTAAACCTTCCATTTCAGCCTGTTCTTTGACCATCCCAGAGCCAGGCACCACTATAGCTTCAATTATGTTGTCAGCGATAGTTTTACCTTTTACTACTTCGGCTGCTTGTCTAAGGTCTTCAATTCTAGAATTTGTACATGAGCCAATGAAAACTTTATCAAAAACTAAATCAGACAACTTAGATTCATCCTGAATCCCCATATAATCTCTAGCGAGCTCTATATTTTTTTTCTTATCCTTGTCTGCATTTAGAGGGGTTGGAATTTCATCATCATAATTTACAACCATTTCTGGAGAGGTTCCCCATGTAACTTGAGGCTTGATTTTAGATACATCAATATTGATCTCATTATCAAAGATAGCTTCTTCATCGGTCTTTAAGGTTGACCAATAAGCTTCAGCTTTTTCTAAGGTTTTATTATCTAAGAAAGATTTCTCTCTAACATAATTTATTGTAGTTTTATCAGGAGCAACTAATCCAACCTTAGCACCTGCTTCAATTGCCATATTGCAGATTGTCATTCTGCTCTCTATAGAAATATTCTCGATGTAGCTTCCAGCAAATTCTATAGCGTAACCAGTTCCCCCTGCTGTGCCAATAAGGCCGATAAAATATAAAACAATATCTTTTGATGAAACATTTTCTGCTGGAGTGCCTTCAAATTTAACAAGCATATTTTTAAGTTTAGATACTTTTAGACATTGGGTAGCGAGAACATGTTCTACTTCTGATGTCCCTATACCCATTGCTAAACAACCAAGCGCACCATGAGTAGAGGTATGTGAATCACCACATACTATTGTCATACCAGGCAAGGTGTAGCCTAGTTCCGGGCCAATTACATGAACAATACCCTGTTTTGTTGATTTAATATCAAATTGCTTAATGCCAAAAGTATTACAGTTTTTATCTAACTCAACGACTTGAATTTTTGATATCTCATCCTTGATTTGATCAGAATTAAAATCATTTCCACGAGTTGTAGGAACATTATGATCAGGTGTAGCAATATTTGCTTCAAGCCTCCAAGGCTTTAAATTCTTCTTTGACAATCCTTCAAATGCTTGAGGTGATGTAACCTCATGTAAATAATGCCTATCTATATATAGGAGTGATTCACCCGAATCAAGTTGGGTTACGTGATGCTCCTCCCAGAGTTTGTCGTATAAGGTCTTCATTATCTTTATTCACTAAATGGTAATTCCTGATCAACTTCTGCACACTGTGCTTTATTTATTAATAAATGATCTACCAACACAAGACTTACCATGGCCTCAGCAATTGGAACAGCTCTAATACCAACGCATGGATCATGTCTTCCAGAGACTTCTATATCAACTTCTTTGCCATCTTTATTTACTGTCTTGCCTTTTGTTTTAATACTAGATGTTGGCTTAATGATAAAGCTTAAGCTTATACTGTCACCATTTGATATTCCGCCTAAAATTCCTCCTGAATTATTTGAAGAGTATCCAGTAGAAGTTATTTCATCTCTAGCTTCAGACCCTTTAAGACTTAAAAGATCATCTGCATTACCAATAGATACTGATTTAACTGCATTGATTGTCATGATTGCTTTTGCAAGATTTGCATCCAGCTTCTCAAAAACAGGATCACCAAGCCCAACCGGACAGTTTTCAACAACAACGCCTAACTTTGCACCAACAGAATTACCCTCTTCAATTAAATCATTAAACATTGAATCTAAATCAGAAAGCTTCGATTCATCACAAAAAAAGTATTTATTATTTATATCTTTATGATTAATTACATCGGCCTTCACTTTTCCTATTTCAGAAACAAAACCATTTACAGAAACGCCTTCTTTTTCAAGAATCTTTTTTGCAATCGCGCCGGCAGCTACCCAATTTACTGTTTCTCTGGCACTCGCTCTTCCGCCGCCTCTATAGTCTCTATGGCCATATTTTGCTTGATAAGTAATATCTGCATGATTTGGTCTAAAAACATCTTTAATGTTTGAATAATCCTTAGATTTTTGGTCTTTGTTGTAAATAATCATTCCTATAGGTGTTCCAAGAGTTTTCCCTTCAAAAACTCCAGATAAAATCTCTACAGAATCATCCTCTTTTCTTTGAGTAGTTACATCTGATTGACCAGGCTTTCTCTTATTTAATTCATGCTGAATATCTTCTTTTGTTAGTTCTATTTGAGGTGGACAACCATCTAAGATGCAGCCCATAGCTGTACCATGACTCTCACCAAAGGTCGTAATTTTAAATATTTTTCCAAACGTATTGCCTGACATGGCGATAATTATAGTCCAAAAAGCTAAAAAAGCCTTATTTTATGGGATTTTTGAAAATAATGATTGAAAATCAATAACAGAAGTTTCTTCAAGTTCCTTTTGGTTCATGCAAAGCTTGAATATCTTACTAGAAACTTCTTCATCGTATGTGATAGTTAAATTATCCATAAATTTCTTTTCTAATACCGGTATACCCTCTTCTCTTCTTCTTTTATGGCCAATAGGATATTCAACCTCAACTTCCTCGGTTGAAGTACCATCATTAAAATGAATCTGAATTCTGTTTGCAATTGAACGTTTATCTGCCTCAAGATATTCTTTTGAATATCTTTTATCCTCGTTAATTATCATTTTCTCTCTTAATGCATCAATTCTTGGATCTTTTGCAACATCATCTTCGTAATCTTCAGCAACTAAATTGCCTTTCAATAAACCAATGGCAACCATATATTGCAAACAATGATCTCTGTCAGCAGGATTATCTAACTCACCTACTTTTGAAATAATTCTGATTGCAGACTCATGAGTGGTAATTTCAACAGATTTGATTTCATCGATTTTGTCCTTGATATTGTCATGCAGTTTTACTGCAGCCTCTACTGCAGTTTGAGCATGAAATTCTGCAGGAAAGCTAATCTTAAAAAGTATATTTTCCATGACGTAGGTTTCAAAAGCTTGAGCCAAAGAAAGTTTTTCTCCATCAAACGAAACATCTTCAAAACCCCATACGGGTGCAGATAAAACTCCTGGATACCCCATTTCACCTAACATAGTAATCATTGCTAACCTAACTGCTCTGCTAGTAGCATCTCCAGCAGCCCAACTTTTTCTAGAACCAGCATTTGGAGCATGCCTGTATGTTCTCAAACTTTGACCATCCACCCATGCTTGGCTTACAGCATCTTTAATTTGATTGACAGAACCGCCCAATAATTTTGTAGCTACTGCCGTTGAAGCAACCTTCACTAATATGACATGATCAAGACCAACTTTATTAAAACTGTTTTCAAGTGCTAAAACACCTTGAATCTCATGCGCCATAATCATAGATTCAAGAACAGTTCTTATGGTCAATGGCTCTTTTCCATTAGCAACATTTTGTTGTGAAATAAAATCACATACCGATAATATTGCACCTAAGTTATCAGAAGGATGGCCCCATTCTGCCGCAAGCCAAGTATCGTTATAATCAAGCCATCTAACAATACAACCTATATCGAATGCTCCTTTTACAGGATCTAATTCATAATCTGTACCAGGAACTCTTACACCAAAAGGCACTTTGGTATCTTTTACAATTGGGCCAAGCATTTTTGTGCAGGCAGGAAACTGCAGCGCTAAAAGACCACACCCAATGGTATCCATTAAACAATTTCTTGCAGTATCTAAAGCTAAATCAGATTTAATTTCGTAATTTGAAACATAGTTAGCTATTTCAGAGATAAGTCCATCAAAACCTGGTCTGACATTCAGATCAACATTTGATGACATATTTTAAGACCTATCTGCGATTTCAACCCAGTCTGAAGATTCAACTCCGATGTAATCAGCACTTGGTCTAATAATTCTATTGTTTGCTCTTTGCTCCATGCAATGTGCAGCCCAACCAGAAACTCTGGACATAACAAATATTGGGGTAAACAATTTTGTTGGTATGCCCATATAAAAATATGCAGGAGCATGGAAAAAGTCTGCATTAGCAAACATTTTCTTTTCGTCAGCCATAACTTTTTCAACCTCTTCAGCTACTTGATAAAGAGTGTCTGTATCAGCAAGCTCAGATAATTGTTTGGCATATTCTTTGATAACAGCATTTCTTGGATCTCTAATTGAATAAACAGCATGGCCGAATCCCATTATTTTTTCTTTATTGTTAAGCATTTCAATAATATTAGATTTAGCTTCTTCTTTTGATGTCCAGTTTTCTATTAATTCCATAGCTTTTTCATTAGCGCCTCCATGCAATGGACCTCTTAAAGAGCCTATCGCAGCAACAACACATGAATGAATATCAGACATTGTTGAAGCACAAACTCTTGCTGTAAAAGTAGAGGCATTAAACTCGTGTTCGGCATATAAAATTAGAGATACATCCATAACTTTCTTATGCAGGTCAGATGGTTTTTTGCCATGAAGGATATGTAAAAAATGTCCAGCCATACTATCTTCATCATTTACCAAATCGATATCTTCTCCTTCGTGTGAGAACTTGTACCAGTAAGTAACAATGGATGGCATAGTTGCTATCATTCTATTAATTGAATCTAATTGATTTGAAAAGTTACCTTCAGGCTCTAGATTTCCCATCATAGATGTTCCAGTTCTCATTACATCCATTGGATGAGCCGTAGCAGGTATTTTTTGAAGCACTTCTTTTAAGGAGTCAGGGAGATCTCTATGACTTCTTAGTAATGCTTTGTAGTTATTTAATTCGTCTTGATTGGGTAATTTGTCATAAAGTAAAAGATAGGCTACTTCTTCAAATGTTGATTTTTCTGCAAGTAATTCAATTTTATGGCCCCTATAAGCAAGTCCTTCTATTTGACCAACCGTAGAAAGAGATGTCTCTCCAGCTACTTGTCCTCTTAGGCCCGCTCCTTCTAATTTTTTTGTCATTTATATCCCTTAATTTTTTGGCAATTTATCGTCAAGCTGTTTCTCAAAGTTGTAGTAATCTAAAACCTCATACAACTCCTCACGGGTCTGCATTATATCTAAGAGAGCCTCTTGTGTCCCGTCTTTAATTATTGAATTATATATTTTTTCTGCAGATTGGCTCATAGCTCTAAAAGCTGTAAGCGGATAAAGAACCATATCAACTCCGACTTCTTTCAATTGTTCTTGAGTAAATAAAGGTGTTTTTCCAAATTCAGTAATATTTGCCAAAACAGGAACCGAACAATGATTTTTGAGTTCTTTATAATGCTCTATTGATGTTACAGCTTCTAGAAATATGCCATCCGCACCTTCTTCAATATAAGATTCACATCTTTTGATTGCTCCATCAATACCCTCAGATGCAATTGCATCAGTTCTTGCCATAACAAAAAAAGAATCATCTACTTTTGAATTAATCGCAATTTTCAATCTGCTTCTCATTTCTTCTATGGAAACTAATTGTTTATTGGGTCTATGTCCGCATCTTTTATCAAAAACTTGATCTTCAATATGCACCGCTGCGCAACCAGCTTTACCCATTTCAATAATAGTTTCTGCGATCTGATCAGACTCACCCCAACCGGTATCAATATCTACAAGTAAAGGTAGTGAGGTCGCAGAAGTAATTCTTTTAACATCAATTAAAACGTCTTGCATAGTAGTGACGCCTAAATCAGGCAAACCATATGAAGCAGCTGCAACTCCACTACCTGATAAATAAATAGCGCTATGTCCAGATTTTTCAGCTAGTTTTGCAGAATATGCATTTATTGTTCCGGGTATGATTAAGGGTTTGTTTTTATTGAGAGCATCTCTAAATTTTTGACCTGACTGCATTTTAATAAAATTTTACTCCTCTAATGATCCTATCTTTATTGTTTTGTCTTCTCCACCTATTAGTATCTCTTAAACTATAAACACATCCACAATATTCTTGCTGATAAAAATGTTCTCTTTTTGAAATTTCAATCATTCGTGAGGACCCACCCTCTTTTCGCCAATTAAAATCCCAAAAAATGATATTTTCATATCTTGCTGCAGATCTATGACCAGAGTCATTTATTTGATTCATATCTTTCCATCTGGAAATTCCTAAAGTGGTAGCAAATACATTGAAATCATTTTCATAAGCAAATAGAGCAGACCTTTCAAATCTCATGTCAAAACATTTTGTACATCTTGCTCCCCTTTCTGGTTCATCTTCAAGACCTTTAACTCTCTCAAACCAATTATCTTTGTCATAATCTCCATCAATGCACTCAAAACCAACTTTTTCACAAAACCTTCTGTTTTCATCTTTTCTTATCTCATACTCATCTATTGGATGAATATTAGGGTTATAAAAATATACTGTAGTCTTTATATTTGATGCAGCAATTGCCTCTATAATTTCTCCTGAGCATGGAGCGCAACAACTATGTAATAGAAGTTTATCTTCATTATTAGGTAGTTGAAGCTCAGGCCGTTTATAGTTATTTAATTTGTAGTTTTCACTCATGATCAACATAAATTGAATTTGTAAGTATTGCTTCTTCGAGATCATTATAACTATCAAAAGAATCAATTTCAGGATGCAATGAAGATATTTTTATTGGTGCATTTATAAAAAAACCTTTGTCAGCTATCTCAAACATCTGAATATCATTATGTGAATCGCCTGCTGCAAAACATCTATACCCCATTTGTTTAAAGTATGAAATTGCTTGATGTTTTGCCTTTGGATGTCTTAGTTTATAGGAAATAATTTGATCATTATTTATTTCTAAATTATGGCAAAGCAAAAAAGGAAATCCTAACTTCTTCATTAAAGGTTTCGCTATGTCATGAAATGTATCTGAAAGTATTACTACTTGAAAGTTTTTTCGTAAATTAGAAACAAAATCCAAAGCACCTGGTAATAGTTCAAGCGATGCTGCTGCTTCTTGAACATCAGATAGCATAATCCCCTTTTCAGTCATGATTTGTAACCTCATATCCATTAGCTTTTCATAGCTAGGTATATCTCTAGTTGTTTGACCTAGTTCCTCAATACCTGTATTTGAAGCGACTCTTTCCCAAATTTCTGGCGTTAAAGTTCCTTCCATGTCTAAACATACTATTTCCATAATCTATTCATTTTTAATTCCATAAGGAACATGTCCTGATGTAGTGTTATCTATTGCGCTCATAATATGCTTTTTTTGATCATCAAAGAAGATATCTGCATCAAAAGATTCAAGAAATTGACTTTTAGACATTCCGCCTAAAAATAATGATTCATCAATTCTTACACCCCACTCTCTAAGAGTTTTTATAACCCTTTTATCAGAAGGAGCTGATCTTGCTGTTACAAGTGCAGTTCTGATTGGACACTCATTGATTTCAAAATCATTCTGAATTTTATTTAATTCCACTAAAAAAGACTTAAAAGGTCCTTCTTTCAAATTTGTATCAGCGTTAGCTTCATTCTCAATAAATGCTTCAAGCCCTTTCTCTTGATAAATTTTTTCAGAATCATCTGAAAAAATCACTGCATCTCCATCAAAAGCTATTTTTAATAAATCTGACTTTGATTCTTTATGATTTTCAGAAGGCCTTGAGATAATTGTTGCAGCAGCAACATCACTTTCAATAGCAAGTTTTACATCCTCAATACTGCTGGATAAAAATAAATGTACTCCAAAATCTTTTACATATCTATGTGGACTTTCGCCTCCACAAAATGCTGCTCTTGATATATTTAAATTATGATCTTCAATTGAGTTCCTAATTCTTAACCCAGTATCAGATGTATTTCTTGATAATAGAATTACTTCAACACGATCAGAGTTCTCATAAAGCTCATTTATTTTTAAAATTTTTTTTACTAAGTTGAAAGCCTCTCCTGGTGCAAGAGTATTGTTTTCATTTTCAATTTGATAATCTTGATATGACTTTAAACCATTTTTTTCATAGATTTCATGGCTTTCATCAAGATTGAAAAGTGCCCGTGAAGAGATACCAATTATTAATTTAGATTTTTCTTTAGTCATAAATATTGAAAATATATTATATTTTGTATTATACTGTACATATATTCAGTATTTTTATTATTATGAAAGAAATAACCTCACAACAACAAAGAGTATTAGATTGTATTAAAATTTACTTAAATAAAACAGGTTTTCCTCCTACAAGAGCAGATATTTGTAAAGAATTGGGATTCAAATCACCCAATTCTGCTGAAACCCATCTTCGAGCATTAGAGAAGAAAGGATTTATTTCGATTGAAAAAGGAACTTCAAGAGGGATATCAATAACAAATAATCAAGAATATCCAACAAATAATGATGAATATCCAGTAATTGGTCTTGTTGCAGCAGGGTCGCCAACTTTTGCTGAAGAAAATATTGAGAAAACAATAAATTGCCCTAATTCATTTTTTGAATCAAATTTTGATTATTTCTTAAAGGTCAAAGGTCTCAGTATGAAAGATGCTGGAATTATGGAAGATGATTTAATAGCTGTTAAAAAAACTACTGATGTAAAGAATGGTGATATTGTTATAGCCAGGTTAGAAGATGAAGTCACTGTAAAATTCTTTAAAAGAAAATCTCCTAAAATCGTTGAGCTAGAGCCTGCTAATGAAGAGTTTGAAAACATTATAATTAATCTTGAGCATGATGAACTTCATATTGAAGGAAAAAGTATAGGTTTACTGAGAAAAAACTAATGGATAATGGTTTGTTTCTTTGAAAACTTTTCTCTTTGCTTATCAAAAAAATCGTCCAAGTCGCTAACATTGCCGCTTACACTTTCTATGCCAGCTCTAATCATCTCTTTTGCTACTGTGAGTTCTTGACCTTGAAGAAAATCTTTAGATTCTTTAGAAAATTCTATCTTTACGATAGGGTTATCATGATCATCAGATCTTCTTAAAACAATACAGCCATCAGGCAGTTGTGCCAATTCTAGATAATTTGAAGTCTTTTTCATATATTCCTTAAGCTTAACACTCATCAAGAGTTTTGCGAAGCAACTCTTTAAATGCTTTATACCTATCTATTATTAGATTGAATTTTTTCAAGTCATTTATTTCAGAAGTAGTTATTAGATTCTTGTCATCTTCTCTAAAAAAAATACTTTTGGATTTTTCTAAAATGCTAAATAGTCCATTTAATGATAGCTCTTTCGTAATAATATTTCTGAGAGCTATTGAGTTTGAAAGCTCTTTCCATTTATATAAACAATTCAGATGCTCGATAGGTTTCAATTCAATTATAGAATTTTCATAGATATCATCTGCAAGGTAGGACAAGCTGTTTTCAACGC
>Ga0115012_10001014_pt1 | contig 16119 bp, 19 predicted proteins | sample TroAtlMetagenome_FD_88706 | JGI IMG/M metagenome (GOLD analysis project Ga0115012, IMG submission 88706) | Marine eukaryotic phytoplankton communities from Atlantic Ocean - Tropical Atlantic ANT10 Metagenome | ecosystem: Environmental > Aquatic > Marine > Oceanic | place: Tropical Atlantic...
ACCGCAGCATCTTGCTCAATAATTTCTAAAATCTTATTTATGTCCGTATCTGGACTTACATGTTTAATTCCCATGGATTAAGTTTAGGACAAATTTAAAAATCTGTGAAATTTTGAGTCTAGCTTGCCTTGATAATGGAATTATAGATTTCTGGGTCTGTGGCTCCCTCAGTTCCAAATAATAAGACAATACTTTCTGAATCTAGCTTAATTTTTTCTGCAATATCTTGGGCTTTAATGATTTCTATTAATGCTACAAGGCCAGCAACTGAAGATTCGCCTGCTTCAATCGGGGGGTTATTGTTTGCAAGCATCCTCATTGTTGTTGGTATTAATTGATCAGAGATAGCAACAAAATCATCCGCTCCCATGCTAAGAATTTCCCACCCAAGGAGTGAAGGCTCTCCGCATGATAAGCCAGCCATCATTGTTTCTTTTTTAATATTTACCGAAGTCATTTGATTGCTTTGAGCACTTTGAATGAGGCACGGGGCATGCTCAGATTCAACAACAATAAACTTAATATTGCTGTTAGGAAATTTCTCCCAGAAGTATGCACATATTGCACCAGGAAATGAACCCACACCACCTTGCAGAAATATATGAGTAGGCATCTCCATTTTTTCTAATTGAAAGGCAATTTCTTCAGACATGACATTGTATCCAGCCATTATATCTCTAGGATATTTTGTATATCCGGGATAAGAAGTATCGGAAATAATGTGCCAGTTATTTAGCTCAGATTCTTTTTTGCAAACCTTGAGTGACTCGTCATAGTTTCCATTTACTCGTATAACATTTGCATCAAGTTGCTCCATCGCATCTTGACGCCCTAAACTCACTTCTGCATGAATGTATATTTGACACTTGCATCCAAATAATTTTGCTCCATAGGCAACCGAACGACCATGATTGCCATCTGTTGCAGTTGTCACGGTATATCTTGAAATTTTTTCTTTGTATTTTCCCTTGTGGATATTTTCTAATGTTACGTTACTTCCAATATCTCTTTTTAATTCATCCTGGATAAATTTTAAAACCCCATATGTACCGCCCAATGCCTTGAAACTGCCTAATCCAAATCTAGAACTTTCATCTTTGTAATAGATTTTTTTTACTCCAGTTTGTAAAGCTATGTCATTTAAAGAAAGCAGGGGAGTTGGCTTATATCCATCCCATGTAGAAATCTCATCAAATGCTTCTCTAGAATCTAGAAGATTGAGAATTGATTTAAGTTCGTCCGTATAAGGGCTTCGTGCTTTATTTAAATTATGGAAATGATCAATTAACATCCATTCATTTTATACGAACTAAGTATTCTCGACTAAGCACAGTTCAGTTATAATTCATCATCTTCAAATGCCCAGATAGCTCAGTCGGTAGAGCAAAGGACTGAAAATCCTTGTGTCGGTGGTTCGATTCCACCTCTGGGCACCATTTTTCTGCAAGATGATTGATATAATATATGTCAACAAATAAGCCAGAGCTGTAATAACGAGGAATTTAAAGTTAAATTAGCACTATGGAAAAAAATAATTTACATGATCTTGTAATACGCAATGGCAAGATTTTAGATGGGTCAGGGAAAAAACCATTCTTTGGCGATATTGCCATTGATGATGGAAAAATTACATCAGTTGGGAAGATTCAGAGCTCAGGCAAAGAAGAGTTCGATGCAAAAGGAAATTTAGTAACCCCTGGATGGGTAGATATCCATACTCACTACGATGGACAGGTATCCTGGGATCCATACCTCACCCCGTCAAGTTGGCATGGTGTTACGACTGCTGTCATGGGGAATTGCGGGGTAGGTTTTGCACCTGTGCGCCCCGGAGATGAAAATTTTCTTATTCAATTAATGGAGGGTGTTGAAGATATCCCAGGTTCTGCTTTACATGAGGGCATTGATTGGGATTGGGAGACTTTTCCAGAATTTTTAGATGCCATTGATAAAAAAGAATTTGTTATGGATGTTGGATTTATGATGGGACATGGACCATTGAGAAGTTATGTAATGGGTTATGAAAGATGCCAGAATCAAGTAGATGCATCTGAGGAAGAGATCAGCAAGATGTCAAACCTTGTCACTGAAGCTATAGAGGCTGGAGCCCTTGGATTTAGTACCTCAAGAACCGTTCTGCATAGGGATATATATGGAAAATATGTGCCTGGCACGGAAGCAAGTTCAGAAGAGATGAGAGCTCTTGCATTTGGAGTCGATAAAGCTGGAGAAGGAACGCTAGAAATAACATCTGACTGGCTGGATGAAGAGATGGAAATGTCTTGGATGAAGGAATATGTAAAAAAAAGTGATTGTGGATTAACCTTTCTGCAAACCAAAGGCGATGCAGTAAAAACGATTTTATTTTCTGAGGAGCACTTTCTCAAAGGTAAGAATATTCGACCCCAATTCCCAGGTAGAAATGTTGGTTTAATGTTTGGCTGGGAAACTTCAGTCAATCCATTTATGCAATTTCCTGCCTACAAAGAGATAGCTGATCTACCCATGGATCAAAAATTTGAAATTTTAAAAGACCCACTCTTTAAGCAAAAATTACTTAGTCAAGAACCAGACTTTGAATCAGAAATAAGAGCAAGACTTGCAGATAATCCTTCCAATAAAACCAGAGAAGAAATTGCCCAAGATGTAGCACTCCCAACAACCATTACCTCAAACTATAAAACTCAGTTTATTCTAGGGACTCCTCCAAATTATGAACCCAAAGAAGAAGATAGCATTGCCACGATAGCCTCAAAAAGAAATATATCGGAGCTTGAAGTTATGTATGATGAGATGCTTCAAAACCAAGGCACCAATTTAATTTATGCTGCTTTCACACCATATGAAAAATATAAGCTAGATTTTGTTGAGCAGGCATATCGATTAAAGTCATCAGTTGCCGGTGGAAGCGATGGCGGCGCTCATTGTGGATTAATATGCGATGCAAGCATGCCAACAACCAATATCTCCCACTGGGGAAGAGATAGAGAGGCGGGTAGAAAGTTCCCACTGGAGATGTTGATTAAAAAACAAACCAAAGATACTGCTGAGACCTTTGGTTTATTTGATCGAGGGGAAATAAAATCTGGTATGTTGGCTGATATTAATATTATTGATTTTGATAAGTTAAATGTAAGTCACCCCACAATGATTCACGATCTTCCTCTAGGTGGAAGGCGTTTAGTCCAGGACGCTACCGGTTATATTGCCACTATAAAGAATGGCGAAGTGGTTTCTGAAAATGGGAAGGCAAATGGAGTGCTGCCAGGAAAACTGATAAGAGGAAAGCAAGTTTGTGAAGTAAAATCGGGCATATCAGAGGTTTCACTTTTCGATAAAACAATTCGACTGTTAGCAGTTAAAACCTTACGTTTCTTTTGGGGGCTTAGTGGAAAGTCTATGAAAACTACAATTGTTTCTGAGACTTAACTAAGCATGAAGCCAGTTTGCTTAGTCTTGGGTGCCGGTGCTGGCATTGGCGGAACCGTTGCAACAAAATTTGCTAAAGAGGGCTATCACTCATGTTTATGCAGAAGATCTGATCAAGATGGATTAGATAGACTGGTATCAAATATTGAAGAAAAAGGTGGCTCTGCAAGCGGTTATCTCATTAATGCAATTGAAGAAAATGTTCTTGAGGATTTAATTTTAAATATAGAAAAAGATGTGGGACCGATTGAGGTTCTTGTTTATAACCTTGGTGCTCAAACGGGAATGAAATTACTTAATGAAACGACTTTAAAAGAGTTTGAGTGGGGCTGGAGGATGGCAGATCTGGGGTTATTTAGAGTGGCAAAAGTATTAATGCCAATCATGGAAGAAAGAAGTGCAGGCACATTTTTAGTTACTTCAGCAACAGCCGCCATGCGTGGAAATAAGAACCAGCACTCCCATGCTGCTGCAATGGGTGGAAGGAGAATGTTATGCCAAACTCTCAATGCTGAGTTTGCATCAAAGGGTATTCATGTTGCCCATATTGTGGTTGATGGCATGGTTGATGCGCCAGACACTTTGGGCAAGATGCTCGGAGAAGAATTATTTCAGCAACTAAGAGAATCAAAAGGTATGGAGCATGATGGATTGATTCTGCCCGAGAGAGTTGCCGAAACATATTATCACTTGTCTCAACAGCATCGCTCTGCTTGGAGTCACGAAGTTGATATTAGGGCCTTTTCAGATACAGCTTGGTGGAATAGCTAGTCTAGAGCCCTAAAACCAGAAGCTTGTTCAACTTCCTCATTATTAAAAAATTTTTCCATCTGCTCTAGCAACCATGACCGGTCATCTGCCTGTGATAGGTCAAGATGCTTTTCATTTATAAGCGTTGTTTGATGAGATTTCCATGATTCCCATGCCTCTTGAGAAACTGTCTCCATTAACCCTATGCCCCTTGGGCCCGGCATTGGAGGGACTGTCATAGCAGGCAAATCTTTTTGAAGTTTTTTACAAAAAACAGTTTTACTCATAATTCATTAATAACCTTGCTTATAGGTTTTGGTAATCCATGTTCATCTATTCTATCCTTTTTTATCCATTTATATTGCTGATTGGTTTCTATTTTTAACTCCTTTGAAGACATATAGGTATTTAAATTTATATTAAGCCTTCTATGAGTTAGCTCATGCCGGATTTCTTGTTTTTTAATTAATTGAAAATCATTAGCATAGTTTTTTAAAGTCAAAGAATCAAAAGGAAGCCAAAGGTTTCTCCAAATAGAGTCAGCCTCATTTTTGGCAAGCAGTAATGATTTTTTAGTGTGAACTAATGATAGATTCATTGAAATCATTTTTTTTGATGAAGCAGCTTTATTTTTTTTAACTAAGCTGACTTTAAATGCAGATGAACACTGAGAATTAATCGGACATTCATCACAAGATGGGTTATATGGAGTGCAAATTGTTGCGCCTAAATCCATAATCCCTTGCGTGTAAGAGAAACAATCATCCCTATTAACCATCTCATTAGAAACCCTCCAAAGCTCACTCTCTTTTAGAGACTCCAAATCTTTTTGCAAGAATCTTGATATTACTCTCTTTACATTGCCGTCAAGTATTGGATGTGGATCAAGGTAGGCTAATGACAATATTGCTCCAGCAGTTGATTTGCCAATCCCTGGCAGTTCAATGATCTGATTAAATTTATTAGGAAATTTATTTCCATATTGATTTTTAATAATTTCTTTCGATGCAAAAATATTTCTAGCTCTTTTGTAAAAGCCGAGCCCAGACCATGCTGCTAAAATTTGATCTTCGGTCGCTTCTGATAATTTTTTCTGGGAGGGAAATTTTTTAATAAAATTTTTAAAATAAGGAATAACTGTCTTCACTTGTGTTTGTTGGAGCATGATCTCAGAGATCCAAATTTTATAGGGCGTAACTTTTTTTCTCCATGGTAAATCATGCCTCCCATGATTCATGTACCATCGAACCACTTGGCTCGAAAAAAACTGATACTGTTTATTCAAAGAGGTTTTCTTTAGAAATTGGCTCTTTGCTTCCTGCAAAAGAGTAAATTATTGGCGCACCAGTTGGGATTTCAAGAGCTATAACCTCTTCTTTTGATAAATTATCAAGCTGCATAACTAAAGATCTCAGGGAGTTTCCATGCGCTGCCACTAAAATATTTTCTCCTTCTAAAAGTTTTGGCAAGATTAAAGAATTAAAATAAGGCAGAACCCTTTCTGCAGTATTTTTGAGGCTTTCACCGCCTGGAGGTGGCACATCATAGGATCTTCTCCAAATATGAACTTGCTCTTCACCCCATTCTTTTCTGGCATCATCTTTATTTAAACCCGCTAGGTCACCATAATCTCGTTCATTCAAAGCTTGGTCTTTCAAGACTTCAATATGTGTTTGATCTATGGCTTCTAAAATCATTTGACCCGTAATTTGCGCTCGCTTCAAAGCAGAGGTAAACATTATGGAAAATTTAATATTCATTTCTTTGATAAGGTTGCCAGCATTAGCTGCTTCTGTTTCTCCAACAGGTGTGAGCCCGGGATCTTTCCATCCAGTAAATAAATTTTTTGCATTCCATTCGCTTTGCCCGTGACGAACAAGGACTAGAAAATTTTGATCTTTCATAATATAAACCTCACCAATAAATATATTTTAAGCGATAATATGCAAATGCTAGAATTCAATTTATTTTTAATCGATTATTGGTACTTTTCGGTTCCTTTATTTCTTTCAATCTTTCTATGGTTTCGCTCAGAAACAAGACGAGGCGGTCATCGAGTGGACTGCAATCAGCTTACTAATTTAGTGAACAAAGAGTCTGCCTGTTTAGTAGACGTTAGGCCTAAAAGTGAATTTGAAACAGGAGCAATAGCTGGGTCAATTAATATTCCCTTTGATGAATTAGATAATAGAAATGATGAATTGTTAAAAGAAAAAGAGAATCCATTAGTGTTAATTTGCAAGATGGGAAGAAATGCAGCTTTGGCTGGTGAAAAGATGCAAAAGTATGGATATAACAAAACACATGTTTTGCAAGGCGGAATTACTACTTGGCAGCAAGAAGGGCTTCCGCTAGTTAAGGTAAAATGATTTATGATTTTTTGTAATAAGTCTTTTCCACTTCTCCTGCTTTTTGCTTTTAATATTTCTGCTGATGAATTGACTATTAATATATCAGGGCAAACCAAAGAAGGAGTATTGTCTTTGGCTGTATATGATAATGCTGAAGCATATAATTATTCTGTTAAAGGAGAAAAGCGATCAGAAGAAGGTGTATTTTCAGGGATAGAGACTTTTGTAGATCTCAAAGAAAGCCATGAGTTTGTTATTAATCTACCAGAGGGAATTTATGCAATTGCACTTTTTGTTGATGCTAATAAGAATTTAAAAATTGATAAAAATTTTCTTGGCATCCCAAAGGAGCAGTTTGGTTTTTCTAATAATGCCATGGGAAAATTATCAGCACCTTCTTTTGAGCAAGCAAAATTTAAGGTTGAGGGAAATACTTTACAAAATATAAAATTAAAATAATTTAAAAATCTGATCATGAAAGACGTAATCATATACACAACAAAAACCTGTCCATTCTGTTACAAAGCAAAAAGATTATTGAAAGGCTTGGGTATAACCTATCAAGAAATTTCTGTTGATTTTAATTCTAAGCTTAGGGTCGAGATGGCATCAAAGGCTGGAAAAACTTCTGTTCCACAGATATGGTTTGGTGAAGATCATATCGGGGGTTGTGACGATTTGCATGAGTTGCATACAGCTGGCAATTTATTGGAGGCTTTAAATTAAGTTTGCTGGGCCTTTATTTTTTTTGTAAGAGTATTTCTACCAAGGCCTAAAACTTTAGCAGCCTCTTGTTTTTTACCACCAGTTTTTTCTAAAGCAAAATCAATCATGACTTTATCTAGTGTGGGCTCAATGATTTTAAGCATATTTTCAGAATTGCTCTGATAAACTTTACCAAGCCATTGAGAAAATCCTGATTGCCAGTCATCGCCTTGTGTAAGAGGGGATAGATCACTGTTAATAATTTCACCAGGCAAATCTTCTAATTCTACATTTTGAGTAGGTGCCATGAGAGCAATCCAATAACATGTGTTTTCTAATTGCCTTACATTTCCTGGCCAATCATATTGAGTTAAAGCTAAGAGGGCTTCCGGGGAAAGTACTTTTGGCTCATCCAACAAGGAATCCGCATGCCTTTTTAAAAAAGCAGAAGATAGATCACCAATATCCTCTTTTCTTTGTCTAAGAGGCGGCACATCGACCCTGATTACATTCAACCTGTAGTAAAGATCTTCTCTAAAGGCACCAGAAGCAACCAGTGATTCTAGACTTTGATGAGTGGCAGCTAAAATTCTAACATCCACCTTGATAGGCTTATCGCCACCAACTCGAAAAAATTCTTTATTTGATAATACTCTTAATAGACGTGTCTGAGTCTCTAGGGGCATGTCTCCGATCTCATCTAGAAATAAGGTGCCACCATTTGCTTGCTCAAACCTACCAATTCTTTGCTCAACAGCTCCAGTGAAAGCTCCTTTTTCATGCCCAAAAAGTTCTGATTCAATGAGTTCTTTTGGAATATCAGCCATGTTTAAGGCTATAAATGGCATATCATGCCTTGGACTATTTTTATGTAATGACTTAGAAACGAGTTCTTTGCCAGTTCCAGATTCCCCTTGGATAAGAACAGTGGCATTTGTATTAGCTAGCTTTCCAATTGATCTAAAGACGATCTGCATTGAAGGTGCCGAACCAATAATTTCTGATTTAGAGACTTTTTTTGGTTTGGTTTCTTTATGTTCCTCTAGTGCTTTTTTAACTGTGATAACTGCTTCTTCTAAATCAAAAGGTTTTGGAATATATTCAAAAGCACCACCCCCGTATGAATCAATGGCAGCCTGCATATCTGTAAAAGCAGTCATAATGATGACTGGTAATTTGTCATAATTATTTTTGATATGTTTTAAAAGATCATAGCCATGCATGCCTGGCATTTTTATATCCGAAATTATTAGGTCTGGTTTATCGGTATTTAATGCATCAATTAATGACTCTCCATCAGCAAAGGTAACAATTTCTAGACCGGCGCTCTTTAGACCCTCTTCGAGCACCATTCGAATTGCTTCATCATCATCAGCGATCCATATTTTAGGCACTCTTTGCTCCATTAATATTGTTACTTGAAATAGGTATTAAAATAGAAAATATTGTTTGATCATCTTTTCGGTCAAATGATATTGCGCCTCCATGAATTCTTACAATATCTTGTGAAATTGATAGGCCGATGCCTGAGCCATTTTCTTTGCCTGATATCATTGGAAAAAATATTTGGTCCTTAATTTCTGGATTTATTCCTGGACCATTATCCCTAACAACAATTTCAGCCAAGGTGTTATGGACTGTTCCATTAATAGGTTGTCTATAAGAGATTTTGGTTTGAATGCCTAAACAAGGCTCTTCTGAAAAATCTGTGCATGCGTGAACAGCATTCTGTGTAATATTAATTAAAGCCTGGATAAACAAATTTTTGTCTCCATAAATCTCAGGAATGCTTGGATCATAATCTCTATCTATAGTTAAGTTTTCTTGTGATTCAGCATTGCTTAAAGCCAATACTCTTTGCAAAGATTCATGAAGATTAAAATATTCAAAAGTTGGTTTTTTTGCAGGAGTTAGTATTCTGGTAACAATCTCGTTTAATCTGTCTGTTTCTTCTTCGATTATTTTTAAGAATTTTTTTGAAAAATCATCTACATATTTTGACTTTAAGATTTGCGCACTACCTTTAATTCCTGATAAAGGGTTTTTAACTTCGTGAGCTAAAGTTCTAGCTAGGCCAGCTGCAATTTTTTGTGTTGAAAAACTTCTTGTTGAATCAATGATTTTGTTGAGATTATCAATGCTTACGGCTTCTATAAAAATCATATTCTTTTTTTCTGAAAAAGTAATAGTTAGGTCAACTGTTCTCACAGCACCGGTTTGATGAACAATCTCAAAATCTCTCCTGGTAACAGACCCTGAGTTTTCTTTGGTCTTTTCAAGAATCTCATTGATTTGAAAGCCCGTTTCATCACTTAGCAATGATGAGATGGTATTGTTAGCAAATTTGGAAGAGTCACCAATCCAGTTTGCTGCTTTTGCTGCTTCATTGATCCACAATAATTTAAAATCATTTCCATCTAAGATAATGATTTCAGTATTTAGGTTATCAAATGCTTTAAATTCTATGTAATCCATAAAACAGACTTTAAAAAATAAAGCCCTCTTTTAAGGAGGGCTTTTTATCTTTCTCTGTATAAGGGTTATTCAATCTCTAGCTTATTTAGTTAGCGTTCCAACAATGTGAGCTAAGATTTTATAGGGATCTGCATTTGAGGCTGGTCTTCTATCTTCCAAATAACCATTCCAGTTATGCTCGACTGTATAGACAGGTATTCTTATGCTTGCTCCTCTATCACTTACTCCATAAGAGAATTGATCAATGCTTTGAGTTTCATGAAGGCCGGTTAACCTCATATCATTATCAGAGCCATAGGCTGCAATTCCTTCTTGATGAACTTCACCAAGTTTGTCGCACATAGATGAAAATAATTCCTCTGAACCTCGAGATCTCATCTCTTCATTCGAGAAGTTAGTGTGCATTCCAGAGCCGTTCCAATCCCCAGTTTTTGGTTTAGGGTGAATATTTACTCCCACACCATACTCTTCAGCAATCTTATAAAGCATATATCTGCTGACCCATAGATCATCTGCCGCTTTAATACCCTTGCCAAGACATTGATATTCCCATTGTCCTAGTGCAACTTCAGCATTAGTCCCTGTTAATGTAATTCCAAGATCTAAACACGCTTGAAGATGATGATCAGATATTTCTCTACCAACCACATTTCCTGCACCTACGCCGCAATAAAAATCACCTTGTGCTCTTGGCTCACCATTTTCCCACCCTATAGGCTCACCGGTTTCAGGATCTGTAAAGAAAAACTCTTGCTCAAACCCAAACCACCAGTCATCTGTTACAACAGCTTCAGCTGAAGCACGAAAGTTAGTTGGATGAGTGGTGTGATCAGCTGATTGAACCTGTGTCATAACTAAATCATGACCATGAGGGTTTTCGTATGTCTGAACTGGTAGAAGCAAACAGTCTGAACTTCCACCTTCAGCTTGTTGTGTTGATGACCCATCAAAAGACCAATCTGGGGGCGTGCTTGCATCAGTAGCTTTAACCTTGCTTCTCATTGAAGGTTCTGGTTGGTATCCATCAAGCCATATATATTCATAAGTTTTATATTTTGACATTCTATTTCTCCTAAAAATTTTAAAGTACTTATATCTTATATATGCAACATCTATGCCAATATATTTGCACAAAAAATGTGCAAATAATGATTAATTATAGGGCAAGTAACAATAATATGCACTTTGTTAGTGCATATTTAGAAAATTCTGTATTTTTGGAATATGAGACTCGAAATCATCAAAGGCATAATTTCTTTTAAATGTAGACTCGATCTGAGTAGCAAAAATACGCGCTTTACTTTATTAGTGCATATTTAGAAAATTCTGTATTTTTGGTATATGAGACTCGAAATCTTCGAAGGAATGATTTCCTTTAAATGTAATCTCGATTTGACTACCAGAAAAATAATCAATAGTAAGTTTATAATCAAGGACCTCATCTCCTGACTGAACCAAAGTCATGAAATTCTTATGCTTTTTTAAGTTCCTAATTTTTTTATTCATTACACCTAACCAGTCCAACTGATCTTGATCAATAACAAACTTTTCTCCAGTTGAGTAGTTTTGATTTTCACCAAGATATTCAGACATGTCTATTGGGGGAACTGCTGGATTTATATTCACACACAGAAGATCATATTTTTCTGCAAAATATGTTCCAAAAAAACCGCCCAAGGAACTTCCAATAATTGAAGAGGGAGATTCTGTTTTAATTATTTCTTCAATCTGCTGATAAGCATTTTTAATATTATTATCCAAATCAGGAATTAGGATGCTGGTTGAGCTAGTATTGTTCTTAACAAAAGACTCAATTACTTTTGCTTTAGTTGAATCTGCTGAGGATGCAAATCCATGAAGATATAAAATTTTAGTCATTCAAGTAATTTATTTATTTGGCATCAACTTCTTAATTTAAAATATGTTTTTAAACCAATCATTTAGAATTCAATATAAAGTTTTAGTCATTCAAAAAAATTATTTCTTTTGCTTCAACTGCTCCATTTAAAAAAATGTTTTCAAGCCACTCAGTCAGAATTCTATTTTGTTGATATTTTTCATCTTGCGATTGTGAGAATGGAGAGGGCACAAAAAATGGCACAGGTTTTTCTTGTTGGTAAGAAATAACCTCTGCTAATTTTGCATCAATATAAATATTTATTCTAAGTAAAAAATTTACTAATGCCGCATCTTTATTTTTAAATTTTGCCTCGATCATAAGAGTATGTGGTGTTCTTGAGATTACTAAAAATTCAGCTTGATTTTTTTGTTCATGATCGAGAATCTCGAATGTATAAGTATCATTTTTAAAATCACATAGAATTTTTCTCAGTCTAGAAAAATTTGCACTACATGTTGTTAAATGATTTTTTGTTTTTAAACTCTTGTACATTTATTTGATTCTATAATCATTGTTAAACGGTGTATAGGATTTGCATGCCTCAATATAGTTTTCTATTTGAATCCTTTCTGATTTACAAAAATCGCTTACTGCTTGTCCAAAATCATCTCTTAAAAAATAATGAAATGATGAGCTTAAGTGTGGTTGAAATCCTCTCCTGATTTTATGCTCCCCTTGAACCCCTGGATCAAAAAATTTGAGATTATTTTTGATGCAATATTCTATGCCTTGATAGTAACAGCATTCGAAATGTAGATTTTTTATTTTTGTCGTGGCTCCCCAATGCCTTCCATATAAAGTGTCCTCTCCTTCAAAACATAATGATGCACCAATTGGCTCTCCTGCAATTTCTGCAAAGAAAATAACTGGTTTAACTAACTGATTTGCGGCACTAATTAATTTAAAAAATTCTTTATTTAGATATGGGTTTTGAGCTCTTTCATAATAGGTTTTTTGATAAAAGACATAAAATAAATCCCAATCCTCTTCAGTAATTTCATTATGTTTTTTGCATTTAAATTTAATATCTAGTTTGGAAATACTTTTTCGTTCTTTACGAATGGTTGCTCTTTGGCGAGAAGTGAATATAGATAGAAAATCATCAAAATCATTAAAATTTTTATTTTCCCAAGTAAACCTATAGTTATATCTTTCAATAAAATCTCTTTCTCTTAAGACGCTCCTGCCTGATTCATTTGGGAAAAGAATATGCCATGATTCTATTTCCTCTGTTTTCATTTTATTAATGCCAGCATCAATAAGGTTTAATTTAGATTGCTCATCCTTGGCCAAAATTCTATCTCCCTCACAAGGGGTGAAAGGAATTGCTGTTAGCAATTTTGGATAATAATTTCTGCCAGCCCTATTCAATGCATTTGCCCATTGATGATCAAAAATGAATTCCCCATAGCTATTAAATTTTTTATATAAAGGGAGAAAACTTATTAATTTTTTATTTTTTATCTCACCAAGATGATCTGGAATCCAGCCAGATTTTTCTGATGCAGAATTACTTTGTTCCATTGCTCGCAAATATGAAAAGTCTTCAAAAGGATTATTTGCTTTTATTGAATCAAGCTCTTCTTGTAAATCAATTTTTTTGATTTCAGATGACATGAAACTAGATTATCAGAAAACAAAATACTGAGAGGGTGAGCAAATATAAAGATGCCCAATGATTATTTTTAAAAGCTAGTAAAAAATCTTTTTGTGATGCAAGCCGATGCTGATAAAAGTAAAAACCACTTAACAACATTATTCCAATGTACCAAGCAGATGAAAGTTCTGCTTTCAGTCCAACGATCAGTAAAAAGCTAATGACAGCAAATTGTATGATTGCAATTATCAATAAAGTTTTTGATCCCCACCATAATGGAGTCGAATTGATTCCTAATTTTTTATCATCTTTTATGTCGCATAATCCATAGAAGGAGTCGAAGGCGATAGTTTTTGCAGCGATTGCAAGGTAGAGAAAAATCATCGTTGGATTATTCAACTCATTTGTCATAGCGTAAACAATAATTGTTGGGTTGAAAGTAAGACCAAGAATAATCTGAGGTCCAATAAAAAATCTTTTTGTCAGAGGATATACAACGATCATTAAACCAAAGCAGATACTCACATAAATAGTATTTGTATTGGTTAAGCTAAGCAGCATTAGGATCAAAACACCAAGTATTGCAAAAACAGTCCAACTTTCAGATGTTGAGAGTTTTTTGCTAGGTATTGGCCTGGTTTTTGTTCTCTCTACTTCTCCATCTAGGTCTTTATCCCAAATATCATTGATTACACAGCCGGCTGATCTCACCAAAATACTTCCTATAATAACTATTAATAAATCAGCGTACTTAAAATCGCCGTTTGTACTAATTACCAAGGCTAATAATGCTGGCCAAAGTAATAGGTATATGCCGATTGGCTTATCTAGGCGCATCAATTCAAAAATGGCTAACGTTTTATTCATGGAGATAAAAATACTTCCATAACACTCAAGGGATATCCCCGAACAAGGTAATGTGTCCTTCTTCCCCAGATCACATCTTTAGAAGAGGTTTGAAATTGTGCAAACTCTCGACGTGTTTTAATAAATAGCTCGCTTTGAAAGAGCAAATCACCAAGTGGCTTAGATCCAATATTTCCTAATCCAGGATAGCCTTTTGATGTAGTCTGATTTGGGATAATGCTTCTTGCATAAACAAGGGGCTCTAGATTGCCGTATAAAAGTACTTCTCTGATACGAACTTTTTCAGAGACTATGTCCAGCCCAAAATATTCTTCATCCTCAGCAATGCCAATATCATCATTTAAGATTTCAAGTTTGAATTTAGCTTTGGATGAAATTTTTGCAGTAATTGATCCTTCTTCTTGCAACCAATCTAAAATATTTTTTTTAGTTAAACAGCCGCTTAATTCTGAGCCGTTCAGCCATTTATTAATTCTTGTTACTTGCATGAATTAGATCTCTAAAATCTGATATTATAGCCTGCTTAATTTTCATTAAATGAGACTTTTTGAGTAAGGGATAACTAAGAGAGATAAAATGGAATATAAAAAATGGGAATGCATTGTATGCGGACTAATATATGATGAAGAGCTGGGTTGGCCAGATGATGGCATTGCCCCAGGAACTGCTTGGGATGACGTGCCTGATGACTGGCTATGTCCTGATTGTGGAGTAGGTAAAGAAGATTTTGAAATGGTAGAAATTTAATGATTGATACGCCAAAAAACTTAACAAGAAACATTCTGATAGGTTTAATTCTTGGTTTTTTTGTTGGCTCTTTCCTTTTTTATACAAACTTCTTTCCAAGCTCAGTAGATGCTTTTGTAGAAAAATATATATTTAAGATGGGCGGAGATATCTTTATGAATCTCCTAAAGTTATTGGTTGTGCCTTTGGTTTTCTTTTCTTTGGTGACAGGCATTTCCTCTCTTGGAAGCTCACAGTCTTTAGGGAAACTTACATTTAAAACCGTAGGTTTTTATCTACTAACTACGGGCATCGCTGTTTCTTTGGCGCTTATAGCTGGTTCTTTTTTTCAACCAGGCTCTAATTATTCATCTGATATAGCTATGGTTGCACCAAGTTCATTGCCTCAAGGGCAAGGAATCTACTCAACAATTGTTGGAATCTTTCCTTCAAACATTATCCAGGCGATGGCCGAAAATCAGATGCTGGCAATTGTATTCTTCAGTATTATTTTTGGCTTAGCTTTAAATAAAACAAATCATTTAACAGGAAATTTAAGCGACTCATTCGCAAAATTAAACACAGTATTTTTACAGCTGATAGTGATGATCATGAGCTTTGCTCCATTGGGAGTTTTTTGTCTAATTGGAAAGTTTGTTATTGCTGATGGTCTTGATATTTTCCAAGATGTTTTGGCATATGTTGTTCTCTTAATAGCCCTTCTTTTATTTCATGCAGCTTTTACATACTCAATATTTTTAAAGTTTATCGGAGGATTGAATCCATTAACTTTTTACAGAAAGATGAAAGATGTAGCTTTATTTGCATTTTCTACCTCATCAAGTGCAGCAACAATTCCAGTCACTCTTAGAACAGTCAATCAAGACTTAGGCGTAAATCAAAATGTTGCCTCTTTTGTGGTGCCTGTTGGTGCTACGATCAATATGGATGGAACTGCAATTATGCAGGGCTTAGCAACAGTGTTTATCGCTCAAATGTCTGGTATTGACCTAACTTTGTTTCAATATATTCAAGTTGTGCTATTGGCAGTCGCAACTTCAATTGGAACTGCTGCTGTTCCATCGGCAGGAACCATTACTTTGATAATAATTTTGCAACAATTTAACTTACCACTTGAGGCAATAGGGATCATCCTTGCGGTTGATAGGGTGCTAGATATGATCAGAACATCGGTTAATGTTACCGGTGATGCTGCAATTGCATGTATAGTTGCGAAAACAGAGAATCAATTGGATGAAAATATTTTCAATTCAAAGGCTTAATTACTAATTAAATTCAATTTTATTTGATAAAATCTA
>Ga0115012_10001015_pt1 | contig 16112 bp, 10 predicted proteins | sample TroAtlMetagenome_FD_88706 | JGI IMG/M metagenome (GOLD analysis project Ga0115012, IMG submission 88706) | Marine eukaryotic phytoplankton communities from Atlantic Ocean - Tropical Atlantic ANT10 Metagenome | ecosystem: Environmental > Aquatic > Marine > Oceanic | place: Tropical Atlantic...
CAATTTTTTTGTTGTTTAGACTTACTTTTTCGGAGGTGCTGTGCTTTCTCTAATGATGAATTCGTAAGGGAGAATATGTTCAACCAACGCAGGGGGCTCGCCTTTTATCAACGAAAAAAGCAATTCAGCTGATCGTTCGCCTATTTTTGCTGCAGGTTGCGAAACAGTGGTCAATGTTGGGATAGCGTATTTTGAAACTTCCATATCATCAAAACCAGTAACAGAGATGTCTTGAGGAATTTTTAAGCCTTTGTCATTGAAGCCTTTAATTGCGGCTATTGCCATTTCGTCATTAAATGAGCAAATAGCTGTAGGCCGATTATCCATCTTACAAAATTGCTCGGCTGCGCTGAGCCCAGACCAATAGTTAAAATCTCCTTCAATAACAATCGCCTGGTCGTATTCTATATCAGCTTCCTCAAGTGCTTTTTTGTATCCATTCAAACGGTCAATGGTATGAGGATTTTCTTTAAGACCAGTTATGACGCCGATCCGTTTATGTCCTTGTGACAAAAGGTAACTTACGACCTTGTGCATCGCTCCCACGTTATCAATTCTTACTGAGTAGGACGGTGTATTTTCACAGCTACTTGCTGCAACAGATAGTACATCTTCTTTCGGTAGGAGCGCGTCATTTGGTCGATATGGACGAAGGTTAATTAAGCCATCGGCTAATCTAGTTTCCACCATGTTGATAAACTGTTTTTCACGTGCAACGGAGTCTTTAGTATCGCCAAGTAAAACACTAAAACCTGCGGCCTGTGCCACAGTTTCCACCCCACTAATAACGTTAGCGAAAAACAAGTTGGCGATATCAGGAACCATTACAACTATTGTATTGGAACGTTTGCTTCTGAACTTCTGCGCTAACATATTAGGTTTATAGTTAAGTTTAGCTATCGCGCTTTGTACCTTAGCCAGATTTTTTTTTGAGATTTTATCTGGATTGCTCAATGCTTTTGAAATAGTTCCTGTCGATAGCCCAGCTTCTCGAGCTACGTCCCTTATAGTCGCCATGTGTAACGCCTTTTAATTTGTATCTTATAAACTTGGCTATAATAACCTTCATTTAATAGATTTTATACCGGTTCAGATACTTAAAACTAATGGTTACTCTATAAGATTATCACCCAGAGGCAAAAATCACCTTGATATGTGAACCGGTTCATTTTATTCTTGTTTCAAATTTTAACAATTTAATAACGCTTTAGTGTGTTGGAGCCTTCATGCAATTAAGCTCATTGGACATAACAATTTTAATTTTGTACCTCATTTCAGTTGTTTTGTTAGGGGTCTTCGTATCTCGAATGGCGAAAAGATCTACAAGAGGATATTTCTTGGGAGGGAACCAAATTTCCTGGCCTTTCCTTGGGCTTTCGAATGCGTCCGGCATGTTCGACATAAGCGGAACCATGTGGATGGTTTACCTTCTTTTTATCTATGGCCTTAAAAGTGTATACATTCCTTGGCTTTGGCCGAGTTTTAACCAAGTATTTCTAATGGTTTTCTTATCTATTTGGTTGAGGCGCTCGGGAGTTATGACGGGTGCAGAATGGATTCGGTTCCGCTTTGGTGACAGTGCTGGTGCGAATTTAAGTCATTTCATCGTTGTTATCTTTGCTCTACTCAGCGTTCTTGGCTTTTTAGCTTACGGCTTCATTGGTATAGGCAAATTTGCCGCAATTTTTCTTCCATGGGAGCTACACGTAGACCCTCGTACCAACGAGATTATCTACGGGCTAATTATCACTGCACTAACAGCAATCTATGTTGTAAAAGGCGGAATGATAAGTGTCGTTTTTACTGAGGTATTACAGTTTTTAATTATGACGGTCGCATGTGTTGCAATTGGTGTTATTGCGATGCAACAAGTCTCCCCTGAGATGCTAAATCAAGTCATCCCTGATGGTTGGACATCCATATCAATTGGTTGGAATTTAGATTTAGATTGGAGTGGCATATTAGCTTCAGCTAACAGGAAAATTATCGATGATGGGTGGTCGTTATTTTCTATCTTCATCATGCTGGTTCTATTTAAGGGCGTGTTTCAGAGTATGGCTGGGCCGGCGCCAAATTTTGATATGCAAAGAGTGCTTTCTGCAAAATCGCCAGCTGAAGCTGCGAAAATGAGTGGCTTCGTTAGCATCGTATTACTGTTCCCCCGTTACATGATGATAACTGGGCTAACAATTCTCGCTCTAGTTTATTTTTTACCTACTCTACAAGCAATGGGCAGCGAAGCTGATTTTGAACAAATCCTTCCTTTTGCGCTGGCTAACTTTGTCCCTAGTGGGCTTCTCGGCTTGATAATAGCGGGCTTGTTGGCAACTTTCATGTCGACGTTTGCTGCAACGACAAATGCTGCGCCAGCTTACCTAGTCAATGACATATACAAACGCTACATAAATCCTCAAGCGTCTGAAAAATCCGCGGTAAGAATGAGCTATTTAGTTTCAGTTGTCTTTATTGTATTAGGCACTGTTATTGGCTTATTCGTTCCATCTCTTAACAGTATCGTCCTGTGGTTGGTTTCAGCATTGTACGGCGGCTACACAGCGTCCAATCTTTTAAAATGGTATTGGTGGAGGTTTTCAGGCATTGCCTATTTTACAGGTATGGTTGCGGGTATCTTAGGGGCTATTCCTCTCATGTTTACTGACATTTCACCTCTCTATGCTTTTCCGTTTCTGTTTGTTGGCTGCATAGTAATTTGTATCGCTACGAGCCTAATAAGTGGTCCCGATGATATTGAAGTATTGAAAAGATTTTACATCAAAACACGCCCTTGGGGATTTTGGAAACCAGTTTTGCATGAAGCGCAGCTGGACAACCCTGGAATTTTACCTAACACAGATTTCAAAAGAGATTTATTCAACGTAGTAATTGGGCTTATTTGGCACACCAGTTTAACAGCTTCCCCTATTTTTCTGGTCATTCAATATTGGCCAGAGTTTACTATTTCACTCGGGATAGCCCTGATTACAACCTTCATTTTAAAGATAAATTGGTGGGACAGGCTTGAAGAATCCTCCTTTAACGAGCCAAGAATAGCTACAGCTACCGCACAACCAGATCAAAGATAGATACTTTTATTAGGAAAATAGTGATGAACTTATTCTCATATGAACAGCGTTCAAGTTTAATAAAATCTGAACACCAGCAGTTAGTCTCTTTAAATAATGAACCTATAGAGGGAGGGAATGGCATCTTTGAACGCTGGTTGAACCCAGTAATAACAGCTGAGCATATCCCTTTAAATTGGCGTTATGACTTCAATAAGGAAACTAATCCTCATTTCATGGAAAGAATTGGAGTAAATGCTGCCTTTAATGCCGGAGCAATAAAATTCGATAACAAGTTTGTTGTAGTGGTGCGCGTGGAAGGTAATGATAGAAAGTCGTTCTTCGCTGTGGCTGAGAGCCCTAACGGTGTAGATAACTTTAAATTTTGGGATAAGCCTATTGATATGCCCGAAACAGAAGAGCCAGATACAAATGTATACGACATGAGGCTTACACTGCATGAAGATGGCTATATATATGGATTATTTTGTACAGAGAGAAAAGATAAATCTCAACCTAGTGATACATCGGCAGCTGTAGCACAGTGTGGAATTGCGAGAACCAAAGATCTTGTTCAGTGGGAGCGTCTTCCCGACCTTGTAACAAATGGAGGACAACAACGAAATGTAGTGCTACATCCCGAGTTCATCGACGACCTATATGCCCTTTATACTAGACCGCAAGATGGCTTTATAGATATAGGCGGGGGCGGCGGTATTGGTTGGGGCTATACCTCAACTATGGATGGTGCAGTTATCAAAGAAGAGAGGATAATTCATCCTAAAGCCTATCATACCGTTTATGAACTGAAAAACGGCCAAGGACCTACACCAATAGAGACAGCTAAGGGGTGGTTACACCTTGCTCATGGTGTGAGAAATACAGCTGCGGGTTTGCGCTATGTATTGTACGCATTTCTCACTGACCTTAATGAACCATGGCGCATAACGCACTGTCCTGCCGGTTATTTATTGGCACCAGAAGGAAGTGAACGAGTGGGGGATGTAAGCAACGTTGTATTTTCTAATGGCTGGATTCAGGACGGCGAGAAGGTATTTATCTACTACGCTTCTTCAGACACGCGACTGCACGTTGCTACTAGCAGTGTATCAAGACTGGTTGACTACTGTGTAAATACGCCATCGGATGGCTTGACATCTTCAGCTTCTGTGCAAGCAATTACGGCGCTTATTGAAAGTAACAAGAGGTTTGAATAATGCGCGCAGAGCTTTTAGATAATTTCAGTGAGTTCACCGCTATCAGTGCTGCTAACGAATTAGAGTCGATAGCAAGATGGTGGCTGGAGCATTCATTGGATTTTGACAATGGAGGTTTCTGGGGAGAAATAGATAACGATGCTAAACCCAGCCGAAAAGCTGATAAAGGCATTGTACTTAATACAAGAGTCTTATGGTTTTTTAGCGAATTAGCATTCTCTACAGAAAATGAATCTTATAAAAGAGCTGCACATCGAGCTTACGAGTATTTACTAAGCCATTTTTTCGATACTGCTTTTGGAGGATTTTTTTGGTCACTAGATTACAAAGGTCATGTTATCGACGCCAAAAAGCAAGTGTATGCGCAATGCTTCGCTGTTTATGCTTTGTGTAGTTATTCCAAACTCACTGGCAATGAACAGGCCAAAGCGTTAGCTTATTCAACATTTGAGTTGATAGAACATTATGCATTAGACCGAGAACAAGGTGGATACATCGAAGCGTGCTCTCGTGAATGGGGATCCATTGATGATTATCGGTTAAGCGATAAGGATTTAAATTGTCCAAAGTCCATGAATACGCATTTACATGTACTTGAGGCTTATACCTCTCTTCACCACGTTAGCCCAAATGAAAATACAGCAAACGCGCTAAGGCATGCTTTAACCGTTTTTCTAGATAAAATTGTTACTGATGATGGGGCGCACCTGAAATTGTTTTTTGATACGCAATGGACATGTTTAAGTCATGAGGTTTCGTATGGCCATGATATTGAAGCGAGCTGGTTAATTTATGAAGCTGCTGAAGTTCTAGAAGATGAGCAACTTACTCGCGAAACAACAAAGATTGCGCTAACACTAGCCAGTGTATGCAGAGAAAATGGCATAGCAGCTAACGGTTATGTACTCGATGAGTACAATCCGCAAACGAGAGAAGTAAGTGATAATAGCTACTGGTGGGTGCAAGCTGAGGCATTAGTTGGCTTTTACAATGCTTATCAATTGACGAAAGACCGAAAATATCTAGAGGCTGTTGATCATATTTGGCAGTTCATTCAAAGCGAACATAAAGACCATGGAGAGTGGCTTTGGTTGGCGCGCTCCCAAGGAGGTAGGGGCCTTAACTACAAAGCTGGTTCTTGGAAGGGCCCTTACCACAACGGTAGAGCGATGTTAGAAATGGTCAAAAGGTTTAAGGAGGCTACTGCAAATGAGTAGGCTAGTTTGTTTAGTCGCGCTTATGCTGGCAACCCAGTGTTTTGGTTTTGAAAATTTTATAACCCGAGATGGAAGCAAACTCTACGATGGCGATCAGGAGTTTAGATTTTTCGGTATTCATGCGCCAGAGCTACATCGAATAGAAGATGATGCAAGAGGAAGCTGCAAAGCTGATTCTCGGTCTTGGGGACAGTACTTTAAATGGCCAACTTTTGATGAACAGAAAAATTGGATTCAAGCGTTGACGCGTTCAGGACATACTGCAATGCGGGTTTACGTCTTATCTGTTTCTCACCCTGAAGATTTAAAATGCGAGCGAGAAACTCACATTTTGCGTCCGCGGGAGCCGGGTGGCATGCCGCGACTGAATGAAAAAGCGATGCGTGTATATGATCGAATGATAGCACTCTCTGAGCAGTATGACTTAAGGCTCATACTGCCTTTTATAGATCACTGGCAGTGGTGGGGGGGAAGAGCGGAGCTGGCCGCTTTTTACGGCGAGTCTGCAGATGACTTCTACAATACATCCAGTAAAACCTACGAAGCTTACTTGCACATTATAGAGTCTGTAATTACGAGGAAAAATACAATTACGGGCAGATTTTACTACGATGAAAAAGCTATTATGGCGTGGGAAACCGGCAATGAGCTTAGAATGAGCACTTCCGATTTCGTCACTACAACTGCAAAAAGAATTAAAGGTTTAGCGCCAAATCAACTCGTAGTTGATGGAAACTACTTATCTATTACGCCCTCTTCTCCCGACGATGAAAATATCGATATCATTAGCAATCATTTTTATTCTGTTAACGGCAATAACAACCCCCAAACAGTTATGAATGACTTAACTAAAATTGCTGGGCGCAAAGCATATATTGTTGGGGAGTATGGTCTTATTCCGACTGAGCCCATGCGTGATATTGGCGAGACGATAGTAGAACAAAATGTCAACGGACATTCAGCCGTAGGCGGTTTCGTTTGGGGATTTAGAGGTCATCGACATGATGGCGGCTTTTACTGGCACAAGGAAGGTAATGCTGATTACCAAAGTTACAGACTGCCAGGGTTTCCAGAAGCATTTGAAAACAATGAGATTCAAGTAGTTCAGTTAGTCCGCGAGCTACAAGCTAAAATTTTAGGTAAGGCTAATCCAGCGCCACTTCCTGCACCTCTGTCTCCAAAATTAAGAAAGATAGAAGATTGTGGGGAGCTAAAGTTTATGGGGGCTCCGCTAGGACGATTTTATAGAATTGAAAAACGAAAAGAAGGGACTGAAAACTGGGAGGCAATTTCATCTAGCGTCTCTGACGGTGAAGTCTACTTTAAACCTCAGCAAAGTGAGTTGTTTAATATTGCTGAATATACGGAGCATGGAAAAACGTATGATTTTCGCGTGATTGCGCTAAATGAAAGCGGCGAGTCTGTTCCATCAAATGTGCTGAGTTGGTCTAAGAAATCCAACGTAGGCGCTTTGAAATGTGACTAAAATTTTTAGATGGTTCAATTACCTTTTAAAGCGAACTTGTTTCTATATTGTCAATTTATACCACACTGTCATTTACAATTTCGGTGTATTCCGCTAGTTGCTCTTCACTTGCCTCATCGTTAATCGATGAGATAATTCGAACAATTATAAATACATAAAAAAGGGCTTAGCTGACGTCATCAGCTAAGCCCTTATTATCAAATTACTATTCGCTTAAAAACGCTTTTCAATACCAATCTCAAATCTACGCTGTGCGCCATACCAACAGTTGTTGGTATCGTAGCAAGCACCTACATATTCCTTGTCAGTAAGGTTACTTACGCTTCCAGTTAGTTTTAAATCATACTGTGGCATGTCGTAAGACAACACCGCATCAATCAAGGTGTACGAAGGCACAGTGTCGGTGTTGTACTTATCTACTTGCGTTTCACCCACGTAGCGTACACCTGCACCTAGCATTAGGCCGTCTAATGCGTCGTCGAAGAAGTAGTTAGCCCAAACAGAGGCACTTTCTTCAGCAACCCATACTGGTGTTTTACCAACCACGTCGGGGTCTAATGTATCTTCGGTCACTTCCATATCAAGGAAAGTTGCATTTGCTTGAAGCGACAATGCGTTGGTTACACGAGTATTAAGTTCTAGCTCAACGCCTTTAGATTCAACTTCGCCATTTTGCGTATATTGCGCAAAGTCTGACGTATTTACCACTACGTTTTGTTTAGTCAGTACGAAGTAAGCACCCGTAAATGTGGTTGCGCCATCACCGCTGATATACTTAGTACCAACTTCAATTTGGTCTGCGGTAGTAGGCTTAAAGGCCTCGCCAGTAACTGAGTCGGTGCCTGAAACAGGTTCGAAAGATTCAGAGTAATTTACATACATGCGCCAGCCTGAATCAAAAGTGTACATAGCGGCCACACGGCCTGAAAACTCATTTTGGTCAATTTCTGTGGTGCTTCCATAAGGAAAGCCAGCATATTCATTGGCTGCCACATCGGTGCTTTCAAATTGGTCGTAGCGGCCATTTAACAAGAAGGTGAAGTTATCGATGCGAATTTCGTCTTGAAGATAAAAGCCGATTTGCTCAATATCGATAACGTGGTCTTCTTGATAAAAATCCAATGGAAGCGAACTTACATCGAAAAGATCGTTATCAATATTACTCAAATCAAGCACCGGCGTATCTGTGGTCAAAGTATCGCGATACGCTACGGTAGAGTCTGAATTTTGATAATCCAAACCAAACAATAGGTTATGTGCCACATCACCGGTTTGTACAAACCCAGCCAGTTGGGTATCGACAGTTACGCCATCGATTTCTTCATCGGTTAAATAAGCAGAGCGGGTTAAGTAAATACCATCCGTTGGTTCTCCCGAATGATAAGAGTTTTGCTGCAGTGCATCGGCATCGGTATAGCGGAATTTTTGTAATACCGACCAATCGTTATTAAATTCGTGGTTAACTTTGTAACCAAGCATAAGCACTTCACGTGAATAACTGTTCCAGTTCTCATCACCAGCATAAACGCTGGCGTCAAGCTTCCCGTAAGGGGCTTCATAAAGCGTACCAACACCAGGTAGTGGGGTAGATGGCACCATTTCAGGGTCGTCTTGATAATACGCAGACAGCGTAAGTTCAGTAGCCTTAGTAAGATCTATGGTGACAGAAGGCGCTATGGTGTAGCGCTCATTTTCAGTAGTGTCCTGGAAGCCATCTTGCTTTCTGCCTAATGCCACAAGACGATAGCGGGCGTTATCGGTAAGCTGACCTGTGGTATCTACACCAAGCTCAAATAAGTTATCCGACCCCACAGCTGCACGAACCAAGGTTTCGTCTTCGTCTTTCGGGTATTTGGCTACTTGATTCACCATACCGCCTGGAGGAACTAGGCCATAAAGGGATGACGCAGGGCCTTTTAGAATCTCTAGTGACTCAGTGGCAAAAGAATCCACTTGAGGATAAAGGTTCCAGCTATTGTTGCTTAAAAGCGGTAACCCATCGTAAAAGGTTTGGTAGGTATCGAACCCTCGGATAGTAAACTGGTCGAAAATAGTGATAGTAGGGCGGCTTTCAGTGGTTACCCCAGAGCTATAACGAAGGGCTTCTGATACGGTTTGCGCCTGACGCAATTGTAAGAGCTCTTGGTCAATAACACTAATGCTTACTGGTGAATCGATAGGGCGTAAAGAAGACTTAGTGGCTGTACTTCTATACGACTGCATAGGGTTTACTTCAATGTGCTCAAGGCTTTCATCTTCTTGCTCTTGTGCAACAGGTGATGTAGCTACCGCTATCGCTAATGCGGTTAAGGAAGGGTAAAACCAACCTTTACGACCGTTCGACATTCTTTATTTCCTCAAAATGTAAGACTAAAACCAATTATATGAGGCAAAGTCTATCATATGAGTATTTAAATAATAATAGTTATCATTAAGTTTTAATGGTGGCAATAAGGTTTATTTATAAATTTTTGTTTAAACCATTTTCCTCTGAAGGATCTGTCATTGGCATGCTAGCCTCTTTTTTAGCGAGCTCCGACTTCCAGCGTTGCTGCGCAATGTGTCCTTTCATCAATTCTAAGCATTCATTCACCACCTGTAATACTTCCTTATCTAATGCATCGGCTGTAGGGGTGTAATCGTGCATACCAACAGAAATGAAGTGGTCGATGCGCTCAGCGTCTATATCAGACAATAAATTTACCAACGACATAGTGACGATATCGGTTACCGATTCTTCCAACGTATTCTCAATGGTTTTGCCGATAACTGGCAAGTAATTCAGGGTAGATACTTGCGCATTCCCGCGCACCGCTTTACCTACGCTTTTGCGGACATGCTCGCGTATTACTTCACCATGTTCATCGCTACTTATTGATTGCCCAAGGTGATTGATAACGCCTGCCATCCATTGAGTGATAACCGGGCGACGGGGCGCAAGAACTTGCTCGGTAATTTCATCAACTAAGGGCGAGCCTGCAGCAATGTCTTTTTGGGCATCGCTGAGCACCTTTACCACAATTCTGTCGCTGAGTTCTTCTACAAACACATCGTAGTAAAAGGCAAAGAAGCGAAAAATAGCAGTGCGGTTTAAATCGATAATTTGATACTTGTGCAATCGGTGTAAAATTGAAAATATGCGTAAAAAGCGGAACAGGCGTGTAGCACCAAGCGGGATTAGACCTACTAAATCGTACCAGTGTAGGAAGGGAAAGAAGTACCAGCGCAGGTGCTCTTTACGCATAATGGCTACTATCCACCTAAAACAAAATTCAGTAAGAAAAATGCCAATGAAGACTAAATCAACCAACAAGAAGTTGTGGTGAATGGGGTCGTAAGCGTTAATTAATGCGGGAAAGAAGGCATCTATTTGAGAATAGATAAAGTCGGTAGCGTACAAGGCATCGAAAATTAGCCATGCTAGGTTTAAAAATAAAATACCTAGCATGACTAAATCTAGGACTAACCAGGGCGTTTCATGACTGTTACGTAAATTATCCCGGTTAACCCTTAGCATTAGTCTTATCCTGTACTGTTTAGCCTGTGCTGTTTAGTCTAGTGACGTCTACAAACAGCTTAAGCTTCTGGCCAGGCTGTAAGTAACGCGAGGTATTGATGTTATTCCATTTGCCAATATTGCTGATGCTAACATTGAATTTATTCGAAATACGCGACAGTGAGTCGCCATTTCTTACCGTATAGGTCACGCGCTTGGTAATGGCGTCTGCATTTTTTGCGTTGCTATTGGAGTTTTGCCACACCACAAGCTTTTTGCCAAGGTGAAGCATATCGCCAGGCGCCATATTGTTCCAGCTTGCCAATTTTTTTGTAGTGACTCCATATTTACGGGCGATATCCCATAACGTATCACCCGAACGTATGGTATGAGTAACTTTGTACGCACCATGCTTTTTATTTTGCACGCTGGCTAGACGTTGGCCTTGCGATAAATCGTAATTATCGAGGGCTTTCAATGCCACTGGCACCATAATAGGTTGGCCGATACGAATCACATTCGAATCTAGCTCATTAACCTGCTTAATCACTTTTACTGTGGTGTGATACTTATTCGCAAGTTTCCCTAAACTATCGCCTGGCTTCACCGTGTGGCGAACCCAGTTCAATCGATCAGTGCGATCAATTTTAGCAAGCGCATCACTAAAATCGGCCGCTTTTGTTAACGGCAGCACTAATCGGTGGGGGCCTTCAGGTGCTGTAGCCCAGCGGTTAAAACCTGGGTTTAACGCATGTAATTCTTTAAGCGTCATACCCGCAAGGTCTGCAGCAAAAGCCAAATCTACTTGTGATCCAATATCTACTACTTCGATAACGGCAACATTTTCAACTTCAGGCCATGCAAAAGCATATTCATCGCGGTGTTTTAAAATATCAGCCAACGCTAATAATTTCGGCACATATGCGCGAGTTTCACGAGGTAAGTTTAACGACCAAAAATCGGTAGGTTTACCAGCCTTTTTATTCGCGCGAATAGCTTTAGAAACACGACCTTCGCCACTGTTATACGCCGCCAGCGCGTGCAACCAGTCTCCATCGAACATGTTTGATAGATAGGTCAGGTAGTCTAAAGCACCTTTGGTAGAGGCTATAACGTCACGGCGGCCGTCGTACCACCATGTCTGATCCATCCCGAAGCGCTTGCCTGTGCCCGGGATAAATTGCCACATGCCAGCCGCTCGGCCATGAGAATAAGCGAACGGATCGAAGGCACTTTCAACAATAGGCAATAACACCAATTCCATTGGCATGTCGCGCTTTTCTATTTCATCAACAATGTAGTAAAGAAAGGGCTTTGCACGAGTAACCACACGCTTCATGTACTCTGGATGCTTTAGGTACCAGTTTTTTTGCACATCAACGCGGCGATCATCAGGAATATATAAATTAAGCCCATCGCTTACTCGCTGCCATACATTGGTGATAATGGCTTCGGTTTCTACTGCCGGATCATCAATAAGCGCTTCTGCTTCCGACAGCAAATTATCTTTAGGGTGCACTACATCAATAACGCCATCGCGCGCTATTTCACAGTCTTCAATTGCTTCGGGCGTTTCGTGTAATGTGTTGCAAGGTTCTGTTGAGCCTTCAACATTTTGCACATTCACTACGTCTTCTTGTATTTGTTCTCCTGTGATTTGGCACCCACTTAGCCCTAACGCTAGTAATACGGGTGACAAAGCAAACAACTTCAACTGCATGTAGAAGGAACCTCTCGAATATCTGCAAACCGCACATTCTACCTTCAGTGCGTTAGTTTTGCATTAAAACTCATCTTTCCAGCGTCGAACTGCAGCAAATACTGCTACATCGTCGCCCATGTTTTTTTCGCAATAAGCTTCGGCAGCAGTTTGTACAGAAAGTTCATGAGAACGTAAAAAAGGGTTAATTTGTTTTTGTTCAGCCAAATTTGAGGGAAGGGTAGGCATACCCATTTCTCGTTTTTTATCTACCCAGGATGAATAGGCTTGAAGGGCCTGGTTTTCTGGCTCTACTTCTAATGCAAAGCGTACATTCGATTGCGTGTATTCGTGGGTACAGTAAACCAGTGTGTTATCGGGCAAGCGTTTCAGCTTGTTTAACGAGTGAAGCATTTGTTCAGGTGAACCTTCGAACAACCTGCCACAGCCTGCTGAAAATAATGTATCACCACAAAACAAAACATTGTGGCCAAAGAATGCAATATGGTCGAGGGTATGACCGGGGACTTCCATTACTTGGAATTCTAAATCTAATACAGGGAGCTGTAAGGTATCGCCTTGTGAAACAGATTTAGTGATACCCCGAATATGACCCCCTCTTGGGCCGATAACGGGAAGGCCTGGGTTTGCAGAAACTAATTTAGCAATGCCACCGGTGTGGTCATGATGATGATGTGTGATTAACACTGCCGCTAAATGAAGGTTTTCACTTTTCAAAAACGCAAGTACAGGCTCTGCGTCGCCGGGGTCGACCACGATTGCTTGCTCGCTACTGTGAATACACCAGATGTAATTGTCGCTAAATGCTTCGATTGGAAAAATTGAAATGCCGTGAGGAAGAACGTCAGTCGCCATGGTGCACCTGCTTGTGTAGGTATAATTATGCGATACTATAAGAACTTGTTGTACACAGAGCAACCTTAAGGCACGCTTAGCAACTATGAGATCAGCATTTCGCTCCCAAGCCCCCCGCTATCCTGAAGACTGGACCGACTTTCCAGCAGGAGAGCAAATTAAGCAAGCCATCACGCAAGTGTGCGACGACTACACTCAACGTATTTTTGGCTATCACTTCGTGAAACTTGGCAGTTTAAGTGCGCAAATACCGTTAAAGCAAAGCCCTATACGCAACATTATTAGCCAAGTCCCATATAGCGCAATGCACGTATCGCGTGATAATTTAAGCGACAGTACTATCAGCAGTGCAGAGGGGATGGAAGGCGTAAATAGTTCATCACAAAGTTTAGAAGACGCTAAGCATCAGCATGGTAAGTTATCAGATGCCACGTTATCGAACACGTTAACGGACAGCCACACATTTATGGGCAAAGACAGTTCTGCAAGCCCTAAAATAGTTGGACAGTCACATCAGCTACCTTTTTCAGAAAACAGCATAGACGGCTTTTTGTTAGCGAACGAATTGGACTTTGCGCAAGACCCCCACGAAATTTTACGGGAAGTAGATAGAGTTATTACCCAAAGTGGCTATGTGATAATTAGCGGGTTTAACCCATTGAGTTTAGCCGGCATCGCTAAGTTCTTGCCGGTTAAGCGAGATAACAAGTTGCATGATGCGCGCTTTTTTACCTCGTATCGCATAAAAGATTGGTTGCAGTTATTAGGGTTTGAAATTGTAGAACAGCGCCAAATTATGTTTTCTACCTTATTTTTCCAGCCTCGCTGGGAGTATTCAAAAAATATTCAGCACTATTTATCTGCTTACTTTCCGTGGTGCAGCGCAATGTATGTAATTTTAGCCAGAAAGCGGGTGATGCCCATGACAGCCATTCGCCCCAAACTACAATTGAAGCGACAATTCTCACCCGTAGGCGCAGCCAGTGCCAGAACCTCTTCGTATAACAAAACCAAAAACTGAGACACCCATAGTTTTGGTTTAAGTTGAAACTTGGACACCCACAATTCAGCTGGCTGTTCCAAAAGTGGGTGTCCACAATTGATCTGCATCGTTTGAGTGACGTTAAAACATGGATGTCCAATTTTAGACTCATGTTTAAATTAAGCAGAGAAACAAGAACACGCCCATCTTTTTCCCAAAAACAAAAAAGCCGTGTTGAGATTATCAACACGGCTTTCAAATTTTATAGGGGTTGGCTTGCCTAAGGCAGTAACTACATATTACTTAACGCGCATACCAGGTAATGCACCTTCGTGCGGCTCTAAGATATAAAGCTCATCGCCACCAGGGCCAGCAGCTAATACCATGCCTTCAGACATACCAAAGCGCATTTTACGTGGTGCTAGGTTAGCTACCATCACGGTATGCTTTCCAATTAACGCTTCGGGCGAGTAGGCCGACTTAATACCAGCAAATACTTGCTTGGTTTCGCCGCCTAAGTCTAATTCAAGTCGCAAAAGCTTATCGGCTTTTTCAACATGTTCAGCGTTAGCAATACGTGCAATACGTAAGTCTACCTTAGCGAAGTCGTCGAACGAGATTGTCTCGCTAATAGGATCTTTACCTAACGGGCTGTCTGGGCTAACCGTTGGTTTTGTTGGCTCTAGGTTTTCTTTTGAATCATCAACCATGGCGTCTACTTTCTCCATTTCTACGCGTTGCATCATCGGCTTAAACTTGTTGATAGCGTGGCCAGTTAGCACGGTTTCAAGAGACGACCAAGTAAACTCATCGTTCAAGAAGCCTTCTGCTTTTTCTGCCAGTACTGGAAGCACAGGTTTTAAGTAAATGACCAACAGGCGGAACATATTAATACCCAACGAACATACATCGTGAGTGAACTGCTGTTTGGTTTCGTCTTTTATCGTTACCCAAGGGGCATTGGTATCGATGAATTGGTTGGCTTTATCGGCCAATGTCATGATTTCACGTATCGCTTGGTGGTAACGACGGCGCTCGAATAAGTCAGCAATAGTGTCGGCTGCATTTTGGAACTCGGCAATAAGCTCGGGTTCTAAAATGTTGTCAGACAATTTGCCGTCAAAGCGCTTAGTAATAAAGCTGGCACAACGGCTAGCAATGTTGACGACTTTACCTACTAAATCTGAATTCACTTTTTGTGCGAAATCGGTAAAGTTTAAGTCGATATCCGTTACGCTATCGCCAAGCTTAGACGCAAAGTAATAACGTAAATATTCTGGGTTCAAGTGGTCTAAATAAGTGCGGCCTTTAATAAAGGTGCCGCGAGATTTAGACATTTTCGCGCCATTCACAGTAACAAAACCGTGAATATTCACACCAGTAGGCTTACGGTAACCCGCACCTTCTAGCATGGCAGGCCAAAATAGGCAGTGGAAGTAGGTAATATCTTTACCGATAAAGTGGTAAAGCTCGGCTTCTGAATCTGCGCCCCAAAAATCGTCGAATTCCAGATTGTTTTGGTCGCAGAAGTTTTTAAAGCTGGCCATGTAACCAACAGGGGCATCTACCCACACATAGAAAAACTTATTCGGTGCACCAGGAATTTCAAATCCAAAGTAAGGCGCATCACGGCTGATATCCCACTGCTGCAAGCCTTCGGTAAACCACTCTTGTAGTTTATTGGCCATCTCTTCTTGCAAAGCGCCAGAACGGATCCAGCCTTTCAGCATATCTTCAAACTTAGGTAGGTCGAAGAAGAAATGTTCAGATTCTTTCAATACTGGCGTAGCACCAGATACCACACTGCGAGGGTTTTTAACTTCAGTAGGGCTGTAAGTAGCACCGCACACATCACAGCTATCGCCGTTTTGATCTTCAGCACCACAGCTTGGGCATGTACCCTTAACGAAACGGTCTGGCAAAAACATTTCTTTTTGCGGATCGTATAATTGATTGATAGTGCGCTTGCTAATGTAACCGGCGTTATCTAAACGGGTGTAAATTTCTTCACACAAGGCCTTGTTTTCAGGCGAATGGGTTACATAGTAGTTGTCGTACTCTACGTGAAAATCGAGCA